>Ga0163154_10006077_pt1 | contig 14954 bp, 15 predicted proteins | sample OliLakLV19MP9P1_FD_148649 | JGI IMG/M metagenome (GOLD analysis project Ga0163154, IMG submission 148649) | Freshwater microbial mat bacterial communities from Lake Vanda, McMurdo Dry Valleys, Antarctica - Oligotrophic Lake LV.19.MP9.P1 | ecosystem: Environmental > Aquatic > Freshwater > Lake >... | reverse complement strand
CATTGCTGATCTCTGCATCGCCACCAACATTGCCAGCTCGCAGCACACCTGCAGCGCTGCGAACATCAAGATCCCCGCCAACACTGCCAAGCTGCAATCCTTGGATACCACTCAGCGATGCGTCGCCGCCAACCTCACGGCCAGAAACACTGCCAGCAATGTCCTTCGCCGAGAGATCACCGCCAACCTCATCGAAGTTCAACGCTCCGCGCAGCCGTTCGGCGCTCAGATCACCGCCAACCCGGCGCAGTATCGTCACCTCAACGTTTTCGAGCGTCAGGCTGCCATGAACCTGTTCGATCTGCACACTGCGCGAATCCTCGACTTCGACATCGCCATGCAATTCGCCGCTGACGATCAGTGCAGCATCGCCCTCAACCTTCAGATCGCCATGAACCTCGGCTAGACTCAACGTTCCTGTGCATTCCTCAAGCTCGACATCACCCTGAGCATTGGTAAGCGTTACATCACCAGCACCCTTGACGAGAATATCGCCGCTTTGGTTATTGATGAACAGATTGATGCCATAGGGAATGCGGATGATCAGATCATCGCCTCCGGCAATATGGAGGCTGCTATCAGTTATGATCAGGCTACCCGGCTCGTCATCATATTCAACAACCACCTGCTGCTCATCATGAGCCTCGATCTCCAGATCACCATTGTTGTCGGTGAGCACGATCCGCTGGATCTGCTCGGCTGGAAAGGTTTGTTCACGTGCCACGAATAACCTCCTCGTTGCTAAAATCATGCCCGCAGGTTTCAGCCTGCGGCTATCGTGCATCGCTCTCTGCACGCCGCGGACTAAAGCCACGCGGCTATGGGCGCGTCCCTGGCCTACATTTCGATGAAAATCTCGATGCGTTCGTTCTCTTCCAGATCCTGAATATCGAACACACGGCCAAGATCGCCTGTTTCGACTGCCCTGCGAACATCATCGGCAACCGAATTGGTTGTGCGTGGGAACAGCCGCGCACCAAGCTTGAGGCCGATTCCAACCAGGCTGACCGGGATGGTCACGCTGATCTTCTGGCGACGGGTGGCCAGATCGGTTACTTGTACACGCAGCGAACGTGAGCGAGCCGCCGATGGTGTTCGTGCCCGTACGGGATCAGCTTCGAGTGCCTCAAGCAATCGGCTGCCTTCTTCCGCAGAGATCTGCTTGCTCTCGATCATCCTCAAAATACGTAGTCGCTCATCGTGATTGGACATAACTCATCCCTTCAGCAGGCGCATTGCCTCTTCGACCGAGATTGTTTTGGCGGCCAACTGATCCAGGATCGCTCGCCGATCATGGCGTTGCTCCTCCTGCGGTGCAGCATAACCAAGCGCAGCAACGATATCGTCCATCCGGCTGCGAGCTGTGTTATAGGCGATCTTCAGTTCGCTGGCGACACTATTGATATTGCCGCGATTCTTGACCATCAGTTCCACAAAATCAAGCTGATCGGCGCTCAGGCGGCCAATCCAACCAAGCGTAAACTGACCTTCGATCACAATACCACTTTCCGGGCCTTCCAAACGAGTCACAATCAATGGTTTGCCAGTGACGGGATCGGTTGTGAGTAATGGATGCATGCATGTCTCCTTCAGAGACGCGATATATCGCGTCCGTACGAATTCATCAATGGATTGCGCTCCCCAGAGACGCGATATATCGCGTCCGTACGAATTATTCCTACCCGAAAATAGATGCTAGATCTCGATCAGCGTCTGCTCATTGCGATTGGTGTGCCCATAGCGGCTAAGAAGCGTACCAATCCAGATCAAGCCTTGCCCGATTCCCTTGGCGGCCTGTCGCAGCAGCGACGGTTGGGGTGGTACCATTGCAGCGAGGCGAGCCTCGGCCATCTCCCTCAAAATATCGTCATAGCGCTGCTGTGTGATCATTGCATCGTATTCGGGATGCTGCTGGTGCATGTGTCGTTCCTTTCAAGAAATTCTATCCAGTATATCACTTTCCGTCATTACTGTGGTGATAGTAGCATGTCGATCTGAAATTGTCAATAGCATGTTGGTAATTATTGCTAGTTCATTTGGCTGATATTGATAAGAGCCCACCTATCCTTGTTGCCGCTGTGCGCGGCAAGCACCAGGGAACCCTTCCCTTTGCTTCATGCTTCTTGCCGCTGTGCGCGGCAAGCACCAGGGAACCCTTCCGTCCGGTTCCCTGGACCCTCTCTCGGTCGGGGCCTTGCCCCGAACCCCGATTTGAGGCCTGGGGCCGATCACTGGTTTATGGTCATGCCTCGGCTGCGCTCAATTCCTGTTGGTAGCCTGTTGGGGCGGATCGCATACGCCCATACCATTATCGCTTGTTGTGGTGTCGTCTATCGCTTTGAGTTACAGAATGGCCGCTGGGTGGCCGAGCGCCGAGCAACATTTGGGCAGCCATTGAATGCGCTCACGGTCGCACCGGATGGAACGATCTGGGTGGTTGGTGAAGATGGGTTGATTGCCCATAGCCTCCCGCGCAACCAGTGGTCGCTGAGCCAACCGATAGCCGGGGTATCGTTGCACGCTATCCAGATCCTTGGCAATGATCAGGTGCGTTGGGTTGGTGGGACGCTTTCACGGCCAGGGACTGAGGGTGAGCCGGTGATGTTACGCGGCACTGGCGAAACCTGGACACATGATATGGATGTTGGTGGGGAAGGCCAGATCGACAGCCTACATTTTGTTGCCGATGGTGGCTGGGCAGTTGGCGGCAATCACATCTGGCGCTATGCACAGGGCCGTTGGCAGGCAGAACAAGTGCCGCAACCATGTGACGATGTTGGTTGTGCTGGTGGGTTCGGTGGTGTGCGAGCGATCAGCACCGATGAGGCCTGGGCGGTTGGTTCACGCATTGGGCTGTTGGCAATGGCGGGCTACTGCTGGCCTATGGCTATGGGCCGCAGGGCAAAGGAACAAGGAACAAAGGAACAAAATCGCGAACCAATACGTGTTGGATATGACATACTGAGCGAAGCGAATGGTCTGAGATGCTTCGCTCAGCATGACGATTGTTTAAGCCTTATCTAAGGGAAGGGTTGCTACCCCATCGGAGTTACCAATTGAAAATAGTTGCCATCTGGATCCGCTAGTGTTGCGAGCCAACCCGATCCCATTTCGGATGGCGCTTTGATCACCGTGCCTCCGATGACTTTGATACGCTCAAATTCCTCTTTGACCTGGGCGGTTTCAAAATTGAACATAACCCGGCCAGGCTCTTTGGTACTACCTTCGATGGCGGAATGCTCTAACACAGATAGAAACGCACTGCCCACCTGCCAGCCCCAAAAACCATTACTCGGATCGACAAAGTCTGCCGGCTTTCCCAGCGCCTTTTCATAGAAAGCCACTAACACTGTGGGCTGTTTTGTGCCAATCATGATGGAATTGAGATTCAACATGGGCATACATCCTTTCGATGTGTTATTGGAAACAGAGCGCTCAATGAGTTCTGCTGTACCACTGTACACAATATCGTCGTTTGGCGGCGGCCAGAATCGACAGGGAGTATGGAGGGTTTTGGAAGATGTATCACACGATCCGCCCCGACATGCGCTATAATTCACCTTTACACAAACAGATGAGCGAAGGGTAAGCAGGGCGCATGGATCGGATCTTTGTTGCGATTGATGTTGAGACAACCGGGCTTGATGCAAAGGTCGATGAGTTAATCGAGGTTGCTGCTGTCAAATTTCGGCCTGGTGAGGTACTCGAAACCTTCTCCCAGTTGATCCGGCCGCATCATACACTGCCACTCAAGATCTCACAGCTCACGCATATTACGCCCGAGATGCTTGTTGGCGCACCACGCTTCCCTGAGGTCGCGCCCGAGTTGGCCAAATTCGTGAAGAGCTACCCACTCGTTGGCCATGCTGTCGATTTTGATATACGTATGCTGCAAGCCCAGGGCCTGCGTTTGCCGCAGCGGGCCTATGATACCCTCGAACTGGCGACGCTGCTGATGCCGCGCCTGCCTGCCTATCGGCTGAGCGCCCTCTCCGCCGCCCTGGGCATTGTCCACGATGAGGCCCATCGGGCGCTCAGCGATACAGATGCCACCCGCCAGGTGTTTGAACATCTGCTTGGCCGCATTGAGGCACTCGAACTCAACGAATTGGCCGAAATTATCAGGCTCACTGGCAAGATCGAATGGCCACTGCGCGATCTGTTCGAGGAAGTGCAGCGCAACAAGGCCAAGCTGGTCTTCGTCGATGAGCGCCGACCAAGCGAGCGCACGTCAACGAGCAGTAGCTCTGTGACATTCACGCCACTGAAGCCAACTGGCGATGAACGGCCACTCGATCTACAGCGGGTTGAAAAATTTTTCGCCCCGGATGGCGCGCTCGGAAAATCATTCGATGGCTATGAACAGCGCCAACAACAGGTCGATATGTCGCTGGCGATCACCGAAGCCTTTAATAGTGGCGATGCACTGATGGTTGAAGCCGGAACCGGTACCGGCAAGGGTGTGGCCTATCTGGTTCCCGCCGCGATGTTTGCTGCCCAACGCGGCGAACGGGTCGTCATCTCCACCAATACAATCAACCTTCAGGATCAGCTGTTCTTCAAGGATATTCCGGCGCTGCAAGAAATCATGGCCAAGCACGAGTTTTCGAAGCCAAAGCGCAGCGATCCAGACGAATCATCTGTCGTTGGCCGGCGTGCGCCTGAACCACCCTTCACCGCTGCGCTACTGAAGGGCCGTGGCAATTACTTGTGTTTGCACCGCTACAAACAACTGCGCCGCGATACCCGGCTAACCTCCGAGGATATTCGGGCGCTGCTGAAAGTACAGTTGTGGCTCCCAACCACCGAAACCGGCGACAAAGCCGAATTGCCGTTTCAGGAGCGTGAGGGTGCAGCCTGGGGCCGCATGAGTGCTGCATTCGATATGTGTACCGGGCCGCGCTGCCCCGATTTTAATGAGTGCTACTTCTTTAAAGCTCGCCGTGCTGCGGAATCGGCGCATCTGGTGATCGTCAATCATGCACTCATGCTGGCCGATCTGGTTGTTGAAGCGAACGTCCTGCCGCCATATGATCATGTGGTGATCGATGAGGCCCATAACCTTGAGGATGTCGCCACCGATCAGTTTAGCTTCGAGGTCGATCAGCAGCGTATGTTGCAATTCCTCGATAGCCTGTATGAAGAAGGCGGCGCGCAGGTGGTCGGCGGGTTGCTCTCCGAGCTACAAACCCACTTCCGCGATAGCGCAGCCACGCAGACGGATATGGACAAGGCGACGGCAGTTGCCGATGCGATCCGCCCAGCCGTGACTCAGGCTCGTGGAGCAGTGTATGACTGCTTCAATCTATTGACTGGGTTCGTCACACGCGAGGCCGAAACCACAAACTATGATCCACGCCTGCGCCTGACGCCCAATGTTCGCAAAAACCCCGCCTGGCAATCGGTGGAACACGCCTGGGATAACCTGAATCTCAATCTGACGACGATTGGTGAGGGGATTGGGCGGATCGAGACATTGCTTGGCGATCTCAAGGATGCCGAGTTGATGGAATATGAAGCACTCGTGCTGCGTGTTCAGGCGCTCAAGCGCTTCTGCACCGAGGCGCGAATCAATATTGGTGCCGTGATCCATGGCGGCCAGGAGGAACTGATCACCTGGCTCAACCAGGATCGCCAGCGCGATATGCTGACCCTGCATGCCGCGCCGTTGGCCGTTACCGAGCTGCTGCGGGCCAATTTGTTTGAGCAGAAATCGACCGCGATCCTGACCTCGGCAACCCTTTCGGTTGGCGGTGGATTTGATTATGTCAAACAACGGATTGGCCTGAGCGAGCCAGAAGAACTGCTCCTCGATTCGCCATTCGATTATGAGAAGCAGGCGCTTGTCTATATTCCCAGTGATATGCCCGAACCGAACCATCCAGCCTATCAGCGCGCGCTTGAGGATGCGATCATTACGCTATGTAGTGCCACAGAAGGCCGGGCACTGGTGTTGTTCACATCGAACAGTGGGCTACGGCAGACCTACCGGGCCATTCAGGAGCCACTTGAGGATGTTGGCATTACGGTGTTGGGGCAGGGCATCGATGGCTCGCGCCGTAATCTGTTGGAGCGCTTCAAGGAGTACCCACGCACGGTATTGTTGGGAACCACCAGTTTCTGGGAGGGCGTCGATGTTGTTGGCGATGCACTTTCGGTGCTGATTATTGCCAAATTGCCATTTAGTGTGCCAAATGATCCGATCTATGCGGCGCGTTCAGAACAGTTCAGCGATGCGTTTGCGGAACTATCGGTGCCACAGGCGATTCTGCGCTTCAAACAGGGCTTTGGGCGGCTGATACGCTCCAAGAGCGACCGTGGCGTCGTGGCGGTGCTCGACAAACGGCTGATCTCGAAGAAGTATGGCCAGACATTCCTGAGTTCGTTGCCGCATACCTTTGTCCGAACCGGGCCGATCAAACAATTACCGGGATTAGCTGCGCGTTTCCTGGCGAATGTGCCAGTTGGCGAAGCAAGCAAACGCTAAATTCCAACATTCTTCTAGCACCCAAAACGGCCAGATTACGGTATATTCAGAATGCAAGCTATTCGCGTATATGAAAGTGGGAACATTATGACGACCGAGACCGGAACAACGGCTGTGCAGGAGCCGGCAGCAGTACCCTTCCGCGCCGAGGTCAGGCAGCTGCTACAGATCCTGGCCCATGCGCTCTATACTGATCGAGAAATCTTCCTCCGCGAATTGATCTCGAACGCATCGGATGCCATTCATCGCGTGCAGTTTGAGCAGATCACCACACCGGATCTGTTCGACGCCCTGGCTGAACCAGCTATTCGGATTAGCGTTGATGAGGAAGCCAAGACGATCAGCATCAGCGATAGTGGCATTGGCATGACCCGTGAGGAATTGATCGAGAACCTTGGCACAATTGCCCATTCCAGCGCTCGTAACCTGCTCGAAAAGCTGGAAGCGGCCCAGCGCAGCAATATTATTGGCCAATTTGGCGTTGGGTTCTATTCTGCCTTTGTGGTTGCCGATGATGTGACGGTTATCTCACGCTCGTTCCGCCCCGATGCCGAGGCCGCGATGTGGCGTTCGACAGGCGGCGATACATTTGAGGTTGGCCCGGCAGAAAAAGCCGAACGTGGCACCACGGTGATCCTCAAATTGAAAGAAGACGCCAGCGAGTTTGCGACATCCTGGCGGCTAAAGCAGATCGTCAAGAAGCATTCCGATTTTGTGGCCTTCCCGATCTATGTTGGTGATGAGCAGGCCAACCAGCAGACGGCACTGTGGCGGCAGGCACCGCGCAATGTCGAGGCCGATAAATATAACGAGTTCTATCGCCAGTTGACCTATGATTTCACCGATCCAATGCTGTACAGCCACATCTCGACAGACGCGCCCGTTGATCTGCATTCGATTCTGTTCGTGCCCGGAAAACGTGAGCGTGGCTTGATCGAGCGGCGGGTCGATGGCAAGATCAAGCTGTATTCGCGCAAGATTCTCATTCAGGAAGAGGCCAAGGATCTGTTGCCAAATCATCTGCGCTTCATCGAAGGCGTGGTCGATAGCGAGGATCTGCCACTGAATGTCTCGCGTGAGATGGTGCAGAAGGATGTGCTGTCCAGTAATTCGCCGGTACTCCAGCGGATCAAGAAGACGCTAAATGGCCGTTTCATGAAATCGCTTTCCGATCTGGCCGAGAAGGATGCCGATAAATATATCGAATTCTGGCAGGAATTTGGCATCTTCCTCAAAGAGGGCGTCGCCAGTGATTATTCGGCCCGCGATGAACTGCTGCCGTTGTTGCGCTTCTATACCACCAAATCGGAGGATAAGCAGGTTGCGCTGGCCGATTACAAGAGCCGCATGGCCGATGGCCAGACCGAGATTTACTATGTGCTTGCCAATGATCTGGCGAGCGCCAAGCGTAGCCCACACCTCGATATTCTGGATGAACGTGGCCTGGAAGCGCTGCTGTTTGTTGATGTGATGGACAGCTTTATGTTGAGTGGCTTGCGCGAATTCGATGGCATGAAGCTGCGCAATATGGATGACTCGACGCTTGAGCTGCCTGGTGGCACAGCTGCACCAGAAGCACTGGTTTCGGATGAGGCATTTGCACGGTTGGTAACGCGGATCAAAGAGGTTCTGGACGAGCGGGCATCATCGGTGCGGGCGTCGAATGTGTTGCGCAACCACCCGATCCGGCTCGTTTCACCAGAGAGTGAGCAGCAGCGCGAGATGGCCCGTATCCAGCGCATGGTCGATCAGAACTACAAAGTTCCAGCCAAGATCATTGAAGTGAACCGGTCGCATCCGCTGATCGCCGATCTCGCACGGATCATCGAAAATGGCGGCGATGCAGCACTCGATGAGGCGTTGATCGAGCAGTTGTATGATAATGCGCTGCTGGTTGAGGGGTTGCATCCAAATCCCGCCGATATGGTCGCACGCATTCAGGCCCTCATGGAGGCGGCTGCGCGGAAATAAGAATAGGGAGTAGGGGCGGTTCGCGAACCGCCCCTACGATGAATCACGCCCCTACGGTTAATGATGGATCACCAACCGCAGCGCAATCCAACGTCACTCATTGCGGCATTGATCGGCCTGTTTGGATTGTCCTGCGCGCTCGTCCTCTGGTTTGCCCCAACTGGCTTTATACCACATATGGAATTGGCCCGTTCGACATGGGAAGCCCAACGGCTGCAGCACTATCAGATAACGGCGCGCTGGACGTATGGCTCGATCATCAATGGCCCGTGGACACTCGACATTCGTGATGAGCGGGTGCTTGGTGGAATGGATACACGTACAGGCCGACCATTAACGCGTTCGGAGCTACTGCTCGCACAACAGAATATGGTGGTCAGTGTTCTGTTCAAGAACCTGGCCGATGAGATTCGCCCATCAATCGCCAACACTCCACGCACCATGCTGGCCCGCACCGTTGCAGTGCTCTCACCCGATATGCGTGATCTGATCGACCGCTGTGCCCCACGATTGCCCAGTGTCGATTACCATCCAACCCTTGGCTACCCAATTGGCATCACCGCCCATGGATCACCCTGCTACCGTGCCAGCGAATGGACCGTGCTAGTGCTGGAACTGCATCCGCTGCCGTGAGTAGTTCAGATCACAATGCCTCAACCGGAAGATGAAGCCACCATGAGTCGAAGAAGCGAGTATGGCGATTGGTGCAGCGCTCTGGCTGTGGTGGCTACGCCCGCACTTCTTTGCCCGCTCGGATGGCCCATCCATCCGGCGTGGGCTGATCGTCCTGCTTAATCAGGTGCCCGCAATCTGTGGGAATGCCATGGCCTGTTCAAAACATGGTATATTCGTAAAAGATAATTTCCGTATCTCCCAACGATAAGAGGATGCGCATATGACAACAAGTGCAATCATTCTGGTTCTGGCAACATTTCTGGCATCAGCTGTCGAGGCTGTTGAGGCGCTGACGGTAGTTCTGGCAATGGGTGTCACACGTGGTTGGCGCTCACCACTGATCGGTGCCGCAGCCGCAACCCTGGCATTGGCGGTGATCATTGCGCTGTTCGGCCCAGCGCTCATGCTCATCCCGATTAACGTTTTGCGCGTGGTCGTTGGAACACTGCTACTAATCTTTGGCTTGCAGTGGCTGCGTAAGGCGATTCTGCGGGCAAGCGGCTTCAAGGCGCAGCGCAATGAAGCAGCCCTCTATGAGGCCGAAATCGAGGAGGCCCGTGCGGCGGAGAAGACGATTCGGGCCGGAATGGATTGGTATGCCTTCACGCTATCATTCAAGGGTGTCTTTCTGGAAGGACTCGAAGTCGCTTTCATCGTGTTAACCTTCGGCACCAACCAGGGAAACATTCCCCTGGCCGCGCTGGGGGCTGGGCTAGCACTGGCATTGGTTGCCATCATCGGTGCCTTGGTGCATCGGCCACTGAGCAATGTACCAGAAAACACCATGAAATTTGCCGTCGGCCTGATGCTGAGCACCTTTGGCATCTTCTGGAGCATTGAAGGCCTTGGCATCGAATGGCCGGGTGAGGATCTCGCTATTCTTGGCATCCTGGGCTTCCTGGCGCTGGTTTCATTTGGCTTTGTGGCACTACTACGACGCATGCACCAACAGCAGGTGCGAATGACGCATCCAGCCACAGTAACAGGAGAATAATCATGCACTACCTGAAGAGCTTTCTGCTGTTCTGGTATGATTTCGTGGTTGGTGACGATTGGATGATTGCGGTGGGTGTGGTTGCTGCGCTGATCATTGTGGCGCTATTGGTTCAGCAAGGCATCCAGGCCTGGTGGCTCATGCCACTTGCTGTCATCGCCATGTTGGCCGCATCACTCTGGCGCGTGGCGCGTACCGCGCACTAGCGCAGGCTGCGTCACTTCATGACAAAGCAAAGACGCTCCAACGGAGCGTCTCTACCATTGCGATTATTCTGACTCTGTACAGCCGCGATGCATCAGAGCTCTGCTGACTCCTAGCCAAACCGACCGCTGATATAATCTTCGGTGCGCTTATCGGATGGATGGGTAAAGAGCTTTTCCGTGCGCTCAAACTCGATCAGCTGCCCTGCACGGGTTGCTGAATCCATGAGCAGGAATGCTGTTTTGTCGGAAACCCGCGCTGCCTGCTGCATGCTATGGGTCACGATCACAATCGTGTATTCGTTACGCAGCTCGTGGATCAGATCCTCAACCTTTAGTGTCGCAACAGGATCGAGTGCAGAGCATGGCTCATCCATAAGAATCACCTCAGGGTCGACAGCAATCGCCCGTGCGATACACAGTCGTTGCTGCTGGCCACCTGAAAGTGCAGCGCCAGATGCCTTATGAATGCGATCCTTGACCTCATCCCATAGTACGGCCTGGCGCAATGCCTTTTCGACCTTCTCATCGAGCACTCTTTTATCGCGCTCGCCATGGACCCGTAGACCATAGGCGACATTCTCGTAGATCGATTTGACGAATGGGTTCGGGCGCTGGAAGACCATGCCAACCCGCTGGCGCAGCTTAACAGGATCGAGTCCGCCACCATACACATTCTCGCCATCGATCAACAACTGGCCTTCACCCCGTGTGCCTGGTGTTCGATCATGCATACGATTCATGGCGCGCAAGAGCGTGCTCTTGCCACATCCCGAAGGGCCGATCAGCGCTGTCACCTGGTTCTGGGCGATCTTCATCGTCACACTACGCAGCGCCTGGAATTTACCATAGAAGAAATTGAAATCAATCGCTTCAATTTTTGTCGTCTGTGTTTGTGTGGCAACATTGCCAACCGAACGAGCATGTGCGGCGGCTGTCGCACCAAAACTACCGACCGACTGGATTTGTTGTTCCATGATGCTCCTCTTTAGCCGACCCGGCCGCTGATATAATCTTCGGTGCGGGAGTCCTGCGGATTCGTGAAGACATCACGCGTCGCCTGGTACTCGACCAATACACCCTGCGGACCATCCTCATTCCGATCAACCATAAAAACAGCGGTCTTATCGGAAATCCGCGCAGCCTGCTGCATGTTATGGGTTACTATTATAATCGTGTATTGGCGGCGCAGATCAACCATCAGTTCCTCGATCTTGAGTGTTGAGATCGGGTCAAGCGCTGAACAGGGTTCGTCAAACAGAATAACATCCGGTGCAATCGCTATTGTCCGTGCAATACTGAGGCGCTGTTGCTGGCCGCCCGAAAGAGCAGAACCAGCATCGGTCAGTTTATCCTTGACTTCATCCCACAGCACAGCTGCACGCAAGCTCTGTTCAACGCGTTCTGCCAGACGCTTTTTATCATTCATGCCACCAAGCCGCAAACCGACTGCCACATTCTCAAAGATCGAGCGTGTTCGTAGGGCAATCGGCTGCTGGAACACCATCCCAATCTTGCGGCGCACGAGTGTTGGGTCGATAGCTGGATCATAGATATTTTCGTCGCCAAGCCGAACCTCACCCTCAGCGCGGGCATTCAGCACCGTCTCGTGCATACGATTAAGGCAGCGCAACACGGTGCTCTTGCCACAACCAGATGGCCCGATGATCGCAGTAATCTTGAGCGGATCAATAACCAGATCGACAGCCTTGACCGCTTGGCGTTTGCCATAGAACGGCTTGAGCTGATTGATTGTCATCGCAGGTGCGCCATTCGGCGCGGAAGCAGTTGCAGTCATAGATACTCCGGTCAACGTCCGCTCAGGCGATTGCGCGTGGCCAAACGCACAGCAATATTGACAACCAGCACAAGCATCATCAAAATAAATGCCGATCCCCAGGCTTGCGTATTCTCACCAGGGAAGGGCGATTCGGTATAGCGATAGGTGATCAGCGGTAAGGCCGCAATTGGCTGGAGTAGATTGAAGCTGATCACATTACTGCCAAGCACGGTCAGAATGAGCGGAGCCGTTTCACCAGCGCCACGGGCAAACGCCAGCATAACGCCGGTCACAATTCCCGAAATGGCCGCCGGAATAACCACCGTGAAGGTCGAATACCAGGTTGGTGCGCCCATCGCAAGTGCGGCTTCACGGGTACTTTCCGGCACAAGCTTGAGCACTTCCTCGGTTGTGCGTGTGATTGTCGGCACCATCAGAAACGTCAGTGCGATAGCGCCAGCCACACCAGAAAACTCTCTGAAAGGAACCACAATCAGGATGTAGGCGGTCACACCAACAATAATCGATGGCGCGCCACTCAACAGATCGGTGCAGAAGCGCACAACCGTCGCAATCGTGTTCGAGGGATATTCCGCCAGAAAGACAGCCGCCAAAATACCGATTGGCAGCGAGAACAACAGTGCCGCACCAGTTATCAATAACGTACCGATGATCGCATGTAGAACGCCGCCCTGAGCCTTGGCAGATAGAGCTTCGCCCTTCTGGGTTCCATCAACCGGAGTAACACCTGTTGCACCACCAAGATCGATCCCGGCAAATGGATCAGGCGTGGCATTTGGGTCAACAGGTACTGCTGGATCAGGAGTTGGTAGTGTCACAGCATTGCTTGGGAGCGAGAATCCACCATCACTCATGGCGGGTGGCTCATAGGTTTTGGTAAAGAAATCGATGCTCATGGCACCGCCACCAATGACCGTCACATAACCAATAATTAACACCAGCGGAACAATTGCAATCAGTGTGGCCACAATCGTCAGGCCACGCATGATATAGTCCACAATTTTGCGCTGGCCATAGTTGGCAGGAGCGCTCGAAAGGATACTCATGAACGGCCTCCTTGCGCTGCGCCGCGGTTCACATACCAGATCAACAATCGCGCAATCAGGTTCAGTGCGAATGTAATGGCAAACAGAACGAGTGCAATCGAAACAAGCGCACTCTGATGCAATGGGCCATTCACATTTGTCAACTCATTGGCAATCAGGGAAGCTGCGGTGACGCCAGGAGCAAATAGTGAATCCTCAATCCGGGTGCTATTGCCAATCAGCATTGTAGCGGCTATCGTCTCACCAAGCGCACGGCCCAAGCCAAGCATAATGCCACCGATAATGCCAGCGCGAGAATATGGTATCACTGCCTGCCAGATGACTTCCCAGCGGGTTGCACCCATAGCCAGGAGCACTTCACGCTGTGTATTTGGCACTAGGCTTAATACATCGCGCGTAATTGCCGCAATTGTTGGCAATATCATGATCGCCAACACACAACCTGCAACGATGATACCACGGCCTGTCGCAACCGGACCAGCCAACCAGGGAATGCTCTCGCCAAGTGTATCCGAGATCGGTGTGGCAATATAGGTCGTAAAAAAAGGCACAAAGACAATCACGCCCCACACACCGAAAATAACACTGGGGATGGCTGCCAGCAGTTCTACCATAAAGGAGAGCGGGGTCCGCAACTGAACCGGGCAGAGTTCCGCAAGGAAGATACCAATTCCGACTGCAATCGGAGCTGCCAACACAACCGCAATCCCTGCCGAAAATAGCGTACCACGAATAGCAGGCCAGGCTCCAAATGATGCTGGAGCAATATCTGTATCGATCGGACTCCAGTCAGTTCCGAGCAAAAAACCCCAGCCGAACTTCTCGCGGGCCAGAGCCGAGTCGTTAAAAATAACAACGCCAATAGCTACCACCAGGCCGATTACGATAAGGGCAAAAAAGAGCGTAATCCCCCAAAAGATTGCATCGCCGTGCTGCGTTCGGCGTTCGAACCGCTCCCACAGCCCCTCACGAGTTGTCTGTGCCGGTGCCATACGATACTCCCTGTCCGAAACCGCGAGCCGAGAGCCGGGGCTTGACAGCACCCAACCCCCGGCTCACCAATAGTGTATTTTACTTCACTGGGCCGTCGAAAGCCTTCTCGCCATTGACGACGATCTTGCGGAGTTGCTCAATCGACTTCTTGCGAACTGCGTCTGGCAGTGGCGAATAGCCGAGCCGTAATGCTCCACCCTGGCCCTCAGTCAAACCCCAATAGATGAAGTCGGTCAGTGCCTGAGCCTTCCCCAAATCCGTATAGGTCTGCTGATGCACCAGGATGTAGGTGAAGGCCGAAATTGGGTAGCTCTTGGCACCCTTGGCATTGGTGATCGAGACGCGCAGGTCAACTGGAAGTTCGACACCAGCTGCGGCGGCTGAAACATTCTCGAGTGTTGGCGCAACAAAGTTGCCAGCAGGATTCTTGACGAGTGGAACCGGCAGTTTGTTGGCAAGTGCATAGACCAGCTCAACATAGCCGATCGCGCCATCGGTTCGCAGCACCGAGCTTGTCACACCGGCATTGCCTGGAGCGCCAATACCAACTGGCCAGCGAACAGTCGTGCCTGAGCCAATATTGGTCTTCCAATCAGTGCTGACCTTCGCCAGGTAATCTGTCCAGATTGATGTCGTACCTGAGCCATCCGAGCGATACACAACCGTAATCTTGCGCTTTGGTAGTGTTACGCCAGGGTTATCGGCAGCAAGTGCGCTATCATTCCAGTTGGTGATCTTGCCGAGGTAGATAGCTGACAGTGTTTCTGGCGAGAAGCGCAGTTGG
>Ga0163154_10006072_pt1 | contig 14968 bp, 12 predicted proteins | sample OliLakLV19MP9P1_FD_148649 | JGI IMG/M metagenome (GOLD analysis project Ga0163154, IMG submission 148649) | Freshwater microbial mat bacterial communities from Lake Vanda, McMurdo Dry Valleys, Antarctica - Oligotrophic Lake LV.19.MP9.P1 | ecosystem: Environmental > Aquatic > Freshwater > Lake >... | reverse complement strand
GGTCAGGGGGAGGGCCGGGGGGGAGACGAGCTTGAAGTCTATGGCCCGTTTGTAGTCATTCTCCCGGCCCGGCACACCATTGATAACCTCAGGAGAGTCAGTGAAATTGAACCTAGTGATGACAAGAGGACCACTGCCGACATTGCGGAGCGTGACTTTTTTCGCCGCCCGGACTTCTTTTTTGACGGTACTAAAAACAATCCGCTGGGGAACAAGCTTTTCATCCGGCGTTGTTATCTGAAGTTCGCCACTGCCGGCCTGGGCCAAAACTGCTTGAAAACTGAGGGTGAGTCCCAACAAAGCTAATGTACAACGAACCATGTGCACCTTCCCAAATGATCTCTGTGTTTTAATTTTCCGTGCCCCTGCATCAACATAAATAAACAGCCTAGAAATTACAACCGGGGAAAAGTTGTAATTTCAGGCTACCTCTCAGCTAAGCAACTTATGTATAAGTTCCTAGGCTAGCTTACTCAGCTTTGACCACGGGCGGGACGATGTAGACGCGATAACGCTCGAGGACACTGACGAGTTCGTCTTGGACTGAGAGCGTCCCGGCAGAGGGACCGGTGCCGTTGACCTTGCCGTTTTTATAGGGCAAGAATTCCTCAGCGGTGGTCGTCGTCCAGATCCCCAGACTGGTGAAGGCATTGGTCGGTGTATCATCATTACGGTTATCCAGTACATAAAAACCGTAGTCCTGCAGTGCTTCTAAGAGACGAAACGCGGGTAAGGACAGGGGCCGGCCCTCCACCGTGACCTGGGTTAAGTCCAAGTCGGGATCGAGCTGGACCACCCCGCCGTAGGGGACGAGTCCGTAATTGATATTGTCAATGTTACCGTCTATCCCCAGGGCCGGGTAGACCATTGCCTTCCAGTTGATCCCCATTGGGCCACTCAGAGCATGGGGAATCGGGTTGACTGGGTCCGTGGCTTCGCCCTCACGCAGGACCATTGCCAAGTTCGGAATTTTCGCGGCGTCCGTTCCGCCGCCTTGGTCGCCGAGCGTACCCAGCTCACTCCAGCCCGCCCAGTCACAGTCAAAATCTACGCCGTTGTTGGCAAGCCGGGTGTGATAACAGGTAACGACGGTGTCATCACTGCCATCAATGAAGCTCAGGTGTTTATCACTACCGCCTACCGGGATCTCGTCTTCAGCATCGGGACTGACATGGCGGGTATAGGTGGTGACCGGGTTGTTACGTTGGGTGACTTCGCGTTCTGGGTCCTTCTTGTCGGCAATCGTATAACCCTGATGGGTGTTGGAGCCGCCCTCGGTGGCTAGCGAGACATAACTGATGTAGGCCGTGGGCAGTTCAACCCGGGGACCCCTAGGAATTTTTTGGTAGAAGGGTGCGTCTTCGGAGTAGGGCTGGCGATAATCGCCGTCGAGGGGCTGGGGCGTATCTTTGGACCACTTGTCAGGCCGATATTGCCCCTGCTCAGAACCCGGTAGCGAAAGGTCAATGCCAAAATCGCGGTACATGGCAATGATGTCTTTACGCTTATCCCCAAAGCCCTCCACCAACGTCAATCCTAAGGTTTTAGTAGCGTCAAAAATCGTACCCACACTCTTTGTATTTGCCGTCTCATGCGGTCCGTAGGGACTGAGTTTGGAACTAAAAGCGGTCGCTCCGGTCGTCCCGACCACCGTGAACTCAGCCGTAGCCGAGAAAACATCTCCCCCCGCACTGGGATAACCCGTAGCCGTGAGGGTATGGACCCCCTTTCTAAGGGACAGGCTGTCGTACCCCTTGGCCGAATTCTCATTGCCGTTATCTCCCCCCAAGAAGTAGGGCGCATGGTTCTCGGTCCAGGCATACTCACCATCAATTTCAAAGACCACTTTAGTAACTGTCACTGAGGGGACGGCCTGGACGAAGAGCTCCCCGGTGACGACTTGACCCGCCGTGAGTCCCTGCCAACCCATGGCGGCTTTGACAAATCGCAGCGAGTTATTACAAACATAGCCATTGTTGTCGTAGACCTCCGCCCGGATGGTATGGCTACCCCCAGACAACTCAGCGGTCTCATAGCCGTTGGGCACACCATCTTGCTCCCCTTCTAACGTGTAGGGCGCGCCTTTTTCCGTGTTGACATACTCGTCATCCACATAAAATTCCACCCGGTCCACCGGCCCAGAAGCGGACTCCTGAACAAAAATAGTCCCACTGACAATCTCGTTAGCCTCTAATCCCGTCAAGCCCTGACAAGCCACTGTGGCAGCCTGTACGCCCGTCGTACCCAACCAACCCAGCAATGCATAGACGGTCAAGTGCCAAGATTTGAACATTAAGGTGAACTCCTTGCTACTCAAAACTCCCGTCATTAAACTAGGTGAGTTTTTAGCGTTCTGTGTAGTTCGCTACGGTTATTAAGCTAGGGCTAAACTACAATTCGTGATTGCTTGTAATTGTCTAGTTTAAATTATGTAATTTTTTGCGATTAAACACGTAATTTGTAGTTATTAATTTTTATGAAGGAGAGCTGATTTGAGGCTTTTGACAATTGATCTCCCCAAATCATTGTGGTAACACCAGAACAGTCTCTATTCGTATTGAGGCGACTCAAGTAAAGCGAGTCCGGGATAAACCCCGGACTCGCCTCAGTCTGATTAACGTTTCACAAGCGGTGGCACGACAAACAATTTGTTGCTATTCAAAACACTTTTCAATTCATCTTGGACGGAGAGAACGCCTGCTGAAGTCCCAGTGCCGTGGTTTTTGGCGTTCCCAAAAGGAGAGAACTCCGACGCATTGATCGTTGTCCAAATCCCCAGCCCAGTCTCCCCATCGGTCGGCACACTGTCAGGGCGGTTATCAATGACATAGTAACCATAGTCCTGAATGGCTTTGAGGAGCCGGAGGGCCGGTAGGGTCAGGGGCCGACCGTTTACCGTTATCTGGGTTAGGTCCAAGTTGGGGTCGAGCTGGATGACCCCGCCGTAGGGGACTAGGCCGTAGTTGAGATTATCAATACTGCCATCCATCCCTAGACCTGGGTAGACGATAGCCTTCCAGTTGATTCCCATCGGGCCGCTCAGGGCATGGGGGATGGGACGGGTCGGGTGGGTTGCCTCCCCTTCGCGCAGGACCATCGCCAAATTGGGGATATCGGTGGCATTGGTCCCACCACCTTGGTCACCAAGCGTCCCAAGCTCGCTCCAGCCCGCCCAATCACAGTCGAAGTCTACGCCATTGCTGTTGAGTCGGGTGTGGTAGCAGGTAACGACGGTGTTATCAGTGCTGTCAATAAAGCTCAGGTGTTTATCACTACCGCCCACAGGAATCTCGCTTTTAGCATTGGCGGCGACACGACGGGTGTAGGTCGTGACGGGATTATTGACTTGCTTGACTTTACGGAAGGGGTCGCTCCCCTTACCAATCGTGTAGCCCTGTTGAGTGTTGGAGCCGTCTTCGGTGGCGAGGGTGACGTAGTTGACATAACCCCTGGGTAATTCGACACGGGGGTTGGCGGGGATTTTGTGGTAAAAAGGCGCGTCAATCGAATAGGGCTGGAGATAGTTGCCGCTGAGGGGTTGGGGGGTAATATCGGCCCAATTTTCAGGCTGGATTTTCCGCAATTCACTACCAGGTAGGGAGATATCAATCCCGACGTTCCGATACATCGTGACAATCGCTCGACGTTTCTCGGCGAAACCAGCATAGAGCGGTAGTCCGGGCGTAGTGGTGGCATTCAAGATGGTCTCCACGCTCTTACTGCTTGCGGTTTCATGACGCGCATAAGGAGACAGGGCTGCACTAAAGTCACTCGTACTGCTGCCGGTGTTGAAGGAAATTGTGCTACTGAACGTGCTGCCCCCCGCGCTGGGATAACCCGTCACCGTCAATTTGTGGTCGCCAGAACTCAAGGTGTCGGTGTTGTAGCCGAAGGGTGTCCCATTATTGTCACCGCCCAGAAAGTAGGGCACAGTACCCTCAGTCCAGACCGTCGCGCCATCAATGGCAAAGACCATCTTAGTCACTGGGACGGTCGGGATGGCTTGGACATAAATCTTCCCTGTCACCTGTTGCCCGTCTTGAAGTCCGCTCCAAGTCGCTGTGGCGGTGACAAACGTGGCGGTATTGGTACAGGCGACGGTAGAACTGCTGGAGTAGACCTTAGCTTCAATCCGGTGGGTTCCGTAGGCCAGTGCGCTCGTGTCATACCCGAAGGGACCGTTTATGTCGTCGCCCCCCAGGTAGTAAGGCTTCCCCTCCTGCTCATTCTCAAAAACGCCATCCACAAAAAAATCAACATGGTGGGGTTGTCCGGTTACAGTCTCTTGGACAAAGATCAGATCACCCACGATCTGACCCGAGGTAATCCCCGTCAAGCCCGTACACGTGAGGGCTGCTGCCCTGACCCCCTGAGTTAGGACCGCAACCAAAAACACCAAGCTGAAAAGGTAAGAACATTGCTTCAAACGACCTAACATCCCCAAACCCCTGCTTTATCGAGAACTTACCTAAAATACACATAAAATAGAGTAATTAACGTAGGCCAGGATACATGGCACCCCCTAGGGTTCCTCTAGCAAAGACGGCGTGGTTTCAAAATACGGGTTAATTAATAGCGCCTATCTTGACACTCCCCACGGCTAAAGCCGGGGGATTCTTGCTTCCACGAGAGAACTTGCTCATCAGGGGTCCGGTACCGGACCCCTAGAGTTACCTCCTGATGCGTAGCGGTATGGCCTCCGGTCACGGAGGCCTATCGCCTCGACCCAAGCGTTACTTGACCTATGTCCTACGGTACTTCTGCCTTTAACCAAGATATTTAGAGCTGCGTTAATGTCTCTATCCAATACACACCCACAGGAACAAGTATGCGTGCGGGTACTAAGAGACTTCTTAACAATAACGCCACAGCTAGAACACCCTTGGGATGTGTATTGTGGAGCCACAGCAACTACTGTTCTCTTAAATACCTTCGCAAAGTACTCTAGCCCAGTGGTGAACTGTGACCAGCCTGCATCAGAAATACGCTTAGCTAGATGATGATTCTTCACCATGTTTTTCACTTGCAACTTTTCATACACCACCAAGTCATGAGACTTGACAGGGGTCCGGCACCGGACCCCTACGCACCGTGCCTGTTTTATGGCAAAGTCTTTACGCTGGCGACGGACCTGCAAGTGTTTTCTCGCTAATCGCTTACGCGCCTTAGCCCGATTCTTAGAACCCTTCTGTTTCTTACTTAACCTCCTTTGTTGACGCTTCAAGGCTTTCTCTGCTTTACGCAAATGACGAGGATTATCCACTATTTTCCCATCACTATCGGTATAGAAATGTAGCAGTCCCAAATCAATACCGACTGCTGTGCCTGTCTGTGGCTTAGGTTCTGACCGTTCTATATCTATACAAAACTGTACATAATAGCCATCTGTCCGACGGACTATCCGTACTCTTTTAATCTGCTCCACTGCATAGAAATTTAAGTTTCTCGTGCCGATTAGCCTAAAACATCCTGCATTATTTTTATCGGTGAAGGTTATCCGTTTACGGTCATCAGATAATTTCCATCCAGTAGTTTTGTATTCCACTGACCGAGTATTCTTCTTGAACTGTGGATAACCTTTCTTGCCGGGGGTTTGCTTTTTGCAGTTATCAAAGAAGTGAGAGCTGGCAAACCAAGCTCGTTCAATACTGGCCTGTCTAGCTTGGGAGTTAAGCTTACCTGCCCAGTCATAGGCTTCGGCTAAATCAGGACACAACTTATATAAATCTTGTTTATTAGTTCCGCTGTTATCCATCCAGTAGCGGAGTGCTTTATTACGGATGAACTGGGCAGTGCGGATAGCTTCATCGAGCTTTGCATACTGTTCTAGTTTTCCGTCAAGTTTCGACTCAAGGACAATCATGACACAATTATAACCTATGACACTTTATTTATCGTTGTTAACTTTATGACTCCCTTCAGTGGTGGCGGCTTATATCCCCATAGCTAAAGCTAGGGGCTTTACGCCGCTTTTGGTAATAAAAAATTTCGTAGATATGCGGACTAGTTTTCGCTAGTCTTTCTTGAAACATAGGCTGGAAGCCCTAGCTAGGGCGCGTTCACGGTTGTCAGGCGCAGTGCGGAGTAGCGATAGGTCAGATTGACGAATATTTTTACAAATCTTAAAATCAGGAGGTGCATATACTGACCCAGCTCGAGCCTGCCCAACGCCCCAGTGCCCTTGCCCTTGGTAACTTTGATGGGGTACACCGGGGTCATCGGGCCGTATTGTGTCAAGTCCTCGACCAGCCCAACCCCACGGTCGTCACCTTTGAACCCCATCCCCGCGAATATTTCAGTGGTCAGCAGGGCTTTCTGTTAACCCCCGGCCCAGAACGGTTGGAACTCTTGGCCCAACTCGGTTTTGTCCAGACTGTCGTGTTGGCATTTACCCCCGCCTTGGCCCGCCTCCCGGCTCCTGAATTTGTGCAGCAGGTCCTGATTGAGCAACTCGGCGCGACCCGCATCAGTATCGGCCCGGATTTCCAGTTTGGCTACCAGCGCGGCGGGAATGCCCAACTATTACGGACCTGGGGGGCAAGTCATGGTTTTGAGGTCTGTGTGGCGACGGAGACTCAGTGGGAAGCTGGACGAGTCAGCAGTTCTGCCGTCCGTGCCGCTCTAGCCCAAGGCAATCTCGAGACGGTCCATCAACTCTTGGGTCGTAACTACCAACTCCGGGGTCCGGTGGTCCGGGGCGATGGACGCGGACGGACGCTGGGTTTCCCGACCGCTAATCTCGCTGTTTCACCCCGCAAATTTCTTCCCTGTAGCGGGGTCTATCTGGTCCAAGTAACCTGGGATGATCAAGCTCAGCCGGGACTCCTCAACCTTGGCTATCGGCCCACATTCGCCGGTCAAGAGCAGCGGGTAGAGGTACACCTGTTGGATTGGCAGGGGGACCTCTACGGTAAAACCTTGACCGTCGAGTTGCTCAGCTACCTGCGCCCTGAGTCCAAATTCACCTCAGTGGCTGCACTCAAGCAACAGATCCAAGCCGATACCTGCACTGCCCGCCAACTATTAATTCCTAAATAAATGACACGATCCCAGCTTTCTTGGGAACTATAGTCCAAAACGCCCCCAGGTTGCCTAAACTACGAAAGTAGTGTTTTCCCGTTCTCGGACCGCCATGAATGAACCCAACCCTAGTGCCTCCGGTACCCCGCTCGAAGAAGCCCAAAGCGGCGAGATCATCCGTCTCGTTAGTGTTTTGGACCAAACCCAGGCTCAGCTAAAGGACAAAGAACAACAATACGCCCGTCTCTACGCGGACTTCGACAACTACCGCCGCCGCACTCAACGTGAAAAGGACGAAATGAAGGTCACCGCCGCCTTCAATACCCTCCTGGAACTCTTACCTGTCCTCGATAACTTCGAGCGGGCGCGCCTCCAGATCCAGCCGGACACTGAGCGGGAGACCACCCTCAACAACAGTTATCAGGCGATCAATAAACAGTTACAGGCTGCTCTCGAAAAAGTCGGTCTTGTCCCGATTGAAGCGGTCGGCAAGCCCTTTGACCCCAACCTCCACGAGGCTATCCTCCAAGAGGAATCTCCCCGCTATACCCAAGAGACTGTCTTAGCCGAGTTACAAAAGGGGTACTATCTGGGAGATAAGGTCCTCCGTCCGGTCATTGTCAAAGTGGCAACGCCTATCCCCGGCACGGTTGAAGTCTTTGATGTTCTAGAGGATAGTCCTTAAGCCATGTTTCCTGACGCGTTCAACCCTTCCCAACCCTATGCCCGACTGAGAGAACGAGGAAACCCATGGGTAGAGTGATTGGCATTGACCTCGGCACCACCAACAGTTGCGTTGCGGTTTTGGAAGGGGGTAAACCCGTCGTCATTGCCAACAGTGAAGGCGGACGAACCACCCCGAGCATCGTCGGCTTCACGAAGACCTCCGAGCGATTGGTTGGTCAACTCGCCAAACGTCAGGCCGTGACCAACGCTGAGAACACAATTTTCTCGATCAAACGGTTGATCGGGCGCACTTGGCTAGACACAGAAGCTGAGCGTAAGCGCATCCCTTACCGAGTCGTCCCGGCTAAAGACGACATGGTGAGTGTCGAAGCCCGCGCCAAGACCTACACTCCCCAAGAGATTTCCGCGATGATCCTGCAAAAACTCAAGCAGGATGCCGAGAGTTTCTTAGGTGAGGCAGTGACGGAGGCGGTGATTACGGTTCCGGCCTATTTCACCAACGCCCAACGACAGGCCACCAAGGATGCCGGAGTGATTGCGGGGCTAGATGTCTTGCGGATTGTCAATGAACCGACCGCAGCGGCTCTGGCCTACGGACTGGACCGCCAGAATAAAGACCACTGCATCATGGTCTTTGACCTCGGGGGCGGGACTTTTGATGTCTCGGTCCTGCAATTAGGCGATGGGGTCTTTGAAGTGATGGCGACCGCTGGGAACAATCACTTGGGCGGGGATGACTTTGACGACCGGATTGTGCAGTGGTTAATCGAAGAGTTTCGGACTACCCAAAATTTAGACATTGCCAAGGACCGCATGGCCCTCCAACGGCTCAAAGAAGCCGCCGAAAAAGCCAAGATTGAACTCTCCACCACCGTCAGCACCTCGATCAACCTACCTTTTATCACTGCCGACAATACCGGACCCAAACACCTCGACACCACCTTGACCCGCGCCAAGTTCGAGTCTTTGATTAGCGATCTCGTTGAGGGGACGATGAACCCCACCCGCCGTGCCCTCCAGGACGCGGGTCTGACCCCTCAAGAGGTCCACAAAGTAATCCTCGTCGGCGGCTCCAGTCGCATCCCGGTGATTCAGGAGACGATCCGCAAGTTCATGGGCAAAGAACCCGACCGCTCGGTGAACCCCGACGAGTCCGTGGCCCTTGGTGCGGCTGTCCAAGCCGGGGTATTGGGCGGTGAAATCCAGGACGTGTTGTTACTCGATGTCATCCCGCTCTCCTTGGGCATCGAGACCGTGGGCGGGGTCTTCTCCAAAATCATCGAACATAACACCACAATTCCCACCAGCAAGTCGCAGATCTTCACCACCGGGGCCGATGGTCAAACTACGGTCGAGGTCCATGTCCTCCAGGGTGAGCGTTCGATGGCGATGGACAACAAGACTTTGGCTCGTTTTAACCTCTCGGGGCTCCCCCCAGCTCCGCGCAGCATCCCTCAGATTGAAGTCACTTTTGGGATTGATGCCAACGGTATCCTAAATGTGGTTGCTAAGGACCGGGGTACCAACCGTGAACAAAAAGTCATGGTCTCCAGTTCCGGGAAGCTCTCCGCTAGCGAAATTGAGCAGATGCGCCAGGAGGCCGAAGCCTACACCGAGGCCGACCGCTGCCGCCGCGAACTCGTAGAGTTACGCAACCAATGCGAACAGTTGATCTACTCCTGCGAACGCACCCTCAGCAATAACCGGGATCTCGTGCGCCCTGAGCTTGCCACCCAGCTTGAGCTTTCGCGGGCCGAAGTGCGGACCTTGCTCGAAGCCGAAGAACCCCAAATTCTCAAGCTCCGTCAACAGATGGAACATCTCCAAGAACAACTATTAGCAGTAGGAGCCTCCATCTATGAACAGCACGACGAGCCCTTCTAACCACGCAAAAGTCCTACTACTGGGCCAATAATGATAATCGCTGGGGCACTGAAACCCTGACTCTGAGCTAGAGGCAAAATTACAGCGAGGGTGCTCTGGAGATGTTCTTGGCGTGGGGTAGTCCCCCAGCGAATCAACAAGATGGGGGTAGCTGGATCTTTACCGGCCTGGAGTAGCGTTTCGACAATCTGGGGAAGTTGCTGTAACCCCATGTAGACCACTAGGGTATCTACTGACCGCGCTAGGGCCGCCCAATCCACCCGGGGCTGGTATTCGCCCACGGCCTCATGACCCGTCACAAAGGCCACCGAAGAACTCAGACCGCGATGGGTCAGGGGCACGCCGAGGTAAGCCGGGGCGGCCATCCCCGCTGTAATTCCTGGGACCACTTCCACCGGGACCCCCGCCGCTTGCAGAGCCACCAATTCCTCGCCACCACGCCCAAATAAGAAGGGATCGCCCCCTTTGAGCCGGACGATTACCCCGGCGGTTTGGGCTTTGACTAGAAGTAAGGCGATAATCTCAGTTTGAGACAAAGAGTGCATCCCCGCTCGCTTCCCGGCGTAGAGACATTCGGCAGCGGGATGGATGAATTGGAGGATCTCAGGGCTGACCAAGGCATCGTAGAGGACCACATCCGCGTGTTCGAGGAGTGCTTTGGCGCGGAGGGTGAGTAACCCTGGGTCTCCTGGTCCTGCCCCGACTAAATAAACTTTTCCGAGCGTCACAGCACCTTCCAACATCTACACAGCGGTAGATGTTTACCTATTTTAAGGGGTGGAATTCGCGTCGTGGTTATCGCAAACCAAGAGTTTATTAAGAAATATTACATTCATGCTGTCATGGCGACGGGTTTAAGTAAGATGTTCTCACGCGACGAACGCGTTCAACTCGGGACCATGCACGTGAAACTCGAAGAGAAACACAAGGTTACGCTTTATATTTCGCCCGAACTCCATCGTCAACTCAAGGTCCAGGCCGCCCTGGAAGAAGAGCCGATGTCTACGTTAACCGAGCGGGCTTTAGCGTTTTACCTGGAGCATGGCGACTTAGTGGAGGAGCGATTAGGTCAGAGCTATCGTCTACATAGCTGTCCTAGTTGTAAGACCCCAGTCATTCTGCGAGATGGTGAGTTGACGAGTTTACCGGAGACGAGCGGGGCGATATTAGATGACACCCGGGTTGCTCCTGTACTCTCTTTGCGCTAATTCATTTAGGGGTGCTGGTGATGCGTGAAATCGAAGTTCTAATTCAAGCACAATACCCCCTCATTTACCTCGTCACTTTTGAAGAGGAGCGGGCGGAAGAAGCGATTGCACGCATTGCTCAGACCAAACCCCAGCACCATGTCTTTGTGTGGACGGTGACTCACGGGATGGTCGAGTATGGGCGGACCAATGCCCCTACCCAGCACAATACCATTTCGCCCCAAGCCGCCATTGAGTGGGCCAGTCGTTACAAAGAAAGTGGTATTTTCATCTTCAAAGATTTGCATCCCTTTATAGACAATGCTGAGGTTAACCGCTGGTTGCGCGATACTGTCATAAATTTCAGAGGCACTCAGAAGACATTAATTTTGATGTCCCCCATTCAGAATGTTCCCGTCGAACTTGAAAAAGATATCGTGATGGTCGAGTACCCCCTGCCGGATATGCAGGAACTCGATGAAGTCCTCAACCAACACCTCAAAGTCCCCTTTGGCAAGAAGCGTGTTACCCCCGAGACCCGTGAGAAACTGCTCAAAGCAGCCCTCGGTCTCACCCGTGATGAAGCTGATAAAGTTTACCGCAAAGCTGATGTAGTTGCTGGAAAGTTGACTGAATCAGAAGTAGACATTATCCTTTCTGAGAAAAAGCAAGTCATCAAGCGCAACGGTATCCTTGAATTCCTAGAGTTCGACGAAACTATTGAAGCCGTAGGTGGATTATCCGAACTGAAGCGGTGGCTGACCCAACGGGCCGGGGCCTTCACCGAACGTGCCCGTCAGTATGGTCTTCCCCAACCCAAGGGGATGCTAATTTTGGGCGTACCCGGTTGTGGAAAATCCTTAATCGCCAAGACAACCGCCCGTCTGTGGGGATTGCCTCTCCTACGCCTAGATATGGGCCGGGTTTATGATGGCTCAATGGTCGGGCGTTCCGAGGCCAATCTCCGCAATGCCCTGAGAGTCGCTGAGTCCATTTCGCCTGCTATCCTCTTTATTGATGAAGTCGACAAGGCTTTTGCCGGAGCAGCGGGTTCAGCGGACGCGGATGGCGGGACTTCTTCGCGTATCTTCGGCAGTTTCTTGACCTGGATGCAGGAAAAGAACTCCCCCGTCTTCGTGATGGCGACAGCGAACCGAGTCGAAAAATTACCCAGTGAATTCCTCCGCAAGGGACGATTCGACGAGATCTTTTTCGTTGACCTACCCACGCAGGATGAACGGACCGAGGTGTTCCGCATCCACTTGGCGAAGCGGCGTAAGGAAATAGACAGATTTGACATCGAAGAGTTGGGCAAAGCCTGTGAAGGATTCTCTGGAGCAGAGATCGAACAGGCGATTGTTGCCGCGATGTATGAAGCTTTTGCGCAGAAACGAGAGTTTACACAGTTTGACATCCTGTCGGCTCTCAGGTCCACCATGCCCATCTCTCGTACGATGATGGAACAGGTGACCGCTCTGCGTGAATGGGCTCGCAACCGGGCACGTCCGGCGGCGACCAGTTTCGCTGAATACTTACGTGCTGAGTTCTAGGAAAGAAAGTGGAGGAACCGCCAAGCTCTCAAGCTTTCTTGACCAGACCTGAGGATGTAAGAACGTTAACTTCTGTAAACAAAGGAGACTTAAACCATGTCCCACTTTAGCACACTGCGCACCAAGATCACCGATGCCGAAATCCTGAAGACCTCTCTGAAGGACCTGGGTATCAGCGTCAAGACCATGGCGGATGTCCGCGGTTATAACGGACAGCGGGTCCGGGCCGACCTCGTCGCCACCCTCGAAGGCGAATATGACCTCGGCTGGTCTCGCAACCCCGATGGGTCCTTTGACCTCATCGCTGACCTGTGGGGCGTGGCGAAGAAGCACAACCAGACCGAGCTCATCAACTCGATCAACCAGAAGTACGCAGTGACCAAGACCCTTTCTGAAGTCCGTCGCACGGGCCACACCGTGGTTGCTCAGGGCGTTGGCAGTGATGGTTCGACCCGGTTGACCATCCAAAAGTAGTGTCCACTCCCCGAAGCGGTGCGTGTCCTGGACGCGCACCGCTTTTTATTGAAACCTGCGCCACTGGGGACAGAGGCGGCTATGATACTTGTGTTCCAAGCCTGATAAAATTGGGTTGGATTGGTAACAATCGCAACACAGTGAGCGGCTCCAGCTTTTAAGGATGAATGGATGTACCTTGCAGTCGTAGGCTTGAGTCACCGCACGGCTTCCGTTGAGATTCGTGAGTGTCTCACCATCGCCAATGAGGAACTGACCGCGACCCTCCAGGGTTGTCTTGCCGCCTGTACCCACGTCCAGGAGGTAGCTATCCTCAATACCTGTAACCGTCTTGAGGTTTATGTGGTGGTGACGGATACGGAGCATGGGGTGCGGGAGGTCATTCATTACTTGTCTCGCCTCAAACAGGTCGCGCTACCGACCCTCCAGACTCACCTTTTTACGCTGCTTCATGAGGATGCGGTGATCCATCTTTTTCGGGTGGCGGCGGGGCTAGACTCGATGGTCCTTGGCGAGGGGCAGGTCTTGGCCCAGGTGAAATCCACCTACCAACAGGCGCAGCAGGCCCGGACAACAGGCCGTTTCTTAAATGAACTCTTTAAGACAGCAATTGGGGCGGGTAAGCGGGTCCGTACCGATACGGAGATTGGTACGGGCGCGGTCTCCATCTCTTCAGCAGCGGTAGAATTGGCCCATGCCAAGTTTGCGGGTCTCAAGGGCCGTCACAACCTTGTGGTGGGAGCCGGGGATATGGGGGAACTCTTCGTACGCCACCTCATCGCCAAGGGTGCCGACCGCATCACGATTCTCAATCGTTCCCTGGACCGCGCCGAGAAATTGGCTAGTCAGTTCCCCCAGCCGATTGCAGTTCTACCCTGGGAAAAGTTGGTAATTGCAGTGACTGAGGCGGATCTAGTTTTCACCAGCACGGCGACCCAGGAACCCATCCTCGCCCGTCGTCACCTAGAGCATCTCGAACTCGGCAGCCGGACTTTGACGTTCTTTGACATCGGGATGCCCCGCAACGTTGCCCCTGACGTGAATCAAGTACCGGGGGTCTGGTCCTACAACGTGGATGACCTCAAGGAAGTCGTAGACCGCAATCTTGCTCACCGTCAACAGATGGTTCAGCAGGCGCAGTTGCTCTTGGAAGAGGATGCGACCAAGTTTACTGAGTGGTGGGGCTATACCCAGGACGCAGTACCCACATTGAATTCCTTTCGTCAAAAAGTGGAATCTATCCGCCTTGCCGAACTCGAAAAGGCCCTCTCCCGCTTGGGCAATGAGTTCGCAGGCAAGCACCAAGAGGTTATTGACAGCCTCACCCGCGCCATTGTCAACAAAATTCTCCATGACCCTGTTTTGCGAATCCGCGCCGAGCAAGATGTCCAAGCCCGCCGCCAAGCCATGCAAGCCCTCCAGACCTTGTTTAACTTAGAGAATCCTCAGAATTGAAAGGTTGCACCTGAGTACGTCTGATCTGCCCCTACAGAAAATCTTTGCGATATAAGTCAAAAATGACGTATGTTGAAATTGACGTATGTTATGGGTGCCTCAAGACAAAGAGGATATACGTAAGATGAAGGCAAATCCGGGCGACATGATACTGCTTGAGCAGGTAGTGGGACGCAATGCTTTAATCACCCGCCTATGGGGTGTGTTGGAGCAACGAAGTTTAGAGCTACTTGCTGAGCGGCGACTTGGTAAAACGACCGTCATCAAAAAGATGCAGGCAGAGGCACCAGAAAAAAAAGTTAGCTTTCTTCCGCGATTTAGAAGGGGTACGTACGCCCCTTGAATTCTTAGATCTGGTGCGGAAGGATGTTGAAAAAAGCTTGAGTAAACAGAAGCTGGTTATGAATAACATAATGGGCTTATTTAGGGCACCACGATTAATTGCTGTCTGTCCTCATAAATGAGAAAATAGGAGAAAGAGTTGGATTGAACCTGGGGCAGCAAGGAATCTGGGATTGGGAAAAACGGCAAGCACGCTTGGTTGAGCAAAAATGCTTTCTTACTCAGCTTGATGGCTTGGTCCAAATTTCGACCAATCTTAAACCAAGTTTACGAGCAACCCAGAAAAAGTAACGCTGGGCGCAAACCCATTGATGTGATTTTGATGTTTAAACTGCTCATCTTGCAGCGGCTTTATAATATCAGTGATGC
>Ga0163154_10006071_pt1 | contig 14969 bp, 13 predicted proteins | sample OliLakLV19MP9P1_FD_148649 | JGI IMG/M metagenome (GOLD analysis project Ga0163154, IMG submission 148649) | Freshwater microbial mat bacterial communities from Lake Vanda, McMurdo Dry Valleys, Antarctica - Oligotrophic Lake LV.19.MP9.P1 | ecosystem: Environmental > Aquatic > Freshwater > Lake >... | reverse complement strand
TTGAATCTTATAAAAGCCGATCCAAAAAAATAAGCGTCAATAGAAAACGAAACAAATGTGCTATGTCAGACTCCTATCGAGAAAAAATGCTCGGGTTTTAATGCGTCTGCCCTGGGGGTGCGGGGGTGCAACTTTCGCTTGGCTTTAATCGTACCAGATTGGAATTGAAACAAACTTAAAAAGGTAACACATGGCAAAGGAAAAGGAAGCTTTAATCGTACCAGATTGGAATTGAAACATATCTACCATAAAGTGTATTGTGTCTTTCATCTTACGCTTTAATCGTACCAGATTGGAATTGAAACATATCTACCATAAAGTGTATTGTGTCTTTCATCTTACGCTTTAATCGTACCAGATTGGAATTGAAACATGATGACCGAAAGCGATTAACGCCCGAACAGGCGTTGCTTTAATCGTACCAGATTGGAATTGAAACACGCAATACCGCGCCCTGACGGCGGCGGAACAAGAGCTTTAATCGTACCAGATTGGAATTGAAACAAACTAGAACCTACTGAAATTGTAGAAGGTCGTGAGCTTTAATCGTACCAGATTGGAATTGAAACTCCCGAACTGTGAGAGCGGATCCGGCGACCCGATTAGGCTTTAATCGTACCAGATTGGAATTGAAACCCTCTTCATAAGCCCCCGGATAACCCACCGGGGCATTGGCTTTAATCGTACCAGATTGGAATTGAAACGCCGCAAAAACCCGGTCGGAAAGTTTCTGGACGTCCAAGCTTTAATCGTACCAGATTGGAATTGAAACACTCAGCCACGGTGTTTTCCAATTCGGATGTTTTTGCTTTAATCGTACCAGATTGGAATTGAAACACTTTGTATTGCGCCTCCTTTAAGTCCTGTGCTCTTTGCTTTAATCGTACCAGATTGGAATTGAAACACCCACAGATTTGCAGCGTTTCTTACCTGTACTTGCAGCTTTAATCGTACCAGATTGGAATTGAAACGCGTGCATTACACAATCCAACGGGGTTTTTCCGGGCTTTAATCGTACCAGATTGGAATTGAAACAAGTTACGGACAGAATTTCCGTAACAGTACCCAAAGGCTTTAATCGTACCAGATTGGAATTGAAACTCGATAACCGCCAAATCCACCGGCCGCCCGGCGATGCGCTTTAATCGTACCAGATTGGAATTGAAACGGAAAAACTTCCGCAAACGACAGCGCCAGGCGTTTCGCTTTAATCGTACCAGATTGGAATTGAAACCAGAAGGTCTGCAGGGCTGTTTGGTTTCCTTCAAACCGGCTTTAATCGTACCAGATTGGAATTGAAACCACTAAAATCTGCACTACTGCAGATTGATAGCGATGCTTTAATCGTACCAGATTGGAATTGAAACTTGAGAATCCTGAGATAGTCTTTTTGCCCGAAGTGGGCTTTAATCGTACCAGATTGGAATTGAAACCTTTTGAGCCCGGGTAACTTTGCTAAAAGACCCGGGCGCTTTAATCGTACCAGATTGGAATTGAAACACTTCGCCTTTGCGGAGGCAAAAGATGCGTATATCTGCTTTAATCGTACCAGATTGGAATTGAAACATATTTTTTTTCTGTAAAATGGACAATACGTCCAACGCTTTAATCGTACCAGATTGGAATTGAAACAAGTATTGCGTATTTATTTCGCAAATATCTAAATCAGCTTTAATCGTACCAGATTGGAATTGAAACCACGGTAGCAGAGTATATCGTAGAGACCACGCCCCGTGCTTTAATCGTACCAGATTGGAATTGAAACTCAATAACCGCCAAATCCACCGGCCTCCCGGCGATGGCTTTAATCGTACCAGATTGGAATTGAAACTTCGGCTTGGGCTTGCTTGTAACATTAAGTCTATTGGCTTTAATCGTACCAGATTGGAATTGAAACAAGAGATTTGGGCACAAGGAACACCCGCACAAGCCGAGCTTTAATCGTACCAGATTGGAATTGAAACGACGGTATATATATATAGCACCAGGGGCGGAAAGCGGCTTTAATCGTACCAGATTGGAATTGAAACTCTGCACTACTGCAGATTGATAGCGATGAATGCAAGCTTTAATCGTACCAGATTGGAATTGAAACCACACAGTAATACTGCTGCGATTGTAGCTCCGGCTGGCTTTAATCGTACCAGATTGGAATTGAAACCTGAAATAGATATTGCCTTTCACATAGTAGTTGGCGCTTTAATCGTACCAGATTGGAATTGAAACTCATTAGCGTGGAGAGGGATGCGCCCCATTTTCGCAAGCTTTAATCGTACCAGATTGGAATTGAAACGCACCTTTGACCTAAGTCACGACGTCAAACTTTCATTGCTTTAATCGTACCAGATTGGAATTGAAACTTGAAAATGGGACTTCTTGTCCCTACTCTCGTCATGGGCTTTAATCGTACCAGATTGGAATTGAAACCGCACGTAGCGGATATTGTCCTTCACAAAATCCCAGCTTTAATCGTACCAGATTGGAATTGAAACTGGCAAACTTGCAACCAGAAGCAATTAGACAATCAAAGCTTTAATCGTACCAGATTGGAATTGAAACGCGAAAAACGAGGGAGAGGCGAGAAGGGCATTTCACGCTTTAATCGTACCAGATTGGAATTGAAACAGGTAACCGGCGACGAAGCGCCGGTGAAAGTTAGATTGCTTTAATCGTACCAGATTGGAATTGAAACCCTCTTGTAATGCGCTAATTACCTCCTCCGCCGTCGAGGCTTTAATCGTACCAGATTGGAATTGAAACTACTCACCAGCTCCGGTGCCCAGCCCAAAATTGAGGCTTTAATCGTACCAGATTGGAATTGAAACTCATGACGGTGGACAGGGATGCGCCCAGGTTTCGCAAGCTTTAATCGTACCAGATTGGAATTGAAACAGAAGTGGGCGCAGGAAGACATTTTGTCTTCCTGCAGCTTTAATCGTACCAGATTGGAATTGAAACAAAGCGAGGTTTTTGTCGGGTGTAAGCGCTCCACGCGCTTTAATCGTACCAGATTGGAATTGAAACACGTTTTAGTTATTGATAACACAGAAGACGCAAAAGCTTTAATCGTACCAGATTGGAATTGAAACTGTAGCTAAAGAAAGCATTCTGTTCTGGTATTACACGCTTTAATCGTACCAGATTGGAATTGAAACTGGAGTGAATGGCGTGGTACGCCGCCTCCGTGTTTCGCTTTAATCGTACCAGATTGGAATTGAAACTTATATCATGTTCACAAACAATCAATAAAATGTCACGCTTTAATCGTACCAGATTGGAATTGAAACATCCGCACCCGCCCCGCCCCGTCAAAATCTGAGGTTGCTTTAATCGTACCAGATTGGAATTGAAACTGCTGTGTATCCCACCGCAGCATGGCAAGTCGGAACTGCTTTAATCGTACCAGATTGGAATTGAAACTCCCAAACGTCGGAAGAAATTAATTTTTTAGGGTCTGCTTTAATCGTACCAGATTGGAATTGAAACACTTCTGTTCCGCCTCTATTTACTACAATAGCACCAAGCTTTAATCGTACCAGATTGGAATTGAAACCATAACAAGGGCTAAAAGAAATGGGGGGCTGCCCTGGCTTTAATCGTACCAGATTGGAATTGAAACATAAAGCTACTGTTGAGAACGGGCTTTGAAGCGAAGCTTTAATCGTACCAGATTGGAATTGAAACTCCGCAAAATCGTCTTCGGCGCTGCTTCCGCCGCTAGCTTTAATCGTACCAGATTGGAATTGAAACCTATGCAGCAGAAATCCGCCTCGGAGCGTTGCTAAAGGCTTTAATCGTACCAGATTGGAATTGAAACTGTTCCGACGGGGCCGCAAAACCCCTGCCATGCCCGCTTTAATCGTACCAGATTGGAATTGAAACTACACCGAGGGATTTACAACCCACGATAACCCCTTGCTTTAATCGTACCAGATTGGAATTGAAACTTTCCAGGTCTATCGCCATGGGAGGTTTGTCGCCATGCTTTAATCGTACCAGATTGGAATTGAAACCGTAGGCGGGAATGTAAGAATAGCGGCTGGAACTAGCTTTAATCGTACCAGATTGGAATTGAAACAAATTTTCGGTTTCGGCATAATGCGTTTTGCCCTTGCTTTAATCGTACCAGATTGGAATTGAAACTGGTGTTAAAAGTTTATTGTTTCTAAATGTTTAAGGGCTTTAATCGTACCAGATTGGAATTGAAACTATAAAGCAACAGGTTTTTGAGTAGGATGTATTCTTGCTTTAATCGTACCAGATTGGAATTGAAACGGGTCTCTATAGAGTTTCTGTATTCCTGTTTTCTTGGCTTTAATCGTACCAGATTGGAATTGAAACACTCAAAGGGGCTTTCGGGGTGTATTTCACGCACGGCTTTAATCGTACCAGATTGGAATTGAAACATTCTAAAGACGCAGCAACAATTTCTCCGTTCAGGCGCTTTAATCGTACCAGATTGGAATTGAAACCGGTTAACGAAAACGCGTTGCGGTCTAACGATTACGCTTTAATCGTACCAGATTGGAATTGAAACAGTTTCCCGACCAGTGGGTTTCGGAAACCTCCAAAATGGCTTTAATCGTACCAGATTGGAATTGAAACTCTCTTCCCCGTCTTGACCCTTGAATTCTATTAAAAGCTTTAATCGTACCAGATTGGAATTGAAACGGAATTTGCGCGGGCACAAGTGGAAGTCGCCACGGCGCTTTAATCGTACCAGATTGGAATTGAAACTAAAGCTTTGTTTTTTAGAAAGGTGAAAAGAAATTCGCTTTAATCGTACCAGATTGGAATTGAAACGCGTAGTCCTCCGGTCTGCCAGTTTGATGGCAGGAGCAGGCTTTAATCGTACCAGATTGGAATTGAAACTTATGTCCGTCAAATCGGTGGCCACTTGGGGCAGCTGCTTTAATCGTACCAGATTGGAATTGAAACGCGTTATGGTTTGCCGGGTGAATTCGGCTAAAGCGTGCTTTAATCGTACCAGATTGGAATTGAAACATGTACTGCCTGCACCTAATAGAATCCCAGAAGCAGGCTTTAATCGTACCAGATTGGAATTGAAACATTAAAAACTTTTGGCTTTCATTATTCATGTTACTCGCTTTAATCGTACCAGATTGGAATTGAAACTCTACGTAATCGCAGCCGTTTGGACGAACAAAACATTGCTTTAATCGTACCAGATTGGAATTGAAACAGTTCAATATGCCTTTCATGGCGCGAAACTGTGCAACGCTTTAATCGTACCAGATTGGAATTGAAACTCACATAGTTCTGTTGCCCGCCGATCGTCCTTAGGGCTTTAATCGTACCAGATTGGAATTGAAACTGTAGGGGGGAATTTAAGAGTAAATACTTTAACCGGGCTTTAATCGTACCAGATTGGAATTGAAACGTTTCCTGGTCAAAAACCCGAAACTCGACGCCAACGGGCTTTAATCGTACCAGATTGGAATTGAAACCCTGCGGGAGGCGCTGGAAAGGTTTGAGGTAGATCCGCTTTAATCGTACCAGATTGGAATTGAAACACGAATGAAATGATAAAGCGCCCCGCCGGGTCCGGGGCTTTAATCGTACCAGATTGGAATTGAAACATCGGAGGGGCACAATACAGCGGGAAAATCGGGAACGCTTTAATCGTACCAGATTGGAATTGAAACAGGAAAAGTGGAATTAGGTTTCTGATTATGGGATCAGGCTTTAATCGTACCAGATTGGAATTGAAACTGCAGAAGTTTATACGAAATGCCTGGCGCCGTTTCTGGGCTTTAATCGTACCAGATTGGAATTGAAACGGAACGAACTATTCTGGTAGAGGCTGCATCGCTGGTGCTTTAATCGTACCAGATTGGAATTGAAACAACCGATCCATAAACATAAAAATCGCCGCTTTTACCGGCTTTAATCGTACCAGATTGGAATTGAAACATGTCAACATCTACAAGGGTGCTAATATCTTTTAACGGGCTTTAATCGTACCAGATTGGAATTGAAACCCGCTTAATTTAGCGGTGTTTAAAATATTGTTTATCAGCTTTAATCGTACCAGATTGGAATTGAAACACTTACAATCAACTAATCTAATCTAAGCTAAACAATGCTTTAATCGTACCAGATTGGAATTGAAACCTTCTTTACTCCACAGCGCAACGAGGTAAAAACTATCGCTTTAATCGTACCAGATTGGAATTGAAACAGTGTTTTGTTACTTTTTTTTATTTTTCTAACATTGCTTTAATCGTACCAGATTGGAATTGAAACGTCGGTCGCTTTTCGAGCAAACGTTACGTCGGTGCGCTTTAATCGTACCAGATTGGAATTGAAACTTAGTTGTTTGCGTCGAAGCTGTTTGTTTAATGCCTGCTTTAATCGTACCAGATTGGAATTGAAACGCAGGGCGAAAACCACCCCTGCGTTGCGGGTTTGTAGCTTTAATCGTACCAGATTGGAATTGAAACAAAACGTAATAATAACTTGTTAGCGGTTCGGCTAAGCTTTAATCGTACCAGATTGGAATTGAAACTAAATTTGGGCATTTAGACGGCGAAGACAATGCCGGCTTTAATCGTACCAGATTGGAATTGAAACTGTAGGAGGGAATGTAAGAATAGCGGCTGGAACTACAGCTTTAATCGTACCAGATTGGAATTGAAACGCCTGCAAGACCGATTTTGCCAGTGCCGACGCCGTAAGCTTTAATCGTACCAGATTGGAATTGAAACAAAACTAACTACTAAAATGTCACATCCACAACCCATGCTTTAATCGTACCAGATTGGAATTGAAACCAAATATATGCGCGGGTTCTGAGGTTTGCAAATAGATGCTTTAATCGTACCAGATTGGAATTGAAACCAGCTATTGCAAGTAAGCCCAGCAGCTAACAATGGTGCTTTAATCGTACCAGATTGGAATTGAAACTCTCAATAAAGTTTGCATTAGTTATAACCAATCTAAGCTTTAATCGTACCAGATTGGAATTGAAACGGTGTAGTACCATCCATGACTTTTTTATAATCGTAGCTTTAATCGTACCAGATTGGAATTGAAACACAAAAAAACGTTATGGAACAAGAAGAAACCGTTTTGCTTTAATCGTACCAGATTGGAATTGAAACTCCAATTTGGAGAATAAAGTGCGTTAACGTCTACGCCGGCTTTAATCGTACCAGATTGGAATTGAAACGTATGAAATGCAGCTTGCTGGCGGTGTGCTGCACGTGCTTTAATCGTACCAGATTGGAATTGAAACCTGATAAAACTTTGGAGCAAATTTTCATGACCTCAGGCTTTAATCGTACCAGATTGGAATTGAAACATTAAGTTTAGTATGCTGTATTCCAGTTAAGCGGGAGCTTTAATCGTACCAGATTGGAATTGAAACAAATATGCCGAGTACTTGCGGTTGTTACAAAATAATTGCTTTAATCGTACCAGATTGGAATTGAAACTGGAAAAGGTAATAAAGAGGGAGTCGAAAGTCGGGGCTTTAATCGTACCAGATTGGAATTGAAACTATCCCGGCAGTCTAAAGCCGATAAAAAAGCTACTACGCTTTAATCGTACCAGATTGGAATTGAAACAATTGTTTTAACCACGCTTTAAGCATTAATGCTGTTGCTTTAATCGTACCAGATTGGAATTGAAACATTGGCGTTTGTTACTCTTACGATGTCTGCGGACGAAGCTTTAATCGTACCAGATTGGAATTGAAACCGTAGATGAGGACAATAACAGACGACGAATTAGAGGCTTTAATCGTACCAGATTGGAATTGAAACTACGATTCCACAAACGCAGAAGCCTCGATCCTTGCCAGCTTTAATCGTACCAGATTGGAATTGAAACTAAACTGCAAACTTACGCATAGCAGTACGGCTGCGAGCTTTAATCGTACCAGATTGGAATTGAAACTCGCCGTAGTGGTCTCGGAAGTCGCGTTCGTGTTTTAGCTTTAATCGTACCAGATTGGAATTGAAACGAAAAAAGAAAATTGTCGTTCAGCGTACCCCGAAACGGCTTTAATCGTACCAGATTGGAATTGAAACAGCTTCCCGGCACCGTCTTGCTGGTCATGTTCACTGGCGCTTTAATCGTACCAGATTGGAATTGAAACTTGAAAATAGTCCAGCTTTACTTATTCGAGGATTTGGCTTTAATCGTACCAGATTGGAATTGAAACGGATTAATCCAACCCTGAATTACACTTAGATCCAGGCTTTAATCGTACCAGATTGGAATTGAAACAAATACTTTCTACTTCATTGTCGAAGTCAATAAATTGCTTTAATCGTACCAGATTGGAATTGAAACTCAATATCGCAGAATACTATTCCGCTGGCTCGCGTGCTTTAATCGTACCAGATTGGAATTGAAACAAGCTTCTACTATTTAATTGAACCGAACCCGGCTGGGCTTTAATCGTACCAGATTGGAATTGAAACTCAATATCGCAGAATACTATTCCGCTGGATTGAGTTGCTTTAATCGTACCAGATTGGAATTGAAACTGCAATACGGCCGTTAACTTTTCCGTGAAGAGCCCCGCTTTAATCGTACCAGATTGGAATTGAAACTATCTCGGCTTTTGCAGCACTTTAGCGCGATGTTTAAGCTTTAATCGTACCAGATTGGAATTGAAACATAAGTGTTTCAAGCTCGTCTGCTGAAATTTGCGTTGCTTTAATCGTACCAGATTGGAATTGAAACATCCAAGTATCTACTTGCAACAAATTGAAGTCTGTGCTTTAATCGTACCAGATTGGAATTGAAACTACCCCTGAACTTAGTAGCGGGGGCAGGACTCGAACCGCTTTAATCGTACCAGATTGGAATTGAAACGTAATTTTTAAAGCGGTAGATAACAAAGAACTTAGCGGGCTTTAATCGTACCAGATTGGAATTGAAACAATAAAGCTTCTCTGTGTTCATCCCAATTTTTAGAAAGCTTTAATCGTACCAGATTGGAATTGAAACTAATTAATGGGGTTTTAATTTTGCAGCATTACAGTGCTTTAATCGTACCAGATTGGAATTGAAACACCGTAGCCGCGAACAATTCTACGCCCGCTTCGGTCAGCTTTAATCGTACCAGATTGGAATTGAAACAATACTGTGTGGTCGGTTTGTTCGCGATTTGCTATTGCTTTAATCGTACCAGATTGGAATTGAAACCCGGTAATACCGAATTTAGTTACTAACGCGTTTTCCGCTTTAATCGTACCAGATTGGAATTGAAACAATTGTTTTAACCACGCTTTAAGCATTAATCCTGTTGCTTTAATCGTACCAGATTGGAATTGAAACACGCGCTAACGTGTTCCGGGTTGTTTGCGTCCAATTTGCTTTAATCGTACCAGATTGGAATTGAAACGTTTGTCCAATTTCTACATCTGCCGTGCCGCCGGAAGCTTTAATCGTACCAGATTGGAATTGAAACAGCCGCTTTCCTCATCATCGAATCCGCACTTGCTGGCTTTAATCGTACCAGATTGGAATTGAAACACCGTAGCGGCGAATAATTCTACGCCCGCTTCGGTCAAGGCTTTAATCGTACCAGATTGGAATTGAAACCGTCCTGGTCTACCGTTACACTTAACGCCGGATAATGCTTTAATCGTACCAGATTGGAATTGAAACACGTTTTAGTGATTGATAACACCGAAGACGCAAAAAAGCTTTAATCGTACCAGATTGGAATTGAAACAAAACGTAATAATACGGTTCGGCTAAACAGTCGTCCGGCTTTAATCGTACCAGATTGGAATTGAAACTCCGCAAAAATGCTACGGCTGTCTCCGAACGGTTTTGCTTTAATCGTACCAGATTGGAATTGAAACTTTAAGAGTTTTCCCAGCTCGGTTTTGTATTTACACGCTTTAATCGTACCAGATTGGAATTGAAACTTTAAACGAATTAGGTAAAACCCCATCGGGCAATGTGCTTTAATCGTACCAGATTGGAATTGAAACTAGTAGTATAAATTTATAGTTAATTGCGGCCAAATTGCTTTAATCGTACCAGATTGGAATTGAAACAGCCGGATTTGATCGACCCAAGCCCGGCCTACTTTGCTTTAATCGTACCAGATTGGAATTGAAACAGTTTCCCGACCAGTGGGTTTCCGAAACCTCCAGGCTTTAATCGTACCAGATTGGAATTGAAACTACACGTGTTTAGACGCAATCAGTTGCCCGTTTGCGTGCTTTAATCGTACCAGATTGGAATTGAAACTTAAACACTTCCGCTTTGGCGGCGTAGGCCTCTTCCGCTTTAATCGTACCAGATTGGAATTGAAACGCAGGGCGAAAACCGCCCCCCCGTTTCGGGTTTGAAGCTTTAATCGTACCAGATTGGAATTGAAACACGCGCTAACGTGTTCCGGGTTGTTTGCGTCCAATTGCTTTAATCGTACCAGATTGGAATTGAAACCGACCTGGGGGAACGCTAAAAGCGATGCGACTAAATGCTTTAATCGTACCAGATTGGAATTGAAACGCGGAATACGGATGGACAGTTCATCTACGACAGCCGAGCTTTAATCGTACCAGATTGGAATTGAAACAAATGTACCAGGCCGAGGACGACTGCGATATATGGGCTTTAATCGTACCAGATTGGAATTGAAACCAGGCTGGAGTGAGAATATTCCATCCAGTGTATTTAGCTTTAATCGTACCAGATTGGAATTGAAACGGAAGATCGTGATCCCCGTCAAATACGGGATCAAACGGCTTTAATCGTACCAGATTGGAATTGAAACTTGCCTGTAAGAGCGACACCGTTGCGGTGATTGCGCCGCTTTAATCGTACCAGATTGGAATTGAAACAAACTGCTGTAAAATTCACCCCCCGCTTTAACAAAAGCTTTAATCGTACCAGATTGGAATTGAAACCGCGGCGGTATTCGCCTTTAAACCAAAAACATGGCAAGCTTTAATCGTACCAGATTGGAATTGAAACTAGACGTGTTTAGACGCAAGCAGTTGCCCGTTCGCGTGCTTTAATCGTACCAGATTGGAATTGAAACTGGGCGTGCCAGGGTGTACGCGCTCCACGCTCCTGCGCTTTAATCGTACCAGATTGGAATTGAAACCGATGCTTTCCCGCCAAAGTTCCAGTCTTTTTTCAAGCTTTAATCGTACCAGATTGGAATTGAAACTTATATCCGTCAAATCGGTGGCGACTTGCGGCAGCTGCTTTAATCGTACCAGATTGGAATTGAAACCTATGCCGCAGAAATCCGCCTCGGAGCGTTGCTAAGCTTTAATCGTACCAGATTGGAATTGAAACATGCCGTTACTTTAGGCGGTGTCGTTTTTTAGCCTTGCTTTAATCGTACCAGATTGGAATTGAAACCTCATTTTTACGACCTGGGGGAACGCTAAAAGCGCTGGCTTTAATCGTACCAGATTGGAATTGAAACCACGCATTTGTAAAGGTTTCCCGGTGCCATGTAGTTGCTTTAATCGTACCAGATTGGAATTGAAACGCTCTTTTACGTAAGATATGTTTTAACGCACGTCTCGCTTTAATCGTACCAGATTGGAATTGAAACGGCCGTAACACGGGTTTGCGTCTATAATTTCCTGAAAGCTTTAATCGTACCAGATTGGAATTGAAACGGGCTTTACCTGTCGGAATTAGCGGATATTGGCGCGGCTTTAATCGTACCAGATTGGAATTGAAACCCGAGGTGGCAACATCTTCCGAGGTGGCAACATCTTGCTTTAATCGTACCAGATTGGAATTGAAACTTAGCTTTGTTTTGGAAAGGGGTGGCCGGCGCCGGGGCTTTAATCGTACCAGATTGGAATTGAAACATTATCGCAGCTGCGGACTTTAGAGATAAATCAGGAAGCTTTAATCGTACCAGATTGGAATTGAAACATCACCTGGATTAGCTGTTCGTCCAAGGCGAGGTTTGCTTTAATCGTACCAGATTAGAATTGAAACTCTAATATCCGCTCTGGGGTTACGCCGGTTTGCAGCTGCTTTAATCGTACCAGATTGGAATTGAAACTAGACTGGAGTATATCGGTAGATTATACCTCCTCGGCGCTTTAATCGTACCAGATTGGAATTGAAACTTGCTTTTGCTCTTTCCGCCAGCGCATCGCCATTCACGCTTTAATCGTACCAGATTGGAATTGAAACAGATGATTTTGCTTACCGGTGCGCGGTAACGGCAAAGCTTTAATCGTACCAGATTGGAATTGAAACTGGCTTTCGGCCTTCTGTATTTCGTCGTCCTGAAACGGCTTTAATCGTACCAGATTGGAATTGAAACTTAAACAATACCCAGTCATAAGCCAAGCAATCACTGCTTTAATCGTACCAGATTGGAATTGAAACGTTCTTTGTTTATGGTTCCACAAACGTTACAAGTCTGCTTTAATCGTACCAGATTGGAATTGAAACTCAGGTCAAAACAACCTTTCGTATAAGCGGCGCTGGGCTTTAATCGTACCAGATTGGAATTGAAACATAACGCCCGCAAAATGCAGCGGCAACAAACAAAGCGGCTTTAATCGTACCAGATTGGAATTGAAACTTGATGCAGACATCTTTTGCAACGAGCGCGCAAAAAAGCTTTAATCGTACCAGATTGGAATTGAAACAACAGGCCGTAACCGTAACACTGGTTTGCGTCTATAAGCTTTAATCGTACCAGATTGGAATTGAAACTTTTGGTAGACGGATATTTGACCGCTTACAACGAGAGCTTTAATCGTACCAGATTGGAATTGAAACATACCATCCCTTTTTCTGTGTTTTCGATTTCGAGTGCTTTAATCGTACCAGATTGGAATTGAAACTTTGTTGCTGTGGAGAGTTATAGTCGTTTTGTTGTTGCGCTTTAATCGTACCAGATTGGAATTGAAACTCCGCAAAAATGCTACGGCTGTCTCCGAACGGTTTTGCTTTAATCGTACCAGATTGGAATTGAAACTAAAAAGCGCGGCATCGGGAAACTGGTGCTGCGCTTGCTTTAATCGTACCAGATTGGAATTGAAACTAATTTCAAACTGGCAGGTATCCCAAACCACATAAAGCTTTAATCGTACCAGATTGGAATTGAAACAGACGAATTTAGTTACCTGTGTGCGGTAACTAAAAAGCTTTAATCGTACCAGATTGGAATTGAAACAACAGGCCGTAACCGTAACACTGGTTTGCGTATATAAGCTTTAATCGTACCAGATTGGAATTGAAACGGAATTTGCGCGGGCACAAGTGGAAGTCGCCACGGGCTTTAATCGTACCAGATTGGAATTGAAACTCGCGACTTTGACTTGTTCCCAACTGCCCGCCGGAAGCTTTAATCGTACCAGATTGGAATTGAAACTCTTGAAGATATAGAGTCATTTTTCAACTATTTTGGGCTTTAATCGTACCAGATTGGAATTGAAACTCTGCTGAACAGGAGAGTTGTAGTCGTTTTGTTGTTGCTTTAATCGTACCAGATTGGAATTGAAACATTTTTTAGTTAAATTACAATTTAGGCCATCGTCCAGCTTTAATCGTACCAGATTGGAATTGAAACTCAACTCCCGAAAAGTGCAGGGGGAAAAATTTAGTTGCTTTAATCGTACCAGATTGGAATTGAAACAACTGGTATCCTTCCAAGATCCCATCCATCAGAGATCGCTTTAATCGTACCAGATTGGAATTGAAACACCGGTAATGTAGAAGAGTTTGTTAATGGTAAGGTAGCTTTAATCGTACCAGATTGGAATTGAAACACGCTAATCGAGATTTTGTCGCCTGGAACTACGTCCAGCTTTAATCGTACCAGATTGGAATTGAAACTGCGCTGGTAAGCGCCGCCGATGAATTCGGGACGCTGGCTTTAATCGTACCAGATTGGAATTGAAACACAAGGGGTTGGAAGCGTTCGTCCTGCAAATTCTGGCTTTAATCGTACCAGATTGGAATTGAAACACGGGCAATGACCGAAAAGGCTGAAAAGCACGAACGGCTTTAATCGTACCAGATTGGAATTGAAACTCTCTATTTATTATTCGCGATATATTCCGCTTTAGCGGCTTTAATCGTACCAGATTGGAATTGAAACCTAAAAGCAGGTTCTACCGGTTCGCCTATTTCGCACGCTTTAATCGTACCAGATTGGAATTGAAACTGCATGAAATCGTGCAATGGGCGCAAGGTAATTTAGGGCTTTAATCGTACCAGATTGGAATTGAAACTAACGGTTCAAGGTAACCAGTCTTTTGAGCAGTTACAGCTTTAATCGTACCAGATTGGAATTGAAACAAACTAGACAATCTTTGAGTAAAAGCAAAGATAGAGGCTTTAATCGTACCAGATTGGAATTGAAACACCGCTTCTTTAGCCGCTTTTTCGACGCTGCCGTCGCTTTAATTGTACCATTTTGGAATTGAAACTATTCAACTCATTGTCGGAGCCGTCGCCTAACTGCGCTTTAATTGTACCATTTTGGAATTGAAACACTGCTCTTTGAGCGTCAAGGCCAGCCCATTCACCGCTTTAATTGTACCATTTTGGAATTGAAACAACAGACGGGGGTTCTGTCGTTTATTAAAGGTACGAGCTTTAATTGTACCATTTTGGAATTGAAACAAATGGCAAGGCACAAACGGCGCTTTAGCTTTAACAGCTTTAATTGTACCATTTTGGAATTGAAACTTAGCTACCAGGTCGTCCAGCTTGTAATCGTTAGACCGCTTTAATTGTACCATTTTGGAATTGAAACGGATGTAACTGTAACTGGAAGTGTTCAGGCAAAATGCTTTAATTGTACCATTTTGGAATTGAAACAAGGTAACGTTACATTTAATAGGGGTTACAACAATAGCTTTAATTGTACCATTTTGGAATTGAAACACTTTTAGCGACGGCTGGTCGCTACTGAGCAACGATGCTTTAATTGTACCATTTTGGAATTGAAACGGGACAGGCGTAGGGAAAGGCGTGTTTGC
>Ga0163154_10006066_pt1 | contig 14976 bp, 12 predicted proteins | sample OliLakLV19MP9P1_FD_148649 | JGI IMG/M metagenome (GOLD analysis project Ga0163154, IMG submission 148649) | Freshwater microbial mat bacterial communities from Lake Vanda, McMurdo Dry Valleys, Antarctica - Oligotrophic Lake LV.19.MP9.P1 | ecosystem: Environmental > Aquatic > Freshwater > Lake >... | reverse complement strand
TTTACGCGCTAAAATCGTTGGGCGTGCGCTTCATCCTCGCCGCCAACGCCTGCGGCTCGCTCAAAGAAGAATACGCCCCCGGTCACTTGGTCCTTCCGACTCAACTGTATGACAACACCAAGTCGGAACGCGGTGGGCGGAGTTTCTTTGGCAACGGAATCGTCGGGCATGTCGGCGTCGCAGACCCGTTCAGCCCAGAACTCTCAGAAGTCGTCATGGCAGCCGCCCGTAAGGATGTCGAAGACGCCACCCTCCACCACGGCGGGACATTCGTCATCATCGAAGGGCCGCGCTTCTCAACACGCGGCGAGAGCGAGATTTTTCGGGCGTGGGGCTGTTCGCTGATTGGGATGACGACCTGCCCAGAGGCATTTTTGGCGCGTGAGGCGGAAATCGCCTATGTCACGCTGGCGCACATCACCGATTACGATGTCTGGCACACCTCCGCCGAACCCGTCACCGTCGAGATGGTCATGACCACGATGGCGCTCAACATCAAGCACGTCCAACAAGTCATCGCCGCCACCGTCAGCCGGATTGATGAGGCCGCCGATTACGCCGCCCATCACGCGCTGGATAACACGGTCATGACCGCGCCAGAACGCATCCCGTCCGACGTAAAATCGACTCTGCGCCTGCTGTTGGGCAGTCGCTACGCCGATTAACGGCGCATCACCGGCCATGTTCAGCCCCACACGCCCCAGTCGCCATATCGACCTAGAACTCTATCCAAATATCGGGCGGGAGCGCGTTCTGTTGGTGATAGCGGGATTGTTCGCCGTGGTGAATTTCGCCGCGTTGAATACGGTGCGCGGAGCATCCCTAATGGCGTGGTTGCCAGTCTTGGCATGGGTCGCCGCCGCTATCGCCGGACACCGAGCGCTCAATTATTGGCTGCCGCGCCGCGACGGGCTGATTTTCCCAGTGTGCATGTTCCTCAGCGGATGGGGATTGGCCGCGATTGACCGCCTTGCCCCGGCTTTTGCAGACCGTCAAGCGCTCTGGTTATTGGTTTCCGTCGGCGGGCTGGTTTTTAGCGCGTGTTCGCCCCGCCTGTTGCGTTGGTTACGGCGCTACCGCTACAGCTTGCTGGTCGGCGGAATCGGCTTACTGCTCGTCTCGATTTTCTTTGGCGTCAACCCGTCCGGTCAGCAAGGCGCGCCCACGCTCTGGCTAGGCATCAGCGGGGTTTATTTTCAGCCGTCAGAAGTCCTCAAACTGGTTTTGGTGGCTTTTTTAGCCTCATATCTGGCTGAACAATACCCGTTACTCTCGGCGCGGGATATACAGCGTACATTGGGCGGCTGGTCATTCAGCCCGCGAGTGTTCGGCCCCGTCCTGTTGATGTGGGGCGTGTGCGTGATGGTTTTGGTCTGGCAACGCGACCTCGGCACGGCGCTGGTGTTCTTCCTCGCCTTCCTGAGTTTGCTATATCTCGCCAGCGGCCAAGTCTGGGTATTATTCGCCGGGGCGGGCTTGATGGTGATTGCGGGCATATTGGCCTATCAATTATTCGCCGTCGTGCAACTCCGCGTAGACATCTGGTTCAATCCGTGGATTGAGGGCGAGGGGCGCGGCTATCACATCGTCCAGAGCCTATTGGCCTTCGCCAACGGCGGGGTTTTTGGGCAAGGAATCGGGCAAGGGGCGCCGGGCTATGTCCCCGTCGCGCACAGCGATTCGGTCTATGCGGCGCTGGCGGAAGAATGGGGATTTTTGGGCGCGGTGGGCGTGGTGTGCGCCTTGATGGTATTCACCCTACGCGGTTTACGCGCTGCCCTCACCCATCAAGAGCGCCCGTTTTATGCGCTATTAGCGGTGGGCATGACTTCACTCATCGCCATACAAAGCTTGCTTATTATGGGCGGCGTCCTGAAACTTATCCCGCTGACCGGCGTGACCTTGCCGTTTGTCAGCTACGGCGGCAGTTCTCTGCTCATCAGCTTCATCATGGCGGGCTTATTGCTGCGCTTAACTTCTACCGAGGACAGCCATGCGCTTTGAACGCAGCGTCTCCCATCTGCTCATCGGATTGATGGTCGCCTTCGGTTTCGTCTTGGCCTCAGCGCTATATTGGGGCGTGATAGGGTCAGATGAGGCGTTGGCCTCCCCGTTAAATTATCGCCAGCGTGCCGCGCTTGCCGCCCTCCGGCGCGGGGACATCATCGACCAAGCGGGTCGCCCACTGGTTGAGAGCGTCGCGGCTGACGAAGCCGGTTGGTTGCGCGTCACCCGTGACCCGTCCCTGCCTAGCATCACCGGTTATGCCAGCCTGACCTATGGCACGGGCGGCTCAGAAGCCGCTTATAACGCGATTTTAACCGGCACAGACCAGCCACAGACTTTTGCAAGAAGTTTTGAGCGCGATGTGCTACATTTGCCGCAAAGTGGCAACGACATCCGCCTAACCTTAGATTTGACCATACAGCAAGCCGCCGCTGAAGCGCTTTCTGGGCGTACCGGCGCGGTGATTGTGATGGATGCCGCCACAGGCGCGCTATTAGGCGTCGCCAGCAGCCCCAGTATTGACCCTGCCACACTGGACGCAGATTGGGAATCACTCATCAAGCGCCGCGATAACCCGTTCTTCAACCGCGCCTTACAGGGTGAATATCAACCCGGCGGGGCGCTTCAACCCGTCTTATTGGCGGGCTGGTTGATTGCGGGGCGTTCGCCGGATGAGGCGCTTGCCCTCTCTGATGGACTCGCAGTCCCCGTCGTGTTAGACGAGGCCGTGCTGACCTGTATCCAAACGCCCGCGTCGGATGCGCTCACCCCGGCAGACGCATTGCTCACCGGCTGCCCCGTCGGATTCGAGGCCATGATTGCAGCACTCGGCGAGGCGGCGACTCGTGACCTTTTGGGCTTGTTCGGCGCAAGCCAACATATCGAGTTAGACGGGTTCACCCTCCGTACCCAATCGAACGCCGTGCCAAGCGTCTCGTCAAATTGGACTGCCGACGCGCTAGGGCAAGGGGCGCTCAGATTATCCACACTGGATATGGCCGTCATCACTGCCGCGATTGCCAACGATGGCAACGCCCCTAAACCGTTCTTGCTCCAAGCGACCCGCACACGGGATTCGAAGGAATGGGTGACGCTCGCCCTACCCCCACAAACACTCCCCATCACCACCGCTCAGAACGCCCAGACCATCCAGAGCGTGATGCGCCAAGCGGTAGACTCTGGGACGGCAATGGGCGCGGCGCAAACCGGCCTGAGCATCGGCGGGCATGTCGGGCAGGCTGTTTCCGGCCAACAATCACTGACATGGTTCACCGGATTCGTCCAAATCGAACCCGGCCACAGCCTCGTGACCGTGGTCTTATTCGAGGGTGAAGCCACCGCGTCCGAAGCCGCCCAAGCGGGCGGGATGATTCTGCGCGTCGCTGTGGATGCCGACATCAGGCTCAACGATTTCTAAACCCATAACCATCATATACTTTTTGTTATCATCTTCTTCATCCCAACCAGTGAGTTATCCGCGTGCCAACCACACGAGCAACCTCTACCACGCAATTCCAACACCCCACCCTTAACCGCGTCGTGCCACTCCTCTGGCTGCTGGTGGTAGGGGCGGTTCTCGGCGTCTTTATCTACAGCCTCCCCTTGCAATATGAGACCTTCCGCACCTCGCCACGCTACGCCGTCGGATATGCGTCGGCGTTGGCACAGATGCGCTTATCCGCCGAATTTTACGCTGGATACTTCGCCGTTTTAGATACAATTCAGGTGGTGGTCATCACGGGGGTGAGCCTATTGGTGTTCGCCCGACGCCGTGATGACTGGATGGCATTGCTCATTTCCGCCTCGGTTCTGGTCAGTAGTATCAGCACCATCCCCGCGCTCCATGAGGTTTTGGGCAGGCAAGCCTCACTGTTGTTCATCTTCTCATCCAGCGGCGTGATTATCGCGCTGTTCCTATTCCCCAATGGGCGATTTTACCCGCGCTGGACGGTCTGGTTGACCCCAGTGGTGGTTTTACTCCCGTTAGTTGGTGGCGCGTTCATCCTAAGTCGAGAAACCGGCATCGACTCCTCGATAAGTCCGATTACCTCAATACAAAGCCTGCTCCAATTGATTGGGCTTGTGGCGCAAATTCGGCGCTATCGGCGCATTTCTAGCCCGACCCAACGTCAACAGACCAAGTGGGTGATTTTGGGCTTTGCGCTGGCTGTCATCATGGGATTGGTCTACACTTTCATCCCAAATTTCTTCCCCGCCCTGACCACGCCCTCATTTGACAGTGTAGATGTTCAATACACCGTCGTCAGTTTGCTCTGGCAGATGGTCGGCGTCGCACTGGTAATTTTTGGCCTGAGCGCTATCCCCGCAACCATCGCGCTCTCCATCATCCGTTACCGGCTGTGGGACATCGACTTAACGATTAACCGTTCGCTGGTCACGGCTGGCGTGACGTTCATACTGGCGACCATATTCGGGTTGGTATTCTGGGGGGCGCAAGCCATATTTCGCGGGATATTCGGCGGCGGTGATGAGTTGGCCGTAGCCGCCGCTGGGATATTGGTCGGCGTGGCGTTCAACCCGACTCGCAACCGCGTCCGCCGATTCGTTGACCGCAAGCTATACGGTTTCCGTTTTGACCTGAATCAGGCCAAGCGCAATCAAGACGCGCCCATCATCACAAATCCCGGCTTGTTAAGCGGCAAAACCATCGGCGAATGGCGCTTACAAGGGGTTTTAGGACGTGGCGGCATGGGGGAGGTGTATCAGGGCGTGATGTCTGATGGGCGCATCGCGGCCATCAAGATTTTGCTGCCAGATTTGGTGGCGAAACCGGAAGTCATCGAGCGATTCACCCGCGAGGGCGAAATCGCACCACAATTGCGCCACCCGCACATTGTCCGCACATGGAGCGCAGGCGTCGATGACGGACAATACTATATAGCGCTGGAATATATCGTCGGCGGAACCCTCAAAGACGCGCTCAAACAGCGCGAGGTCTACCCATTGGCGGAGGCCTGCGCCGTCCTCAAGCCCATTGCCGAGGCGCTAGATTTTGCCCACGCGCAAGGGTTCGTCCACCGAGACCTCAAGCCCAGCAATATCATGATGCGGGCTGAGGACGACGGCAAAACCCTCACCCCGATTCTGATGGATTTCGGCATCGCCAAAATCATCGGCGGGACAACCCTAACCGGCAGCGGCGCTGTCGGGACGATTGAGTATATGGCTCCCGAACAAATCACCAGTTCACGTACTATTGACGCCCGCGCCGATATTTACGCGCTGGGCGTGCTGGCCTATGAGTTGATTACCGGCCAGACTCCCTTCACTGGCAACGTCGGGCAGATTCTGTTCAACCAACTGCAACAGCCGCCGCCCGACCCGCGCACACTGGTCGCCGATTTGCCGAAATCTGCGGCTGAGGCGCTATTCAAGGCGTTAGAGAAAGCCCCATCCGCCCGCCATGCTAACGCGCTGACATTCATCAATGAATTGAGCGTTGCCGTCCCCGCTGCCGTGTAACGGATGAACCTCAAGTTATGCGTGTTCGGGTTTCAATTCCGCTTCGACCAATTCTGCCTCAACCGAGTCGGTGAATAGGCGTTCGCGGAAGATGAACGCGACCAATAGCCCAACAATCACGCGATACCATTTGTGGAAGAATCCTTCCAATAACGCGGCAGCCGCCGCTACGCCCAGCGTCATCTCTGGGTGAGTCGGCGCGACAATCGCCATCAACATCGCGGCCAGTGAAATCTCGGTCACGCCTGCACCATTCGGGACAAAACTCAACGCGCCGATGGCCGCCCCTATCCCGACGATGAAGGTTGCTTGCAAAATCAGAGTCGTGGTCATCGGCAGACCCAACGCCCATAGAATCAGCACAAATACCAGCGCGGTAAACCCATACGTCCCCACGCCAAACACGATTGTCACCGCGACATGCCGCAGATTAAACACTTCGCGACTGCTCTCATATAGCTCACAAAACCACGGGTGCGCCCGCTTGATCAACGGGACGCGGGCGATAATCGCCAACGCGAACATCCCTAGCGGGCGGATCTGCACCGCCAATAATCCGCCGCCGATGAGCAAGGTTGAGCCAAAAATAATCGTGCGACTGAGCGCATCGGTGGTCGGGTCGAGCGCCAAATTATCCCCAGCCAAAATCAGCGTGACGGCCATCAGGATTAAGACCGAGATACCGTCATTCACTCGTTCAGCCAGAATCACTGGCACGGTACGCGCCACAGTCACGCCGGTCTTGACCTTAACCATCACCGCTTTCAGCAATTCCGCCGCCTTGCCGGGGCTGACCACCAACACGAACCCGGTCAGGAAGATGACGGCGCTATCCACACGGCTGAACTTATCGCGTGCGCCGATGACGCCCATATAATATTGCCACGTCAGAAAACGAGTCAGGAACGTGCCAGTCTGCGCGACCACGATTAAACCTAGCGTCCACCACGGGAAGTTTTGCATCGCCGCGCCGACGCCTTCGGTGAACTGCCCCTGACTATCGAACAGCACCAGCATCACGACATAAATCCCCAGCGAAAACAGCAATCCCAACACGATTTGCTTACGATATTTCTCCATCCGTTTTTGTATCCAATCATGGGTGTTTAGTGCATATCACAGCTATTTTACACAACCCCGCCACGAACTCATCACTCCTTAAATAGAGTGGGAGTCGGGCAACCGTGCCTTAAAGCGCGTGACTCATACAGGTATACTGGTGGGATGAGAAAAAATGAGCAGGTTAGCACCAATGAGCGATAATCTGAACGATACCAAGCCGCGCCCAGTAGTCCAATTACCACCAGAACCCGCTGCACGGCCTGACCCAACTCAACCTAAAGCCCCGACCCCGCGCCCAGTCGCGCCGCGTCCTCCTGTCGATGAAGGCATTTCCGCGCCGCCGCGTTTTCTGCTGTGGGGCGTGATTATCATTTTCGTGCTGGGGATAGTGGCCGTGTTCGGCTCTGTGGCCGCATTCCGTTTCGTATTGCAACCCGCCCAACAAGAGCGCGTGATGCAAGTGATTCCCTTCATGGAAGCCTTCTTGCCGCCTCGTCCGAAACCCGGAGATACCCTCCCCACGCCGGAATCATCCACCGACTCCGACATCTCACCCGCCGATTTGTTGGGCGGCCTTGATTTGGGCGGCACACCTACCCCGGAAACCGTCGCCCCAACCCTTGCGCCAACTGCCGAGCCAACCTTAGCGCCTACCGCCATCCCAACCAGTGCGCCAACGCTAGAATCGACTCAATCCGCTGAGGTTCAACCCACCGTCGCGCCGACAGAGGTTGTCTCCCAACCAGACAGCATCCCGGTTTCGATAGATAACCCGACTCTGCCACGCAGCGCCCGCCTGACCGGATTCATTTATCAAAAACAGACGTGGAACAACTGCGGCCCTTCTAATATCACGATGGCGCTCAGTTATTACGGCTGGCAACGTGACCAGACCTATGCCGCCCAATTCCTAAAACCCGGCGGGCGTGAAGATAAGAACGTCTCGCCGTCCGAAATGGCGGCCTTCGTCAATGAGCAAAGTTCGGTCAAGGCCATCGTCCGCATGGGCGGCAGTGTTGATCTCTTGAAGTCGCTACTGGCGAACAACTTCCCTGTCATCATCGAAACTGGCTTCATGCCAGAGGGCTATGATTGGATTGGGCATTATCGCACCATCGCGGGGTATGACGACAATCAGGGGATGTTCTTCCTGTATGACAGCTTCCTCGGACAAGCCAACGGCGGCGACCCCATCCCAGAGACCTATCCCGCCCTAGATTCGATGTGGCGTCAGTTCAACCGCGTCTTTATCGTGGTCTACGAGCCGCAGCGTGAGCAATTGCTCCAAAGTGTGCTGGGGAACTATTGGGACGAGCGTGCCGCAGACGAAATCGCGCTAGAGACCGCCACCGCAGAGGCCACCGCAGACCGTACCGACGGCCACGCATGGTTTAACCTCGGCACATCGTTGACCGAATTGGGTGATTTTGACCGCGCCGCAGCCGCCTATGACCGCGCCCGCATTGAGGGCGTGCCGTGGCGCATGACGTGGTATCAATTTGGCCCGTTTGAGGCCTATCAGGGCGCGGGGCGCTATAACGAAGTCCTCAGCCTCGCCAGTTCTAACTTGAGCAACGGGGCAGAATATGTCGAGGAGACTTACTATTGGCAAGGGCGCGCCTTTGAAGGGTTGGGGCGTCCCAACGATGCCGCCAGCGCTTACCGTTCGGCCTTGCGTCGCCACCCCGCCTATACCGACGCACAAACCGCGCTCACCACATTGGGGCTGTAACCTGTCATGACTGATTCCCCCGCCAACGCCCTCCCGAAACCGCGCAGCCTCGCCCGTTCTACCGCCATCGTCGTTTTTGGGTTCGGCGTGGCGAAGGCCATCAGCCTGCTTCAAACCGTCGTCATCGCTGATACATTTGGCGTGGGCGAAGCGTTAGATACGTATGCCTCGGCCAACCGTATCCCAGAAATCATCTTCACACTGATAGCGGGCGGGGCGCTGGCGACGGCTTTCCTGCCCGTATTCAGTGGTTTGCTGACGGAAAACCGCGAGAAAGCGTGGCGTACCGCCAGCCACGTCATCAACAGCGTGTTCTGCTTGACGTTCCTCATCAGCGCAATCGTGTATGTGCTTGCGCCGTGGCTGGTCGGGCAATTTGTCGTCTCTGGGTTCAGCCCAGAGGCGCAAGCTCAGACCGTTAACCTGATGCGGATTCTGCTGCTCAGTACCTTGATTTTCTCGGTCAGCGGCATCTTGATGGGGATTCTGCAAAGCCATAACCACTTCTTGATGCCGACCCTCGCGCCCATCATGTACGATGTCGGAATCTTATTCGGCGTGTTGTATCTGCTACCGACCAATGGGGTATATGGCATCGCCTATGGCGCGGTGATTGGCGCGGCGCTGCACCTCGCCGTACAAATCCCCGGCCTATTCATGTTTAAGGCCAAATGGACGTTCGCGCTGGGCTTAGATGACCCTGAACTATGGCGAATCTTCCGGCTGATGATTCCGCGCATCGGTATTTTAGGCGTGTTCAGTCTCAATTTTCTGGTCATGAACAATATCGCGTCCAAGTTGGGAACGGGGTCGGTTGCGGCACTAGATTGGGGCTGGCGACTCATGCAAATCCCCCAGACCTTAATCGGGACGGCGATGGGGATTGTGATTTTCCCAACGCTTGCGGCGCTGAGTCAGCTTGGCGATGTCGCGGGCAAACGGGCGGCGCTCTCCGGCGCGACCCGATTCATCTTGATTGGGACGATCCCCTCCGCTGTGGGTCTGGTCGTGGTTGGGCGTCCGCTGGTTTCGCTGTTGGAAAGTGGCGCGTTTGATGCGACTGCGACGGGATTGGTCTATTCGACGCTGGTGTGCTTCTCGTTGGGCTTAATCGTCCACAGCGTCCTAGAAGTGGTCGCACGCGGATTCTATGCCGATAAAAACACCTTGACGCCGTTATTGGCCGCAGTCGGCGGCGCGGTGATTAATTTTGTCTTGGCATATACCTTGTCCGGTGTCCTAAATTCCCCCATCACGCCCTTCCCCGGCGGGCTGGCCTTAGCCAATAGTTTAGGAGTCGCGTTTGAAGTCATCGTCCTGATGGTGATTCTGCGCCGTCATTGGCATGGCATAGACGAAAACACGATGGCGCGTACCGTCGTCAAAACCACCCTCGCTAGTTTGGTGATGGCGCTGGCGATTCTGGGAATTAACTTGGTTTGGGACGCGCTAGGACTCAATGGCGGCGGCAAACTCGATACGGCCATCCAATTGGCGGTAGAGGTTGGTATCGGTGGTGCTGTGTTCATAGCAACGGCTTATGCGCTAAAATTAGAGGAATTCAAGACGTTGCTTAATGTCATTTTGCGCCGCCAACCCGCCCCGGTCATCACCGAATAGGACTCCCCTATGGCCTTTGAAATCTACACGCTCAATCTCGGTCTCGCCCAGACCAACTGTTACTTGCTAGGCGACTCCGAGACCGGCGATTGCATCATGATTGACCCGGTGGACGAGCCGGAAACACTGCTAAAAGCCATTGCAGAAAAAGGCTGGACGCTCAAGCTGGTATTAGCGACTCACGGCCATTTTGACCACATCCTCGCCAGTAAAGGCGTCATCGACGCGACTGGCGTGCCGTTCTATATCCATCACGCCGATTTACCGCTGGTCGAGCGCCTCTCTGAGACCGGTTTGCGATTCGTCGGTAAACGCTGGCCGGACGCCGCCAAGCCCACCCGTCTACTGACCGATGCGCCGGAAATCATCGAACTGGGGGCGTTCAAATTACATACCCTGTTCACCCCCGGCCATGCCGCTGGTCATATCGCGTTCCACTGGCCGGAACAGCGAGTCGTGTTCAGCGGGGATGCGCTGTTCAAAGGCACGATTGGCCGCACCGACCTCCCCGGCGGAGACTATGACATGCTGATGCACTCGATTTTCGACAAATTACTCACCTTGCCAGATGATACATCGGTCTTGCCGGGTCACGGGTCGCCAACCACCATCGGCCTCGAAAAAGAGACCAACGAACATATCCTCGACTATCAATCATGAGCGTCGTCTTTAACCAATTTTCATACCCGCTGATTGCGGCGGGCGTGCTGCTAGTCGTCTTTTTTTGGATGTATCGCCGCGTCAGACCAGCACGCATTTTGTTCGTCGAAATCACCTTAGTCGTGGTTTTTGTCGGCGGATTTTTCGCGCTCCGCACCGGGGACGGCGATCTGACCGACATCGCCACCTTTGAGACGGTGATCACGAATGACCGCCCGACATTCATCGAATTTTTCTCAAATTTCTGCACCGGCTGCTTGGTCGTGCGCCCAACGGTAGACGCGCTGATTGCGGACATCAAAGGGGATTTTAATATCCTACGCGTGAATATCCACACCGACGCGGGGCGTGAATTGCGTGACCGCCTCGGATTCAGCTTTACGCCGGAATTTGTGCTGTTGGACGCGGACGGGGCTGAGGTCTGGCGTGACCATGTTCCGCCGTCAGATGACATCCTGATTCGGGCGCAGTGATCCCGTGCATATCCTCTTAATTTTCGTGGATGGGGTCGGCCTCGGCGCAGATGACACAACCATTAACCCGCTGTCCGCCGCCAACACCCCAACCCTCTGGGCGCTTGCCAACGGCCATAAATGGTCAATCGACACTGGTCGGCAGTCCAGTCCCCGCGCCGAGTTCGTCCCGACAGACCCCGTGATGGGCATACAGGGTCGCCCGCAATCGGGGACGAGTCAGGCCGCTATCCTAACCGGAATCAACGTCCCCGCGCAGTTAGGCTACCACTTTGGCCCCAAGCCAGATGAAGCCACCCGCGCCCTATTAGAGCGAACTAACCTGTTTAAGACCGTCATCGAATCCGGCAAAACCGCTGACCTCATCAACGCCTATCCGCCGCGCCTGCATTACGACATCAACCGAGGCAAAACCCTCCGCAGCAGCATCCAACACGCGGCATGGGCGGCTGGCCTCCCGATGCACACCGCCGAGGATTTGATGAGCGGCGACGCCATGAGCGAGGAATGGACGGCTAAAGGTTGGCGAGAGTATCTAGGCTACCCTGACGCCCCGATTTACGCCCCACTTGAGGCAGGCCGCAAGATGGTTGAACTCTCGCGCCGATATGATTTCGCCTTTTTCAGCCATTGGCTGACCGATATCATCGGGCATCGCGGCCCGTTTGCGGACGGGGTAGCGCTGTGGGAGACCATTGACGCGGTGATGCAAGGGGCGCTAGAAGTTTGGGATGACTCCGAGGGATTGATGATTCTGACCAGTGACCACGGCAACTTTGAAGACCTCAGTCACGGCAAACACACCGAGAATCTCGTCCCAACCGTCATCATCGGCGAGCGCAAAGCCGAATTCGCCGACGGCCTCACCGACCTCTCGCAACTGACGCCCAAGATTTTGCAGATGCTCTCGATATAGGGATTTCCTGTGCCGCGTAAGGGCGTAGCGCGCTACGCCTTTTTTATTCAAAAAGACAAGCTATAGCGACTTTATGTAAAACACGCTTGACATAAAATCAACTCCGCTTTACACTATTGGTATCTTCACATGACCAATGGAGTAACCCTCATGACTCAAGCAGCCCGCCAATACACCCGCCGTTTCACCTTAGCGATGGTCGGATACGTCATCACCATCCTCATCACCCAAAGTCTGCTCAACAACATGGAAGCCAATAGCCTACCGAGCTATCTGGTGTCAATCATCCCCGTAATACCCGTCGGATTCGGGATGTTCGCCTTCCTCAGCTACCTTCGCACTATGGATGAATTGCAACGTCGCATTCAACTGGACGCGGTTGGCTTCAGCGTCGTGCTGACCACAATCATCACCTTCACCCTCGGCATGTTAGAGACCGCCGGACTGCCCAGCATCGGATTGGTGTGGGTGATGCCGATGTTAATCGGTTTCTGGGGCATCGGACTACGCTTCGCCGGAAAACGCTACGAGTAAAAGGCGGCTGCAATGGAAAACAAACTCAAAGTGCTGCGGGCAGAACGTAACTGGTCACAAAATGACCTCGCAGAACACCTAAACGTCTCACGTCAGACCATCAATGCGCTGGAAACCGGCAAATATGACCCCAGCCTAATCCTTGCCTTCAAAATCGCCCGCCTGTTTGAACGCTCGATTGACACCATCTTCTTCCCCAAAGAAGAAGAGATGCAATAACCGTTACCCCGTCTCCTGTTTAAGCACATCGTTATCATGCAAAGGAAATATCACCATGAGGAATCTGTTGATTGGCTTCGTGTTGCTCATCACCGGCCTGTATATCCAACCGCAATCCCACCCCATCGCCGCCCAAGAGTCCGGATTCACCGAACGCGCCCTGACCATCAACCTTGATGGGAGTTTCGAGACACAAGCGATTTTGACCTTGCCGACCTCTGGCGAAGCGCCCTATCCAACTGTGATTTTGTTCCACGGTAGCGGCCCCTATGACATGGACGCCACAGCTATGACTGCACCCGGTGAAGCACCGCTGTCGGCCAATTTCAAGCTGATGGCGGAGGCGCTGCCCAAACAGGGAATTGCCGTGCTGCGCTTCAATAAGCGCGGGGTATTGGCGGGTGGGGAATATGATTTCGCACAGATTCAAGCCTCGACACTCGACCAATTGGTTTTGGACGCCGATAGCGTGATTGCAGCCGCGTTAGAACAATCTGAGGTTGATGCGGAGGCATTGTATCTATATGGGTGGAGCGAGGGCGCTTGGGTGGTCAGCAATGCCGCGCAGACACATCCCGATTTGGCCGGTCTGATTTTACAAGGCGCACCGAATGACAGCTTAGCGGCAATCCTATCCTATCAACATCTGGAATTGGGTCTGCCTTATATGGCTGAGATTACCGACGCGGATGGTGACGGCCTGCTCACGCTAGAGGAAATCGCTACTTTGCCCCAGAGTTCAGTTGGATTGATGGCGTCGTTCTATCTATACGCCCAAAACTCTAGCGTCGAAAGCCCGAAATTGAACCCGTATACCAACAGCAACGGGGATGAAGGAATCGACATTGAGGGGGAGCTACGCCCGATGGTCGAGATGGTGGTCGAGAATTACGCAAATTATCTGCCGCAGATTGAGGCGTCGTATCTGACGGGCGAACTCATCAGCGCCAGCGACATCCCGACTCTGATTCTGCAAGGTGAGCATGACGGCTGGGTTCCACTCCGCAGCGCACAGGCGATTCAAGCAAACGCGCCGGAACAAGTGACTCTCATCACCTATCCCGGCCTCGGTCACGCCCTCAGTCTGACAAAGAATCCCGCCGAGGATGTCTTTACAGTGATGGACAGCCAACCCATTCAAGACATCTCGGCGTGGATTTTAGGGACGAACGACTAAACCTTACTGCATCGCCGCGCTGAGCGTGGCACAGGCTTGACATGACCCGTCAGGGCGGACAATCGCAAAGCCGCCTTGCGGGTCTTCACCATAGGCGCGGAAATCGACGTTCCAGACGATGAACATCCGCACGCGCCCGCCTTGACGTGACAAGCGCACCGCATCGGCCAACCACTGCGCTTGCTCCTGTACGCTGGTATCGGCTGCCCACGCGAAGCCGCCCGGCAGTGCGCCGTAGCCTTCCGGTGTCAAGTAGCCCAACTCGGTGAAACACAACGGCTTGGTCGGGAAGGTATTGCCGTACAAGCTGACCATCGACGGGAAATAGCGCGTATAGTGACTGCTATTACCGCGTGGGTCACCGCTGGTAGCCGTCGGGGGCAAAATCCCTTCGTTGTAATGAACGCCTACGCAGTCCATGAAATTAGCCGCGCCCGCATTCCGCATCTGAGTGATGAAGATGTTATCGTCGCAGCCCCCGGCTTGGCATTGGCCGCCGAAGAAGCCCGTCGGTGACGGTGCGGCGCTGATGACGATGACATTGGAATTGACTCGCTTAATCGCGCCATAGGCCGCCGCCAACATCGACGTGTAGTTCGTGCCGTTGACCTGACCATTCGGCCACTCGCGGTCAATATTCGGCTCGTTCCAGACCTCAATTGCGTCTGGGCCTAGTGCGGCCACCCCGCCGAGAAAATTGGCGAAGTCTTGATAATACTGCGCCGCATTGCCGCCGAATTGGTCTTTTGACCCAACAATCGAGAGCAAGACCTTGAAGCCGTTGGCGTGGGCGGCGTCGATAGCGCCTTGTGCGATGCTGGCTGGGTCGCCGCGATTCCAGCGAATCTGCTGTTTTGCCCATGTCATACGCGCCGAACGCATCTGGTCAACAAACCCGTAACCGGTGATATGGCCGCCCAACGAGAACCCGGTCAAACCGCCACCACCGGGGATGGCCGTCGCGCCGGGGATAGGTGTCGGGACGATAATCACCCCACCCGTGGGGATGGTCAGGCGCTGGCCGACGAAAATCAGGTTGATATTGGTGATGCCGTTGGCTTGGGCAATTGCCGCTACGGTTGAGCCGAAACGC
>Ga0163154_10006065_pt1 | contig 14976 bp, 13 predicted proteins | sample OliLakLV19MP9P1_FD_148649 | JGI IMG/M metagenome (GOLD analysis project Ga0163154, IMG submission 148649) | Freshwater microbial mat bacterial communities from Lake Vanda, McMurdo Dry Valleys, Antarctica - Oligotrophic Lake LV.19.MP9.P1 | ecosystem: Environmental > Aquatic > Freshwater > Lake >... | reverse complement strand
GAGCAGGGTGGCGCCGGCCTGCACAACCTGCCCGCCGGCGCCACCCTGCTCGAAGCCCTCGCCGCCGCCGGCGGCGTGCGCGACCAGGGCAGCCTGCGCCGCATCCGCGTGCAGCCCCCGGGCGGGGCGGTGGAAACCATCGATCTCTACCGCGTGGTCGACGCCGGCGAACTCAGCGGCCTGGGCGCCCTCGCCTCGGGCTCCTTCGTCTTCGTCCCCCTGCGCGGGCCCGAAGTGCAGGTTTTCGGCGCCGTGCGCCGCCCGGCCGCGGTCGAACTGCTGCCCGACCAGCCCCTGGCCGAGGCCTTACGTCTGGCCGGTGGCTTCGCCGCCCACGCCGACCCCGCCAGCCTGCGCCTGGTGCGCGAAGACGGCGACGGCCAGGCGATGCGTCAGCTGGGCGGCGACGCCCTCGCCGCCGAAGCCGCCAAAGACGGCGACCGCCTGATCATCACCAGCCGCTCGGCCCTGGGTCAGGGCCGGCGCACGGTCAGTGTCAGTGGCCAGGTCCGTTCGCCCGGCCTGTACGCCTTCGAGCCCGGCCTGACCGTCGGCCGCCTGGTGCAACTCGCCGGCGGCGCCCTGCCCGACGCCAACCTCGCCCTCGCCCTGGTCCAGCGCCAGCGCGCCGAGGCGGTGAAGTTGGATCAGGGCGGTGGCGTCACCCTGCCGGTCATCTTCGACCTGGTTGCCCCGGTCAGCGCCGATACCGCGCTCGAACCGCTCGATGCCTTGACCGTGCCGTCCTACCCGCCGCGCGGCGATGGGGCCCTGCAAGTGCGTATTTCGGGCGCGGTGCGCAGTCCCGGCGATTTCCCACTCTCGCCTGGGCTCACCGCCCAGCAGGTGCTGATCCTCGCCAATGGCGTCACCGGCGATGCGCAGGTGGATCAGGCCGACCTGGTCCGCGTCAGCATTGCTGACGATGGCCAGCGCACCGTCCTGCGCCTGCCGATCGATCTGCGCGCGGTGCTGCAGGGCGACCCTGGCCCGACCCTGCAAGCGCGCGACGAGATCGTGGTGCGCACGCGCAATGATCAGCGCTTGGTGGTGACGATCACCGGCGAAGCGGCCAACAGCGGCAGTTTCACCGTGCCCAACGGCACCACCATCGGCCAATTGCTGGCGCTCGCGGGCGGGCTGACCGGCGATGCCTTCGTGTCAGGAATTCGCCTATTCCGCACCAGTGAACAAGCCCAGGCGCAGGAATACATCGAGGAACTGCGCAGCCGCCTGCAGGGCGCGGTCGCGGTCAACAAGCGCCAACTGGTTGGCACCCCCGAAGAGCAGGACACCAAGGCCCTGCAGCAGACCATCGCCCAGCAAGAGAACGAACTGGTGCGCCTGCAGAGAGCGAAGGCCACCGGACGCATGCTGGGGATCGACTTCGCCGGACTGATTGCGGGGCGCGCTGAGGCGGATCTGCCGTTGCAGAACGGCGATCGCATCGAGATCCCGGCCAAGCCGAATGCGATCCGGGTTTTTGGCGAAGTCATGAATCCGGGCAGCCTGAAGTACGAGCCGAATCTGAAGGTCGAGACCATCGTCGCCCGCAGTGGTGGCTACGGCCAGCAAGCGGATCGCCGGCGGGTGTTCGTGGTGCGGGCGGATGGGGCGGTGGTGGCTACTGCTTCCAGCGCCGGCACTGAATGGGATGCTTCCAAGCGGAATTGGGTGACGACCAAACTGGGGAATATCACATTGCGGGAGGGGGATACGGTGATCGTGCCGCCTGATCTCATCTACAAGCCGAGTAAATTGGCGATCGCCAAGGATATCACTCAAATTCTTTTCCAGATTGCCGTTACAGCCGCAACCGTTGTGGTGATCTCCGGATGAAAACTCAGCAGGTTCAGGTGGTCGCGAAGCCAAGCGTCCCATCTGACCCCTTGTCTCTGGACCTCCCCACATGATGGATCCTCAGTTGCCGAGCCGTACCCTCCACGACCCTGCAACCGGCCGTGATGTGGAATTGGTTTACGCTTTTCCGCCTAGGCTCTTCGCCGATCAGCCTGATCGCGGCGAGGGTGGCGCCTCTCCGAGCGAGATCCTCACCCGGCTCACCAATCGCTGGCGCACCCTTCTCTTTGCTGCCTTCTTGGGCGCCGCCATTGGGCTGATCATTGCTTTCGCCACCCCCAACTACTTTACCGCCAGCGCTACGGCCTTGCCACCCGGGGAGAAGGCAGCTGGAGGCATGTTGGCACAGTATGCCGGCTTGGCCGCCGCCGCCGGGATCCAGCTTCCTGGCGCATCAGCAAGCTCCGTCGATGCGATCATGGCAATCCTCGCGAGCAGGCGCTTGCGCGAGCCGCTCATTGAGCGGTTCCAGCTTCGTGAATACTACAGTGTCTCGTCGCGAGATGAAGTGCTCGCTGCGTTGTCAGCGGACCTCGGAGTCCGCAACGACAGAAAGTCAAATACGATCACCATATCGGTCACGAACCGCAACCCCCAGAAAGCGGCGGACATCGCCAACGCCGCAGCCGAACTGCTAAGAGTGATCTACAACGAGATCAATCAGGGAACGGCAACGCGCGAGCGAATCTTCCTAGAAGGGCGCGTCAAGCAGGCCGAGCACGACCTGGGTGCAGCCGCGACGGTGCTTGCCGAGTTCCAGGCGCAGCGCGGCGCCGTGGAAATCGAGAGTCAGACGAAGGCGACGATCGAGGCCATCGCCAGGTTCCAGGGCGAACTTATCGCCCAGCAGATCGAATTGAAGGCGCTGCTTGCATCGGCTGCCTCCCCCGACAATCCTAGGGTTCAGCTGCTGCAGGAGCAGGTGAAGGCGATGACTAGCGAGATGCAGCGGTTGCTGGGCGCCGGAGACGAGACCCCAGGAGGAGGGGTATTCATCGGGCTCTCGGGCCTGCCGGAACTCGGCATCGCCTACTTCGAGCGATATCGAGCCGTGAAGAAGAACGAGGCGCTGCTCGCCGCCTTGGCGACGCAGCTAGAGGGCGCCCGGCTTAATGAGATTCGGACCACCGAGGTGGTGACGATCATCGACCGGGCATTCGTTCCGGAGCGGAAGAGCGGTCCACCTCGTGGGCAGATCTGCTTCTTAGCCGCCATACTTGGTTTGGTGGCGGGGTGCGTAACTGCCTTGTGGTGGCCAAGTCTGTCCAGGAGCAGGGCAGGAACATCAAGGGTTTAACATGATTTGCGCCAACTTCACCGCGCTGCGCGCGCCACGCAATGATCGAATGTTTACGATCGATCTCCCCTCGGCCGCAATCGCCTCGTCAGCTTTGCTGGACATTCCATTTACCATGAACGCGATCTGGATCGCGACTCGCTTTAGTCTTCGGCGAAAAATCTTAGGCGCGCGACCTGGCGGCTCGCCCTCTATAGGAAAATGATGCAGCGCCCAACTCACTCGCGACAGTCCAAGGATGTCCATCCGGCGGACGTAGATTTCGCCGCGCTCTACGACAACCACTCAGAATACGTACGGCGAAGGGATGACAATTCTTTTGAAAGGGCACGTATCGACATTGAGGTAAATGAATACAAGCTCCCGAATCTGCTTTCGCTGCTCAGCGATGACATCCCGCGCCGAAGAGTGCTCGAAATTGGCTGTGCGACAGGAGATCTTATTGCCCGCTTCCCCGTAGCGAGCGGCGGGTCATTGATTGGCGTCGATTTATCAATGAAGAATACCGAAGCAGCCGCCGCCAGATACCCAATGATTGAATTCCATGCAGGAGATTTCAGGGGCATGGATATCGCAAAGTGCGACATTGTGGTGCTGAGCGATATACTTGAGCACGTGACTGATGACGCAGAATTCTTAAAGGGGGCCAGCCGCCTAGCGGACGCAATACTTATTAACCTCCCCTTAGAGGACTGTCTGCAAAACAGGTTTCGCAGATATGGGGTAAACGATCCATCCGGACACCTTCGAAAATACAATATTTCGCAAGCCGTTCGCCTGTGCGGTGATGCCGGGCTCGACATCATAAAATTCCACCAGAAGTGGTCATTTGAAACCGGACTCGAGGATGCGATCAGACGAGAAAGGCGGAGGGCGACTGGGCATGCATACACAGGGAGCGCCTCAGCGAGGGCGTTAAAATATATAGTTTCAAATGCGGCCGCTGCCTTCCCGGGTGTGGGTCGGCGACTGTTTGCATCATCCTTCTTTGCGTTGGCAAGAAGAAAGACATGAATGCGACTGCAACGCGACGTCGCGATGGCAATTGTCTGTCAAGGATTTGGGGCTGCCTCGGTCGCGCTGGGGATGGTCTATATCGGCGGACAATGCGGGCCTGTTGTGCAGGGTGGGTTCAGCTTACTGAGAAGCGAGATCGAGTTCATAAGCACTGCGTCGATACTGGGAATACCTCAAGCCGCATTTTTTTATCTCCGGAAGGGAGAGGTGCAGATGGCCGTATTGGCCAGGGCTGTGCTTCTAGTGGTCATCCTCGCGCCGGCGTTTGCAATGATGTACAGTATATTGACAGATCGAAACGCCTATGACTACGTTTCCGTAGGAATTTCGGCTGCGATCTGCACGATTCACTCATGCCTGAGGGTGGTCGTGCTTGCAAAGTGCAATCCTATCGCCTTCAGCATGTGCACTCTTTTCCCGCAGATTTTAATTGCCATGACTGCAGTTATCATTGCCGTCGCGGGACAGCCACAAGGGGCGACCTTGGCGGCTGCATTTGGCGGAATTTTTCTTGGCGCGATTATTTTTGATGTAGTTCTATTGATGGCCAACAGAACGGACGACTGCCCCCGCCCTCACGCAAATGTTGCAAGTCTTGGCAAAATCGTGGCATACGGGCTGCCAATTTGGGGCTCCATTGCAGTGAGTATGCTTAGCTCCATACTCATTCAGCGTTGTGTGGAGCATAAGATTGGGCCAGCGTCACTAGGCGTTATTGCCATGGCTATGATGGTCATATCCACTGCGGCTATGCCGTTCGCCTACGCCGCACCGCTTATGTTTAAGCACTACTTGGCAAATGCCGGACGAGGCACCAAGCTTGCGGGGGCTTCTTCGGGTGCGGCAACGGCGGCTGTAGTCTTCGTGGCTATAGAGCTTTTACGAATGCGCGGAAATTTTTTTGGCGAATACACACAAATAACGGGATGGTCAATTCCCATAGCGGTTGCGGCTGGCTCTCAGGTCGCGACAATTATTTCGTCAACGCACGCTCTGTCCAGGTCGCACCCTCGGCTACCGCTTATTTCCGAACTGCTAAGGTTCACATGCTTACTCCCCGTATTTTTTCACGAAAGCATTGAATTGAGTGGTGTCATACTTAATATGGCGATCGCATACCTTATTTCATACGCGCCATATTTATTTGACTTTAATCGGAAAGAGCAGGTCAATTCGTAATGTACTTGGCGGCCGGCGATATGTGCTATGCCTCGGCGGCATGCGTGCTGCTTTTCTGGGTAGCCATTTCCCTGCGCAGGCTCTGCTGTAGCAGCCTTGTTCCAGCGGCGCTCGCCTTCTATGCCATTCTCGCTATTGCTAACTCGGTTGACATTGCTAACCGATATTCTGCTCATGCTTACAATATGTCCGGCGCCACTTACTTGCTCGGCAGTTTTTCGCTCATTATATGCATGTTCTGCTGCGGGCTCATATCTTCCCCTGCAGCGGTGCGGTGGAGAAGTGAGGATCATGTCTCTCACTATCGAATTGGCATAGTATTCCTTTCTGTCAGCACGGTCCTATTCTTGTCATTCCGCAGCGATCCATTCGCTTCCTGGGAGGCGCAGCGCTCGGAATCAAATCGCCTTGACGCCCTGGCAAACTTTTTATTCTTCATCGGTTCCCCGGCATTGGCCTCGGCGATCATTGCCGGCCGAAGGCAGGCGGTCGCGGCGCTTGTAATTCTTGTCGTTATAAACTTTTTACTATCCGGATCGCGGGCAGCCATATTTGGAATTGTTGCCATCTTGAGTCTGTCGGTTTGGCAGCGCAATCGGCCGATTTCTGGCACTTATCGCATTGCGATTTTGATGCTCATTGCGCTTTCTGTTCATACCGTTATCCGCCCATTGCGGGGACATGGCCTAGCGCTCATCCCGCTTATTCTGCAGTCTGAAAAACCCATTCAGGCCGTACTCGACATAAATGATGGCGGGCGATTTGGCGGAGGCGAAGACGGGATTGTTGATTATTTCGTCTGGTCAACAACACTGAGGCCGGACCCCGAATTTGGAACCCTGAGGACTGTTAAGCGCATCGCCTTGATGCCGATTCCCGGATCCCTGTGGCCGGATAAGCCAGTGGATGTTTCTAATTTGCTTTGGAGCAGGGCGGTCAATGACGGATATATGAACGACGACCCATACTATTCGACCTTCATCGAGTCGCAAAAAAACGGATCGCTGGGCTCAATTCACCCAACTATGTTCGGTGAATTTTTCATCTCCGGAGGTAACCTTTCAGTGATAGTATCATCTATGGCGATTGCCGTTATTTTATCACTAGTTGATTGGTATTTGTCAACAAGGGGTCCGGTTGTTAATCTTATGATATCTGGTCCGACTTGCGCCGGGATGTACTTCATCGCACGCGGAAACGTCATTATCGGCCTTGGGCTTTTCCTCTACTCGTCTGTAATTATTGCTATTCTTTCTTCATTGATCCCTGGGTTGTTCGCCTTGGTCGGTCGGCGTCTGAAGCTAAAAAGAGGAGTGCATTAGCGTGAAAGTTGCTATTTTGGGTGCCGCCCACTCAGTCCACACGCAAAGGTGGGTTGAGGGATTGTGCGAGAGGGGGCACCAGGTCAGTCTGATATCCCAGCACATCGAGACCTCCTGGACGCGTTCGGGTGCATTCAGTTATCATCTTTTGCCATGGAGAAGTGGCCTAGGCTATATTGGCAATGCAAGGGCGTTGCGCGCAGTGCTTAAATCGATCCGGCCAGATATTCTTAATACGCACTATGCGGGAGGGTACGGATTACTTTCGCGGCTTTCGTCTTATTGCCCAACGCTGCTCTCGGTCTACGGCGCAGATGTTTACGACGTACCGGAAAAGTCGCCAATTCATAAAAATATAATAACCAAAAATCTCTTGGCGCCAACGAGGCTGGCAAGCACATCAAAGTGCATGGAGGGAAGGGTAAGGGAGTTGGTGCCGAATTACGCGAAGGATATATACATAACGCCATTCGGCGTCGACATTGAAAAGTTCCGCCCGACGGGGTCTACCCTGCGTGGCAAGGGCGGAACGGTGACGATCGGAACCGTGAAGGCGCTCGATTTCAAATACGGCATAGATATTCTGCTTCGATCATTTCGCCTCCTTATGGATCGGAGGCCCGGCGACAATCTGCGCCTTGTAATTGTCGGTGGCGGACCTCTCGAAGCCAAGTTAAAGTCGCAGGCCATGGCACTCGGACTTACGCCCCATGTAAACTTCATTGGCCCCGTCCCGCATGCAGAGGTTCCGCGGTGGCTTAACTCTTTCGATATTTATGTTGCCGCCAGCCGCCTGGACAGCGAAAGCTTTGGCGTATCGGTGATTGAAGCCAGCGCATGCCAATTGCCGGTGGTTGTCACTGACGTCGGCGGTCTGCCTGAGGTTGTTCGTGACGGACTGACTGGATTCGTTATCCCTAAGGACAACCCCGTGGCCCTCGCGGATCGCCTCTTTGCGCTCATCGACGATCCCGCGGGGCGTGAAAGACTTGGCTTGAATGGCAGAAGTCACGTGTGTTCCAACTATGAGTGGGGGCATTGTCTGGATGTAATGGAGTCTTCCTACCGGGCAACGATGTCATGCATGTAGTAATTCCGGTGAATCGCCAGGGGCGGAGTGGCCAATTCGCCGAGTTTTCGGGATTGCGAATATGGCTAGTGACCATCGGCGAGCCAATTCCATCAGATGGCCAGTCGGTGCGCCTCTTGCGTACTGGAATGCTGGCGCAGCACCTAACCAAGTCTGGCCATAGCGTAGTATGGTGGAACTCTGATTTCGACCATCATCCGAAACGACATCGTTTTGGAAAGAACGTCGTTCTCAATCTCGGCTCCTACCTCGAGTTGAGGCTTCTCCATGGTTGCGGTTACCGCTCGCACCTATCCTTCGCCCGGCTGCGCGATCATCGTCAGGTCGCGCAAGCCTTTCTTGATCAAGCTGCGGGCCAGCCGCCACCCGATGCAATCGTGGCTGCGTATCCCACGATCGAACTGGCTGATGCGTGCAGACGGTTCGCGGTTCCAAGGGGTATTCCTCTCGCCTTGGATATCCGGGATCTCTGGCCGGACATCTTCGCTGACGCGGTTCCAGCGGCCCTCCGCCCGATCGCTCGGGTTGGGCTGTGGAATTACGATCGCATCGCTCGGCGCGCCTTGGCAGCTGCCGATGCCCTCGTTGGCGTAACCGACCCCTATCTGGCGTGGGGCCTCGTTAAGGCGGGCCGAGAGCGCCGTGCGCTCGATGCCGTCATTCCCTTCGCATATCCGATTCCGGAAGGGGGTGAGTCCGAAGCCGATGTCGCCTATTGGAAGGGGCAGGGGATCGACCCTGATCGTCAGTTAGTCATATGCTTTTTCGGCACCTTCGGACGGCAGTTCGATCTTGGGACGGTCATCGGGGCTGCACGGCAGATGGCTTCGGTAGGTGATATCGCGGTCCGCATCGTCTTATGCGGCGCCGGGGACCGACTTGAATCATATCGTTCGCTCGCGGCCGGGACCCCCCTTGTCCTATTCCCTGGCTGGATCGACGCACCACGCATCCGGGGGTTAATGGCTTTGTCCCACCTCGGCCTCGCCCCGTATTACCCGAATCGAAACTTCATCGGGAACCTTCCCAACAAGCCGATCGAATACATGTCGGCCGGGGTGCCGATCCTCACCTGTCTTGACGGCGTGCTCGCCGATACGGTCAGGCGCGAAGGCATTGGGCTGGTCTACCGATCGGGCGACCCGGCTTCGCTGGTGGCCGCGGTGCGTGCCGCCCAGGCCGATCGCATGCAACTGGTGGGCATGGGTTCCCGGGCAAGGGACTTGTTCGATCGCTGCTATCGTTCGGACATCGTCATGGAGCAGTATCGTCAATTCATCTTGCGGCTCGCCGATTCACGGCGGGCAGCTCATACCGAGAGCCCAACATGACCAGTAATGAACACGTCTTCCGTACCACCGGCGAAGTCGGGGCTGCCGAGCGAACGGCCGCGGCCTTCACCGCGAACCCTGACGGAACGACCATCAAGCTCGACAACTTCCCGAAGTATGTGCGACGGGTTCCACTAAAGCGGTTTCTGGCCATGTATGAGATTTACAAGCGCATCCTGCCGGTGAAGGGATCCATCGTCGAATGCGGTGTATTTCGCGGTTTCGGAACCATGTCGTGGGCGAAGCTTGGAGCGATCCTCGAGCCGGAGAACCTCACGCGCCGCATCTATGGCTTCGACACCTTCGCGGGATTCCCGTCGCTCGCCGGGCAGGACGCCAGCGTCAATCCCTCAAGCCCCAACCAAGTCGGCGATCTCCACGCGAACAGCTACGATGAATTACTCGAGTTGATCAAGGCTTACGATCAGGACCGCTACCTCGGCCACATTCCCAAGGTAGAACTCGTCAAGGGCGACATCTGCCAAACCATTCCGCCGTTCCTGGAAACGCACCCCCACCTGTTGGTGAGTATGCTCTTCCTCGACTGCGACCTCTATGAGCCGACCCTGGCTGCGTTGAAGGCCTTCGTTCCCCGCATGCCAGCAGGCGCTCTTCTGGTTTTCGACGAGCTCGACAATCCGAAGTGGCCGGGGGAGACTCTCGCCATGCTCGAGCACGCTGCCGGGCGCCCTCTGCGTCTGCAGCGGTTGGAATGGGATCCCTACATCGCCTTTGCCGAGATCGATTCGTGAGCGCTCGCTTCAATCAAATCACTGAGACCCCTGGCGTCGGCGCCACCCGCGAACAACTCGAGATGCTCGCCACGCGTTACGCCCTAGCTTGCTGTCATGCTGGGAGCGGGCCGGTGCTCGAAGTGGCATGTGGAACCGGAATCGGCCTGGGCATGCTCGCCGATGCGGGGGGGATGGTCGTCGGTAGTGATATCGATCCAGACAATGTCCGAATCGCGAAGTCCACGTGGGACGGCGATTCGCGGATCACGGTCGAATCGGGGGACGCGGCCAGTCTTGGCCACTCGTCAGGCACATTCACCTCGGTAGTCTGCTTCGAGGCGCTCTACTACTTCCCTGATCTCGGGAAGTGCCTTTTCGAGATGGTTCGCGTACTCCGCCCTGGTGGTGTCTTGGTCTTGTGTACAGTCAACTCCTCATGGTCGGGCTTCAACCGCAGCCCATTTGCCACCGAGTATCCGACCCCGATGGCGCTCGCGACGATGCTCGCCAAGTTCGGTTGCCAGGTCGAGGTGTTCGGCGCCTTCGCCGATCGCCCTCGCGGGATCGTGAGTCCCGCCATCGGGTGGATACGCCGGCTTGCGGTCCGATTCCATCTCATTCCTGGCTCGATGCGTGGTAAGCAGTTGCTCAAGTCGCTATTCCTTGGCGGCACCGTGCCGATGCCGACGCGATTGGCGCCTTCGACCGCCATGCCTCTCCCGCTCGCTCCCTTGCCGACTTCCACGACTTCAGCTCCGTGGAAGGTTTTCTACCTCACCGCCGTGAAAGCCGTATGACCGCCATGTCTCAGCATGCCATCCCCTTCTTCAACTACCCTGCCCTGTTTACCGAGGAGGAGGAGGAACTCGTCCGCATCTTCCGCGACGTTGGCAGCCGTGGGGCATTCATCCTGCAGCAGGATCTCGTCGATTTCGAGGCCGATCTGGCGCGGTACACCGGTGCCCGATTCGCGGTCGGCGTCAACAACGCGACCGATGGCCTGCACTTCGCGTTGGTCGCCGGCGGAATCAAGCCGGGCGACGAGGTGATCATCTGTAGTCATACCATGCAGGCTACGGCGGCCGCGGTGCACGCGGCTGGGGGGATCCCTGTTCCGGTGGAGCTGGGACCCGACCGCTGCATCGATCCGGCTGCGATCGAGCCCGCGATCACCTCGCGTACGCGAGCGGTGATGCCGACCGACCTCAATGGCCGAACGTGCGATATGGATGCCATCCAGGACATCTGTCGCCGTCGAGGGTTGCTGTTGTTCGAGGACGCGGCACAGGCGCTTGGTGCACGTTTCCGTGACAAGTGCGCCGGGACCTTCGGCGTTGCTTCGGCGATCAGCTTCTATCCCGCCAAGACCCTGGGGTGCCTGGGTGACGGCGGAGCGGTGATCACCGACGACCCCGAGGTCCATCGCGCCGTCCTCGAGTTGCGCAGTTTCGGCATGGACGATGCCGGTGAGTGCCAGCGCTGGGCCCTCAATAGCCGTCTCGACAACCTCCAGGCGGCATTCCTAAGGCACCGCCTGCGGAGCTACGATCACGTCGTCGCGCGGCGGCGGGCGATTGCGGCCCGCTATCACTCGCGCCTCTCGTCCCTGCCGCGTGTGGGGCTTCCGCCGGCGCCGGATGCCGACTCCCGTTGGTTCGACATCTACCAGAACTATGAGATCGAGGCGGATTTGCGTAATGAGCTCCAGGCGCATCTGAAGGGACGAGGTATCGGTACGCTCATCCAGTGGCGTGGACGCTCGATCCACGGCCAGCGAAAGCTTGGATTCACCCAGCGGCTTCCGCGAACCGACACCTTCTTCCAACGCTGCCTCATGCTGCCTCTCAATATGACCATCAGCGATGCTCAGGTGGACACGGTGTGCGATGAAATTGGGGGGTTCTACCGTGGACGCTGATTGCCCAAGTTCACTGGGTCTCGATTGTCGGCAGCTTTCCCGCGCGGTGCGTCTTCACTGTGTGCGCATGACATCGGTGGGTGGCAGCAGCCACATCGGGTCATGTCTTTCGATCGTCGATATCCTCGCGGTACTCTATGGGCGCGTGATGCGGGTCGATCCGACCCGGGTCAAGCATCCCCATCGCGACCGCTTCATCCTCAGCAAGGGACATGCCGGCGCGGCCGTATACGCCACTCTAGCCGAGTGCGGTTTTCTCCCGGTCAGCAAACTTGCGACGCACTACCAGGATGGCAGCGACCTCAGCGGCCATGTCAGCCACAAGGGGATTCCGGGGGTCGAGGTGTCGACCGGAAGCCTCGGACACGGGTTGGGCGTGGGTACCGGTATGGCGATGGCTGCGCGGCGTGCCGGCCGCGAGAATCGCGTCTTCGTCCTGCTGTCGGATGGTGAATGCGACGAAGGTTCGAATTGGGAGGCGATCCTGTTCGCCGCGCATCATCGTCTCCGCAACCTGTGCGCTGTCATCGACTACAATAAGATCCAGAGCTTGGCGCTGATTTCCGAAACCATGGCACTTGAACCATTTGCCGACAAGTGGGCGAGCTTCGGTTGGGAGGTACGCCGCTGCGATGGCCATGATCATGCGGCGCTAGCCGCTGCGCTGGTGCCGGCAACTGGGGATCGGCCGGTCGTGGTGCTGGCAGATACGGTCAAGGGCAAGGGGGTCTCATTCATGGAGCATCAGGTCTTGTGGCACTATCGCACTGCACGGGGAGAAGAATTCGCTTCGGCCATGCGTGAATTGGAGTCCTCGCCGTGAGAGACACGTTCATTGCGCGTCTCCGTCAGCACGCTGAGAGCGACCCGCGCATCATTTTGGTGACCGGCGACTTGGGGTTCAAGGTCTTCGATGATTATCGCGCTGGGCTCCCAGGGCAGTTCATCAACGCTGGTGTCGCGGAGCAGCAGATGACGTCCCTCGCAGCCGGAATGGCCATGGAGGGCAATGTCGTCTTCACGTACAGCATCGCCAACTTCTCGACGCTTCGCTGCCTTGAGCAAATCAGGAATGATGCCTGCTATCATGGAGCCGACGTGAAGGTGGTCTCGATCGGTGGCGGGTTCAGTTATGGCGCCCTTGGTATAAGTCATCATGCCACGGAAGATCTCGCTATCATGCGCAGCCTTCCCGACATCACGGTGTTCACCCCCGGCGACCTTTGGGAAGCTGCCGAAGCGACGAGCGCCTGCATCGCCACGCCTGGAACCTGCTATCTGCGCTTGGATAAATCCGCAGGGAAGCCGACCAACGTGCCGGGGGAAATATTTTTTCCCGGGCATATCCGAATGGTTCGTGATGGTGTCGACGTTTGCATTGTCGTGACCGGTGGCATTCTCGAAGAGGCTCAGGCTGCGGCGGAAATGCTGTCGCAGGAGGGCATTCAAGTCCGGATCCTCAGCGTGCATACTCTGCGCCCGCTCGATGTAGCGAGCCTTGCACGTGCGTCCCGAGAATGCGGGGCGATGATCACACTCGAAGAGCATACTCTCCATGGGGGACTCGGCGGGGCCGTCGCCGAGGCATTACTCGACTCCGGGGCTCTCCCGCGACGATTCCGCCGCCTGGGTCTTGCCGGCTCGTTCTCTAGCATTGTCGGCTCTCAGAATTATCTCAGGACTCGTTATGGACTCGACGCGTCAGCCGTTGCTGCTGCCGTACGAGAGACCCTTGCGGGGCCATCATGCGCAGGTTGATCGACCTCCTCGCTTCGGCATTCGGTCTTGTCGCCATGTTTCCGATTCTGGCCATATTCTGTGTGCTGGTCTGGCTTCAGGATTTCAAGGGGCCGTTCTATATCGCGCCAAGAGTCGGTCGTGGCGGTAGGCAATTTCGTATGGTCAAGCTGCGTTCCATGGTGGTTGGCGCAGACAAATCTGGTTCGTCATCCGGCAAAGACGACCGCCGGATCACGTGGGTTGGGCGAATCATTCGTACATGCAAATTAGATGAATTCACCCAGTTGTGGAATGTGCTAAAGGGGGACATGAGTCTCGTTGGCCCTCGTCCGCAGGTCGCCTGGGCCGTAAAGGCTTACACCGAGATCGAACGGCAGATGATTGAGATCCGGCCGGGGATAACCGATCCGGCGAGCATCGTGTTCGCGGATGAGGGCGACATTCTCACGGGCGCCGCCGATGCCGACCTCCGTTACAGCCAGATCATCAGGCCCTGGAAGAGTCGGATGGCGCTCCTTTATGTGGAACACGGTGATGTCGCAAGTTATCTGCGTATGATCATCGCCACTCTGGCCGGTGCTGTTTCCCGGCCGATGGCTTTAGGGATGGTGCAACGACAATTGCATCGATGGGGTGCGGATGAGACAACGCTCTCTGTCGCGCGGCGTAGCGCTATGCCACCGGAGGCTCCTCCTCCGGGTGCTGAGTTTGTCATTCAGAGCATTGATCGCAGTGGGTGATCGCCCAGCGCCAACGTTATCTAGCTAGGCGACCGTCCCGCGCGCAAAGTGCCGCGACCTGGATGCACCTACAACGTCGGCGGCCACAACTCGCCTGCTTGGTAGTGTTGATGCGGTCTTGGGCCAGAAGCGCGTGGTCCCGATTATGATTCCGGGTTCCGGGACTAGCCGTCGGCGTCATCTTCGCGGGACTGGCCGTCTTCTGGCGGCGCAAGTGCTTGAGTGCCCGGCCTGAATGTTACCAGGCTCACAACCTTGGTGACGGCTCTTTGAAAGCGTCACGCACGATTCTGCCGCGGATGATGCAATCGTTCCGTCGCGAACAATCGCGCCGGCAGCATCAGGATGAAGGGATGAAGGTAGAAATTTGCTTCAGATTTACTGAGTTTTCCACGAAGAGTGTTCGCTCACTTCCATCTGTGAAGTCAATGGGAGTCATTGCGCTTCGCCCCGCACCTCCACGATCACGCTCCCGGTTGCGCTGATCCACTGATGTGAGGTAGCCTTTGGGCCCGCCATGAGCACGAATCCACCCGCCCGTCGTTTCACCGCTCTGACGAGGGCCATCACTGGACGAGTCCCGCTTCGCACCCTGGTCGGCGTCGTGTGGGCCCTGATCGATGCTGGGGCCATGGCGTTGGCGGCGCTCACCGTGGCCCTTCTGCTGCGTCCGGACCTCACCCTCGATGCGCTGGCCCTGCCCGTCCTGCTGGTGATTCCCGTCCGCCTCCTCTTCCTCAAGCTGTTC
>Ga0163154_10006062_pt1 | contig 14986 bp, 14 predicted proteins | sample OliLakLV19MP9P1_FD_148649 | JGI IMG/M metagenome (GOLD analysis project Ga0163154, IMG submission 148649) | Freshwater microbial mat bacterial communities from Lake Vanda, McMurdo Dry Valleys, Antarctica - Oligotrophic Lake LV.19.MP9.P1 | ecosystem: Environmental > Aquatic > Freshwater > Lake >... | reverse complement strand
GGTAAAAGCCTAACTTTGAATAGGTGGTGCGAATCTCAGCTAGTTTGGTCTGGACCAACTGCAGATTAGACTGGATACCAGGTAAGTTTTGAGTTTTAAAGCTGTCATATGCTTGCCGACCTAGCGTCTCTGCTTCTTGGGTTTGAGCTTGCAGCTGCTGAGCCACTTGGTAGGTGTAGAAGCCCACTGCTCCGCCAACGGCACCGAGTGAGATAAGCGCCACTAGCACCGACAACTAGACCTTCTGCCAGGTTTTAACTAGGAATTGACGCTGGGGTAGAGTGCTTTCTTGAATAGTATTCAAGCGACTGGCGGCTGGCGCAAATTGATCAACATCGGGTTCGTCGGTAAAGGTGGGGGTGGAAGTTACTAATGGCTCGGGCATAGAGTGTAAGTATACCTAATTAGATATGAGGTTGGCAACCAAAGCTCTAACTTTACTCACCATTTAGAGATCATGGCTTGAGGTGTTTTAATTAAAATCTCAATGTCATTCTTTATTGACTTTTTTTTAGCATACTCAGCATCCATCTTGGCCCTGACTGCAAAAGGCACTTCGTTTCTGCCACTAGTTTGCCAGGGTCCCGTGATTCCCGGCTTAACTGATAGGATATCCTTGATGTAAGACTTTGTCTCAGGATAGCGATCGCTTTGCTCTTCCAACTCTTTTTTAACGTACGCTCTGGGTCCGATCATGCTCATCTCCCCTTTGACTACGTTGTAAATTTGAGGGAACTCGTCAATGGTCAATGATCTCAAGACTTTACCGAGCTTGGTGATGCGAGGATCATTCTTGATTTTCCAGTCACCTTTTTTGAACTCTTTGAGCAAATCGGGATCTTTTTGGTGTAACAATTCGTCCGCATCTTTGACCATCGAACGGAACTTATAGAGAAAGAACTCTTGGCCATCTTTCCCCACTCGCTTGTGCTTGAACCACAGGGGCAACCCCGAGTCCAAAAAAATTAGAACTGGCACTACAAACCAAATCGGCAAGAAGACAATAAATAGCCCAGCGGCTACCACTAAGTCAAGCAGGCGTTTTTGAAAGTCGTAAGTCATACCAGGTTATAAATACTCTTTTTGGCTTTCATCTTTCAAGCGTTCAACTAGTTTCTTTACATCCTGACTACGGTCTTTAGGCACAATCATCAAAATTTCTTCGGTATCTACAATAATCATGTCACTTATGCCCAAGACTGCAATCAGTCGACCATTGGCGTGAATGAGATTGTTTTGAGCATTGATAGCTAAAGTATGAACTTTCTCGCTTTCGCCTAAAACCACGTTCCCGGCTAAATCTTTGGTACCGAGATCGTACACTACTTTCCAGTCACCCACATCGTTCCAACCAAAATCTCCGGGAATTAAAGCTAGATTACTCACTTTTTCGGAAATTGCATAATCAATCGAGATAGTTTCAGCCTTTTCATAAATGGCAGGCAAAGCTTGATGAAAGGTCTCGTTTTTGAGCTTGCTCAAGCTTTTGGTTTGTTCATACATAGCCGGCTGATGGAACTTGAAGGCATCCACTAGGCTCTGAGCTGACCAGACGTACATATTGGCGTTCCAAAAGTACTTGCCAGTGGCAATGAAGGCTCTAGCCGTAGCCGTATTTGGTTTTTCGGTGAAGTTGGCCACCTTGTAACTAATTAAACCCCGACCCACTCTGTCCAGCTCTTGACCAATTTTGATGTAGCCGAAAGCGCTAGAGGGTGAAGTGGGACTAATGCCGACAGAAACTAGGTACGTACCTTTGGCCGCTTCTTCTAAGGCGGCACTCATCACTCGGTTAAATTCGGCTTCGTTTGTCACCACATGATCTGAGGCACTATTAAGAACGACAGCTTGAGGATCAAGACTGAGGGCAAATGAGGCGCCGACCAACATTGCCAAGGCCGTGTCACGTTTTTGCGGCTCGGCAATAATGTTTTGAGGTGGTACCTGAGGTAGTTGAGTTTTAACTTCGTCCAGATACAGAGTATTGGTGACGACAATCACGTGATCCCAACTGACTAAACTCGTCACTCGCGCAGCTGCAACCTGCAACATCGTATCTTTTCCTGTCAGCTTCAAAAACTGTTTGGGTGTCTTGTTTCTTGACTTAGGCCAGAGCCTCGTACCGCCGCCTCCAGCCAAGATTACTGCATATGCGTGTGGGGTCACCGAATGTGGGTCAATCATTGTTCCTTTCGCGAGCTTTTGTAGCCCAGCTTTGATTCACTACCTGTTTGAAGCTTTGAACAAAACTAGTTGTAGCATATTTGGCCATACTTTGCTGAAGCTGGCGAGAAGCTAGGGGGTGTTTTAGGGCAGTGCCTATGGCTGTTGATAAGGAGAGAGTGGTCAGTTCAGTGAATAACCAGCCGTTCTTTCCTTGAGTAATTAGCTCAGCTACGCCACTTTGTTGGTGGACGATAACTGCCTTACCCGTGGCTATAGCTTCACCAGCGGTAATCCCAAAATCTTCAATCCCAGGCATTAAGACTAGGAGAGAGTCCTTCATTAAAGCTGAAACAATCGCGCTCGTTTGGCTACCCAAAAAAAATGTTTGGCTGCCGATGCCACGGGCTACCTGAGCGAGCGCTGCTTGTTCCTCACCAGTGCCTACAATAACTAGTGCTAAACCCTGTTTATGGCAGGCAGTGATCGCTAGATCAATTCGTTTGTACTCCACTAATCGCGAGACCACTAAAGCATATCTAGAGGGCATTTTGCCTTCGTACTTTACTTTACTATCCGCCAAGGCCATCACTGGAGGATAGATGACTGGTTGAGGTTGACGGTGATAGTATTCATCAACTCTAGAAGCAACTAATTGGGAGATAGGAATAATCAGATCTGGTCTCAAAGCGGCCGCCTGGTCCCACCATTTTAAGTAAGTAAAGCAGGTATTCACCAGAGTTCTCACGATCCCAATGCCCGAGCTTTGAGACACGTATTCTTGATGGTGACTGTAAAGATATCGAGGTGGAGTCAGCAGGTAACAAAGATGAAGTTGGTCGGGTTTAGTCATCACACCTTTGGCCAAAGCGCTGGTGACAGAAATGACAACTTGATACTCTGAAAAATCAAACGACTCAAAAGCCAGTGGTAGAAAAGGAAGCAGCCATCGAGGTTTTTGACTCAATGCTGGAAAATGTTGTAAAAAAGAAGTGTGGACCGTAAAAACTCTGGCCCAAGTCGCTGTTTCTGGTCGAGCCACAGAGGTGAAAAGTGGGGCCTCAGGAAAGGCCTGATGCAGGGCGAGTAACACTTTTTCCGCGCCTCCATGCTGAGTATCGAGCCAGTCATAGACCAAGGCGACCTTGAGTTCTGTCATACCTTGTTACTTAGTGCCTGCTGATAGACAGCTAGTGTCTCAGCCGCCATCTTTTTCCAGGAATACTGGCGAGCTAGTATCTCACCCTTTTTAATCAGTTCTAGCCGCCGCTGTGGTTTAGCTATCAAGTTAACTTGCTGGACTAAGCTTTGCTCATCATGAGGATCAAAAAAAGCAGCACTATCTTGATAGATTTCTCTAAAAATAGGTATGTCAGAGGCAATCACTGGCACTTTGGCAGCCATTGCTTCCACTCCAGTCAGTCCAAAACCCTCTGATAATGAGGGTTGAACCAAAGCAGTGGCTGTTTGAAGTAGGGTAGCTACTTCCTTGTCCGCGACATAGCCGGCAAATATGACGCGCTGGCTCACTCCCAGCTTTTCACCATACATTTTGACCTGATTCTGAAAGGCACTTCGGGCGCCAATGATGATTAGTTGATAGTCGTCTAGTTTTCTTAAAGCCCGCAGAATCACCGCCACATTCTTATGAGGATAGAGTGAGCCCAGATACACTAGTATTCTGTTTCCACTATTTACAGATTTGTTTTTTTGTAAAAACTGTCTGTCTGCACCCTCTTTGGTCACCACAATTTTTGCGTGGGCTTGGGGATAGTATTGAGTCACCGTATTTTTAATCGTTTCAGCCGGAACTAGAATTTTCAGAGCTTTACGGACCGCCCGAGCTGTGACTAACCTATAGCCTAGATACTTAATCCAGTATTGCCAGGCTGGCAAAGTAGTCACATCTAGGCCCCTAAACTCGTGCCACAATAAATCATGAATAGTAATAACTAACGGACAGCTTAGCCTGAGCGGCACGTTAAAGTGGGGAATGTGAAGTAAATCGAGATGAGCTTGATGCACAATCGGCGGTAGGTGCCACTGCTCAGCCAACGTGTAGTGCCTGATGGGAACATGTACCAACTTGACATTCGTATACTGTTCAACGGAACTCAGCTGCCCCGATTCTGAATAAAAGAAAATCCATTCCACTTCGGGAGCAAGTCGAGGCAGCTCTAAAGCCAAGTGCTCAATGTAGCGGCCGATACCGGCGTGCTTTGAACCACTCAAGCGGCAGTCAATGCCAATCCGCATGCTGTTCCCGACTGCCGTTATTTACGGCGAGTAGTTTTCTTGATTTTTGATTTGGTGGTTGATACACCAGCCACTGCGCTTTTTCGTTGAGAAGCTTGACTCAAGGCTTCTTTAAGATCAGTAGTTGTGCTCTTGCGGTTGGCAACCATACTAGCAGCTCTGACTGGCCCCTTTGAAGTCATTGGACTCAGTGAGGTTAAGGTTTTTTCTAAACGCTGAGCTTCCATTTCGCGTAAGATATTACCAATGGCAGCGTAAATAAAGTAGCTGATGCCAATCACAAAGGCGATCACCGGAATGATTTCCAAAGCCGGTGGCTGTTCAAATAATTGTTGATCTGCATACAGGTAGCGAACTAAAAGTGACGGTAGTAAAGCTGATACGAACAGGGCTGCAACCAGAACCAGCAATGATTCTAAGGTTTTTTGCACACTTCGGGTGCGGAGTTGTTCGATGCGGAACTCGGTTGATGTTGACATTAGGGTCCTTTTTTCAGGGCAAGAATAGTAATAATAATAGTTCGCACCCATTCAGGATGCTGATTACGATAGTGTTTATCGTAGTATTGGAGCATTGTATCGTAAAACATAGTTTTTGTCTTGACAGCAATTTGGCGAGAAGCACTTGAAATCCCCGATTTGTTTTTATGATGAATAACTCCGATGCTGGGTTCAAACCAGATTTTGTAGCCAGCCTCACGAAAGCGCTTGCACCAATCAAGGTCTTCGGCGTACATAAAGAAGCGCTCATCCAGTAACCCAACTTTATTCATCGCTGCAGTTCTGACTACCATCGCCGCCCCACTGCATGAGTCAATCTCATGGCCTTGATTCATCGGTTTATGTAGTTGATGGTATTGTCCGAAAAGTGGTGAGCTCGAAAAGAGTTTTTCTAAGCCAAGGAAATAGGTGAAAGAGGCCCATAAAGTGGGCTCCCCGCGATGAGAGGCTAAATCTAAGTGACCATTATACAAAGTGAGCTGAGGGGATATTACGGCCCAGCGGCGATGATCATCCATCAAGCTCACCAACCGATCAAAGTCGGAGCGCTCTGTCAGCTCCATGTCAGAGTTGAGGAGCATTACATAGCGGCTGCTTACTTCTTTGAGCGCTACATTATTACCGGCGGCAAAACCTATATTTTCTGGCAGCTCAATCAGTTGGACCCAGCGGAACTGTCGTTTAACCACCTTGACTGAATCATCGGCGCTGTGGTTATCCACCACGACCACCTTCACCTTCAACGCTGTCTCATCGAGGTATAGCTTTTTTAAGCTGATCAGAGTTTTCTTCAACCAAAATTGACTGTTATAACTGACGATGACAATGGTTAAATCGAGAGTGGAGTTACGCAGCATGGCTTTTTGTTTTACTCCCTAGCTCTTGATAAATCTGGTCCAGAGTCTCAGAAATTTGGGCCCAGTCATACTCTTTCGTCACATACTCTCGACCCTTTGTCGCCAGTTTTTTGCGTTTCTTAGGATCAAGCAACAGCTGAACTGTCAGCTCGGCTAGTTGTTCCGCTGTGGTGCCAATTAATACTTCTTGACCGTTGGTGACGCCGAGACCCTCAACGGCAATTTTCGAAGCCACAATTGGTGTTTCGCTAGCCATGGCTTCCAAAATCTTATACCGAGTCCCTTTGCCACTGAAGACTGGGGCTAGTAGCATGTGAGCGCCCTTAAATGCATCACGAATATCCGGAATCCCACCAGTAACGGTGATTGAGGTGTCCTTTTGTTGAAAAGCCATAACCTCAGGGGTGGGTGCGTTACCCACAATCCATAACCTTGCTAACGGTACTTTCTTTTTGATTAAGGGCCAGATTTCCTTGACCAAGAAGGTCACTGCCTCGACGTTTGGCAACCACTTGAAAGTGCCTACCGACAGCACCGTTAGCTCATCGGCCACGTGACGCTCTAGTTGCGCAAACCACTCGGAGTCCACTCCATTAGCAACTACCTCAATTTTTTGGTCGGGGCCAATCTGCTCAGCAATGAAGGTTTTATCTTCTTCACTCATCACAATCAACGTGTCGCAGGATTCCCAGTAGTACCGTTCCCATCTTTTGATCTTGGCAATATCGAGACTCATCAGAAATTTAAGGAACGGCCATTTACTTTTTTCGGCATAACTTTCATACCCTAAGTACTCGATGGTCTGTTCAACTAAAATGGTAGGAATGCTGGTTTTAGGTAAGTGCGGCATCATGTAAAAAGTTTCCGCATGAATCAAATCATACTGCTCAGTTTCTAGCTCTTTTTGGATAGCCGAGATTGTTTGTGGCACATAGTTCCTCACTACTAAAAAAGGAAAAGTTGAAAATAGAGTTCGGAAGATGTTAGTTAAGGTAAACGGTTTTTGCGAGCGTTTGAAGACTCTGACCTTGGTGCAGTATTTTTCTAATTCAGGAATATACTGTTTTTCAGAGTTTTCCTTGATTAAGGCATACAAGGTAATCTCATGCTTTTGAGCTAATTTCTTCAGTAGGTTGTAGGTGCGAATCTGTCCCCCCGATAACAGCGGATACGGTAGATAAGGAGTTAACATTAATATTTTCATGGTAGTGGCTGAGTTAGATCAATAATAGTATATCGGTCAGACGAAAAAAGTGTTTTATATTTTGCACCTAGCTCACGCGCCTCGTCATCATTACTGGTAGTCACGTAATGAGTCGCTCCTTTAGTGATTTTATCCTCGATCTCAAAACCGATGGGCCAGCCCGTCCGATTAGTCTGATATAAGAAGTGAGTGTCGCCGAATGCAGGCGCAATTACTTTAGCATCTAGCGGCACTAACTTATCAACTGCTTGACCTGCCTCCACGTACTCCCAGTGATTAACGTTAAAGAAACCTTTGACTTGTTGCCAAGCCAAAACGAGCATTAGGACTAAGAGACCGGTGCAGATAAATAGAGCTAGTTTTGGTGATGAACGTTTCAAAATTAAATCATAGATAATTAGTAAGCCTCGAGCAAAAGAAATACACAGCAAAGGAATAGCCAAGACTTGATAATAATCATGCTGTACATTACCCGTGGCGATGATGACAAAATAAGCCAGCAAACCTACCCACCATGCCCCATACAACCAGTGATCTTTTTTAAGATTAACGAGATTGGCCGCAAGCAGTAGTGAGCCAACATACCCACCAATCAAGACTGTAATTCGTTCCAGAAATATCCATCTAAACCAGGCCGGTCGTAAGCGAATGCCATTACTATTAAACAGCCAGCCATTAGCCGGAATACCGGTGGGAAACTGGGTAATCCAGTCTCGCCAAGCAATAAACGGCACGACTGCTAACGCGCCATACACTAACAACGGCCACTGGAAAATAATCTTCTTCCCAAAGTACTTGATTGATAAGAGTAAGTAGACGGGAGCCAAAAAACCGACAAAAGGTTTGAGCAACAAAGCCAAGCTCAAGGCAGTTAATGAAATAAGATAGAACTGCCATTTTTTATGACGAAGCCACCGAGCAAATGTCCCTAGTGACAGGAGAAAGAAAAACAGCATCGCTGATTCTGGTAACACTGCCCGTGAGTAAAACACACTGTAAGGTAGTACGGCAAAAATAAAGGCAGTCAGGAGTGCTAGGCGCTGGCCAGACTCCTGCTTCACTAAAAAATAAAGGGAGATTAATGCACCCAGCGAAAAGCCGACCGTTACTAGTCGACTAGTTAAATCAAGTGGAGCGCCAGTCGCTCGAATCAGTACAGCGGTACCGGCATTGATAAAGGGAAACTCCACCATCCGGTAACCTTCGAGATTATCTTTCCCTGACTGAATATTTGATAAGTCTTGATAGTGAGGTCGAAGAATATCAACTCCATTTTTAACGTACTCACGTGTTACCGAGGCAGTGTCAGCCTGACGAAAACTATGCCAGTCGGCAATTGGATTATCAATCCGATAAAGTCTCACCCCAAAGGCCAAGACTAGAATTAGCCACAACCATTTATGGCTTAAGAGCAGCTTAGGCATGATTTTTGAAACGCTTCTTCTTGGACTTACTTTTCTTGGATGTTCGCGCGAGTGGCACAGGGAGCTCTCTACTTGATTTGAAGGGCAATAAGTGGTTGGGCACATCCAAAATTAACCAAGAATAGCCCAGTACAATACCGCATAAAGCCCAGTAACTTAAAGCTACTTTTGAAGCAGCAAAAACGTCAATGTACACCGCATTTAGCAGTAGGCCAACACTGGCTCCAAGATAACCAATGGCCAATGCTCGGCCCAAATTATCATCGTGCCGGAGTAAACGCACGGCATAGAGCATGCTTACTGCCACCACCCCATAAAAAGTCAGGAAGCCGAGGAGTCCGGTTTCGCCCAAAGTTCTCAGGAAGTTGTTGTCTGTGCTTTCCGCTTCGGTGAACTGACCTACCCCTTCCTTAGTCAAGGTGGCGTAGCCACTGCCTAAAAATGGATTGGCATAGAAGCCAGCTAAGGCCCGAGGCCATAATGTGTCAAGTCGAATGCAAAGCGATAGCCCTTTTTCTAAGGCACAGTCGGAGTAGACTCTTGGTCCCTTATCAACTTTGATCGTTGTGGCCGCCCCACTGGCTGAGATTGTTGCAACTTCGACGATATCTGGCACATCAACGTAAACATCACTTGGCCGGACTGAAACAGGTCGCTCGTCGGTTGGGACCAAGACATTGCCACCAGTTTCTAATTCGAGTGCTTCATTAGTTGATAGAGCATTTTCTGGTTTTTGGGTCTCAGGCGTGAGTCCAGCAATGAAGCTGGCTGGGTCACCAATCAATTCTTTTCGCTCACCGTTAGCTCGATGGTAGACTTGGCTAATCGCCGGATAGCCATCAATAACTTGAAGCAGTCGCATGTACATATCTTCCCCAAAGTAAAGCATCATAATGCCGACCGCGGTGACTACCAACAAGTAGCGACTTGTCCCCCACCACAGCTTTTGCAACCAAGTTTGTTTCTGCCAAGCAACCAACATGACAACTAAAGTAAGACCTACTAAATAAGCTAGAAAGGAAGTTCGGGAGGCACTGACGACCAATAACCACAGTCCCAGCCAATGAACTGCTTGTAATCCCAGCTTAACCACTAATCTTTTGGCCAGAAATGACAGTGACAGTAAAATCGGCAACATCACCACTAAATAAGCCGATAAATCATAGTGACCGCCAAAAGTTGATTGCACGCGCGCATGCTCGGTTAAGTACAGACGCAAGCCTTTGCTGAACTCTCGATTCATGGTCGAGTATACCGGCCAGAAGTACTCTTTTTGTCCGTAGCCATACAGAGTAATGGCCAACACGGTGACGGTAATTATTCCCAGTAAAATTTTGACTTGAACCCGAGTTTTAATTGCCGAAAAAACAATTACAAATAGCGAAAAATACTCCAGATATCTGAAGTAGTGCAGTGCCGTTTTGCTTACATGCAAAGCCTCAGCTGGAACTGTTTTAGTGATAAAGACGGCTGATAATACGGATAAAAATCCCACGATAGCATAGGCTATCATCATCCAGAACAATGGCGTTCTCCAGATAACTTTACGGCGAAGGACTTGAACAAACCAGACAATCGCTGTACCCAAAATCAGAATATCTTCAACCCTAACTCTGACGATATAACCCGGAATAGCTTCAAACAAAGGCAACTTGGGATAAAGTGGTATAAATGCTATCAGAAATCCGGCTAATAACAGCAGAATGTGGTCATCAAGCCATTGTCCAAACTGTTTGAGATGAGAAGTTATCATAGACTGGTCGCAAGCTGAGCATAGAGCTGGGCTTTGGCTGGATTGTGTACTATTATACCAAAAACAAATTGACGTAAGCGACAGCCGAGCTTAATCATAGAGCGAGCCCAAACCAATTGCCAGAGTGGTTTATGCTTTGACCAAAGGTAGAGATATCCTCGTAACTCACCTTCGATCGCTCGGGCCGACGACGAGCTCGCACTTCCAAAATGAACAACTTGTGCTGCCTGATCAATGGCTATGTCCCAGTGATGTTTCCTGGCCCGTAGGCAAAACTCCACGTCCTCGCCATACATAAAAATCTGCTCGTCGAGTAAGCCAATCTCGTCGAGCACTTCTCTTTTAATCAACATGGCAGTCCCTCCTACCCAATCTTGTTGAATGAGCTCACCTGAGCTAAGCTGAGGTGAGCGAGAATTTCTACCAGTATGTTGAGTCGAGGGCAACCAGTGGCCGATGAGCGGAATATCATCGAGCATGAGCAGGTGTACACTCAAAGAAACTAAACTCGGAAAAGAACCCCCCTGTGGTTGGACAGTAAAGTCGGAGTTGAGCAGTAGCGGTGAAAGTATCCCTAGTCGGTCAAGATCACCTCGATGTGAGGCTGAATGTGCAGCTTGTTCATTTGTGGTAGTCACTTTGAACCGGCTGACCAGTCTGGATAATGCCTGAGGCTGGACGATGGTATCCGAGTTCAGTAGCAATATGAATCTACCCTGAGCTTGAAGAATACCTTGATTGTTGGCTCGAGAGAAGCCAACGTTCTGAAAGTTTAGTAACAATTTGATGGCAGAGTTTTTTTTTGCCAGTAGTTGCAATTGTTCTACTGAAGCATCCGTAGATGCGTTATCAATCACTATAATTTCGGTCTGAGCTTGTAATAATGGTGACTGATGAACGTCGGCAGCTGCCGTCTCGATCGCTTGAGCGGTCAGCTCTGAGGTGTTGAACGAGACGATGATGATGGAGAGCAACATAGCTTTATTGAAACCACCGAGCCCGACCTAGTAGGTAGTTGAGTTCTGTCAGCTGGCGCTGGCCAATTTCCTGGGCCGGCACTCCCGCAACAATACTCAGGCTGGCAACATCTTTTGTGACAACGGCTCCGGCTGCCACCACCGCACCCCGACCAATAGTGACTCCAGGTAAGATTATGGCTCGAGGTCCGATAAAAACATAATCAGCAATGGTCACTGCGGCCTCGGTCGCGGCCATTGTTGGTGAGTGAATATCATGTTGGCTAGTCCAGATCATAACTTCTGAAGCAATATCGACATGATTGCCTATGGTCAAGCCACCTACCGAGTTCAATAGCTGTTTGCGACCGTCGAGGCTAATGCGCTCCCCTAGAATGCTGTCTTCACCAATAGTGATGTGTCGAGGATCGTAAACCCTGGCCATCATATGAATAGTTGAGCCGCTACCCAGCTGCATCCCTGCTAGGCGGTAGAAAAAACGTCGGAGGTGATGAAAAGGAATGAAACCCACACCCCACCACAGGAAACCAGTGACCAGCTCTAACCAAATAGTTGTCAGCCGATTGATGACTTTTTGAAAAAAAGTTCGCCGGCCAGTTAGAGAAGTTGAAGTCATAGCCTATTCATTGTGGCACAAAGAGTAGTTTTAAGAAACCGGATAGTTTCTAGTAAGCTGCTTGCATTATTTTTTAATAAAGAGAGCTACCATCTCTTGCCAATCAATAAATTCTAACCCCAATTTTTTTTGCGTCAGCTCTGTTTTCAAACCACCTAACTTAGGATATCGACCAGGGTTCTCTTTGAGAAAACTATCAATACTCACCCCCTTAACCGTTTCTTGTTTCTGGTCTAAAAGCTCTAAGCTATATCTAGCCAATTCATAAGGGGTACACTGATTAGTGGAAGCCGCATGAAAGATTCCAGCTTGTGGTTTCTGGATCAAACGCTTGAAAATCTTAGTCAAAAGAGGAATATAGGTTAGAGTAATAAGTTGGTCATTAAACAACGGATAGAGCTTTTTCTGTCGATGAAGCCACAAGATTTTACCAATATAATCCAACTCTAATGTGTTATTGGGGCGAGTAACATTATTAATTCTAATAATAGCTGGCCGGGTCAAAATTGTCTGCACCTCTCGCTCGGCCTCTCTTTTAGTGATTCCATACCAAGATAGTAATGAGTCATTTGTTTCCGGCTTCTGGTTTTCCGCATAGGGACCAGGATTGACAGCTGCTCCGGAAAAAACATAATCAGTTGAGACGTGAATCAAGAAGGCTTGAGAATCATGGCACAGCTGGGCTAGGTTGCGAGCGCCCTCGACATTCGTTTTCCAGGCACTCCCCATCCTGTCCCCTCTTTGATTCTCGGCAGTGGACGCATTTCGATGAGCTGCAAGATTTATCACCACTGTGGGGATATTGATCCTAAAGTAGTGTTTAACAGCATCAAGGTTAGTAATATCTAACTCTAAGTGAGAGGGAGTTAAAACAATAGCTGAAGTCTCTAGACCAAAAACCTTATGTAAAAAGGAGCCTAGAAGCCCACTACCTCCTGTAAATAATATGCGTTCAACTCTAGTTTTAGGCATGTAGATTATGAAGTAGGAGCTAGAAATTTAGTTTTAATCAATCCTAAGTTATGCAGAATATAGAGAGTCAATACACCCAAGGTCTCTAAAATAAATTTGACTCCTTTTTGTAAACTCATTTGAGATGATTCTTCGTCATAACGCGTGGGAATGGGAATCTCACTGATCCGAAAATCATAGCTTAAAGCCGAAAGTGTCATCTGCAAGTCAAAAAGGAAGTCATCCGAGAACTCAGTAAACGGAACTGTCTTCAGAACTTCTGCTGAGTAGGCCCTAAATCCTGAAAAATGCTCAGTAAAGTTGACTCCCAAAATAATGTTTTGAATAACGGTAAACAAACGGTTGGTAAAGTACTTTAACTTAGGCATGCCTCCATCTAGGGCCCCCTTACGATTAGCGATCCTACTCCCGAACATGAAATCAGATCGTCCTTCAACTAAAGGCTGAATCAAATTTGTCAGATACTCAGCGCTGTACTGGTAATCAGGGTGGAGCATCGCGACCACATCAGCCTTCATCTTTAGGGCTGCTTGGTAACAAGTCTTCTGATTAGCACCATAACCTAAATTTTTTGAGTGTTCAATAACGGTAATGTGTAATTTTTTAGCAACTGAAATTGTTCGATCAGTACTTCTGTCATCCACGAGCAGAACGTGTTTTCGGAGCGCTTGGGGAATTTCATCATAGGTTGCCTTTAAGGTTTTACTGGCATTGTAAGCTGGCATGACAATAACTATTTTCATAGGTCGCTTATTTTTTTTCATAATTCTAGACTTACTTTACTATTTTTATCAGTTCGTTGTTAAAACTGAGAGCGTACAAACATCATCTGAAAAAACAATCTGGGCATTTCGCAGAATAGTTTCTTCATAATTAGCTCGGTCTAAGGGCTGCATATCTCGATGCGAATTTGGATTCATGAGTAAAGCTTCTTTCCATTGCTTATTGGTATAAACATACTTTACTTCTGTGGGTAGTGTTAGTTCAGGAAAACTGGCGACATTAGGGGTGTAGAAAATACCAACATCTTCGTAATAGACTGCGGCATAAGCATCCCATAAATTTAAAACTTGCTTGGACTTATCACAGTTAGCCGTACAAAAATTGAAGATTGATGCCACGCAGCCAATTTTATTTTTAGAGTCTGATTCATGATTAATTGTCAACACAAAAGGCAGCTCTCGCCACCGAGCTTGCCAATATCCCTTGAGGGGCAAACTTTTATACTGAACAAAAATGCTGACTGCAAGTAGAAAAAGACTCAGTAAAACTGACCTGTTGATAAACTTAGAAGCTAGAATGTAAACCACTATGGGTAAAAATAAAACATAACGAGAAAGCTGACTTCCCACAAAAAAGTTTAAACTGTACATGCTAAAAGCCGAGAGCAACAATCCATACTCAGTCTTCCCCCATGACTTTCGCGTTAAAAAGTAGCTTATTCCCAGCATTAAAGTGGCCAGGATCAAACTTGTATTATGTTGATAGTTCAATAGTAGCGACTTAAGAAATCCAATAATCGAAACCGGAGACCTCAAATCAGCAATCAAGGTATCTATTAAAAATGTATAGTTGAATTCTGACATTCCGGTGTGGCCAAAGTAAAGTGGGTAGACAGGGTTTAAGTGAAGAACGATATTTTTTAGGTACCAGATCCCACCACCTACCATTACCCAAAAAATCCCCTTCAGACTCAACTCTTTGAAGGTAACTATATTTTTTGAAACTAAAAAAAGCCAGGGAATGTAAACTGGCAAGAGGTAGGCGGTGGTAAACTTGTTGCCCAGAGCAGCTCCTAAACAGAGAAGTGACAGCCAAAGATAGCCAACTTTCTTTTCTCTTTGAGCTAAGATCAAAAGTAAGCAACTCAAAACTTGAAAAAGACTGACATTGATATCAACTAGACCAGTGGCCAATAGAATAGTCAAACCAGGATCGAGAGTGATCAAAACTAAAACTGTTAAACTACTAGATCTTGAAACTTGAAAGATGTGGCGTAAAAAACTGTAAATGACCACCAGGAAAAAACCAAAATGAACCATGTTGAGTAAATGAGCAGCGCTGGGATGATTTTTTGCCAGACTATAACCCAAGCTTGAGTAAGCCGCTGAAGCATACGGTAGACTTCCATAAAATGAAGAGAACGGTTGATAAAAAGGGATATAAGGACTGGTTTGTAAAAGTGGAAACTGAAGTGAGCCTGCCGCTATTTCTCGCATGACTGGAACGTGGTATGCCACTTCATCCCACTCAGAAGGACGATT
>Ga0163154_10006061_pt1 | contig 14987 bp, 23 predicted proteins | sample OliLakLV19MP9P1_FD_148649 | JGI IMG/M metagenome (GOLD analysis project Ga0163154, IMG submission 148649) | Freshwater microbial mat bacterial communities from Lake Vanda, McMurdo Dry Valleys, Antarctica - Oligotrophic Lake LV.19.MP9.P1 | ecosystem: Environmental > Aquatic > Freshwater > Lake >... | reverse complement strand
TCTATAGAACCTTGCGGCAGTCGATCTTCGACTACTTTGGGATGGGAGAAATCTCAGACTAATCCTTCCTTAGAACAGGTCAGGAAGGTGACTGATGGAAACATTAGTTCTGAGGGAAGAAAGACCCTCATTCAACTACCTCAATGATTTTGGGGGATTTTGGAAACCTGGCTGTCAAATGAGAGACGCCCGACTGAGTATGAGTTGTCTCTGATCAAACACAAGAACAAGCAAGCTTTCCTCGACGCGTATTCTAGTAGAACTGGTCAAGACAGTAATTTCAGCGAAAAAGTCTATAATAAGCTCAGACAGAAAGTTAAATAAGGAGTGGTATGCGAGAAATTAAATACGTGGTAGGCGACGCGACACTTCCTCAATCCCCAAATAATACAGTTATATGCCATTCTTGTAATGATCTGGGTGTTTGGGGGAGCGGGTTTGTGGTTCCGCTAGGCAATCGTTACCCTAAGGCTAAGGAAGATTACATTCAGTGGGCTAAAAGCCTAACTCCTAGTCCCCGCCCCTTCCGGTTGGGTGAAGTTCAGTTCGTCCAAGTTGGCTCCCAAATCTGGGCGGCAAATCTAATTGGTCAGAGGGGCATTGGTTTTAGGCGAGGCCCGCCCGTGAAATATGAAGCACTATACGATGGTTTCAATAAAGTAGCGGAGTTTGCAGTGGCCAACTCTGCTGATGTGGTTATGCCCCGAATAGGTTGCGGCCTCGGAGGCGGAAGCTGGGATACAGTGGAAAAATTAATCCTACAAACACTCTCTCGAAAAGGAGTTGAGGTAGTAGTGTGCGACCTACAAGCAGCCGCGACGGAGGAATCACATGATGCACCAATTTTTGGATGGTAGTCGGTATATTTCAGGCGTTTGGCGCATACTGGACTCGTGGGGCAACATACATTCTGTAATTTTGGGTAAAGGACCCCTGGGATGGTTCTATGGGTATGGTGCCTACAAACCACAAGAGAAAGACGCGACTTTTAGCGTCAATTATCTAGACGAAGTTCTTACGGAGGAGTGCGCAGAACATATCATTGCAGGAACTATCCGATCATTATTCATTGACTCTTCTGACCTTTATAAAAAGGAGTTCGGGATAGAGGACCCGCCCACACTAGTGAGGCAACATTATTTTGAAATCCGATCAAATGATCCGGCTCGGATTCGCAGCGTGATAGTGTTGGCTACTAAGTTGTCCATCACTGACCCTATTTAGCTCGGTTTTTATTAACTAGTTTGTCATAATTAAGGCATGAGCTATAAAATAATGGGAAGGCACGGCGGTCTTTTCGCAGAAGAAATAGACACGGCAGACACTCTTGAGGAGGCCGATTATCTGCTCAAAGAATATCAACTAGCCTTTGGAACTGCGTGGGAGCTGTGGATTGACGTAGTAGCTGAGGAGAAAAACCCCTTCGCATTCTGTCAATGCTTAGCTCATCGAAATCCTAAAGTAGTGGAAATCGACAGGCCGGGCAGGCCCAAACCAGAAAAATGTGAAGCTCCTGGTTGTGTCAAAACTACCCAAAAAGGAAAAAACAGATGCACGGACCACATAGAGGACACTGCTTATGCCCAAAGATTAGCGGATAGAATGTCCAGAATGCGAGAGGAAGAAGAACGGGCATCTAAAGGGAAAATTAAATTTTCCCCAGACAGTGAAAATACAAAGGAAATCCTATTACTACTGTCACTACACGGTTCAAAAACTGTCGCACGTTTAGCTCGCGATACAAACCACAGTATCGCAGTGATAGAGGGCTATGTTAAAGCCCTGGTGAAGGCTAAGCTAGTTACTACAGAGATGAACAAGCGTGGTGCAACCGTAGTGTCTATGGTTATTCCGTAGAAACAGGCGCGACGTCCGGGCCCGCTTCGCGCATCAATGGCGCAACCTTGGCATCCCATTGCTTTTTAAGCCAAGGACACTTATTTAAGCTGGTTGCTCCGAGGATCACTGCTGCCGCAGCAATTACACCGGCGGCCACTTTTTTCTTAGACATTTCCATAAGTATTCTCCTATAACCAGTATAGCCTATTCCAAATCAGAAACCAAGTTTCGTAAAACACCGAAAAAAAATTACTTGTTGGTTATATATCGGTCACTTATGATATAAATAAATGACAAATAAAATCTAGAAAGGGGGTATTATGGCCAACACTCGGGATCAATTGCAGCAAGGGGAGGATCCATATGAGCCTCCTTCTAGTCATTAATATTGCAGTTCTGTTCATAATAGGCTTCTTGCAAGACATACTAGGGGCTTATTACCTTAGACTAGTGACCGAGCAACGTTACGTCTTCGCTACCTTTATCCGCTTTATCCACAGCATAGTGGCATGGGGGATTTGGGTGTTCTTCATGTATCAATTTCAAAATTCCGAGACAATGACAGGAATTCAAGCTGTAATATATAGTGTTGGCGGTGCCTTAGGCACTTTTCTGGGACTTAGAAAACCAGGAAGTAAACCTGGGAAGTTGTCCTAATTTGTTAAGATAGAGACATGGGATCTTCTTCACACGAGCATATAGAGTTCGTAGTCACTTTGCACTGTCAAATATGTGGTGATGTGTGCTCATTGAGCATTCAACTCTCCCGGGCAGAAGCCAGTGATAAACTAAATCAGTATATAGAGGATCACCGTCACGAATCCAGAATGTGGATAACCTAACGGCCGCGACGAGGAGCCTTGGCTGCGGAAGTTTTACTCAGCTTTTTAGTTTCCTTGGCTTTGGCCTGGTCCAATCGACGCTTGTTTCGGGCTTGTGTTTTCTGGTAAGCCTCTAATCTAGAACTAACAAGGTAGGTGCCCCCCTTTCTTAGCACCCAGTATAGGATAAAAGGAGCAGCGGTGAGTAGTAGCACAGAATGATTGGGAACTACACGGTCCCCCATTAACTCATGCTTGATTTTGAGCCGAAGCCTTCCCTCGTCTGTGAGTGGTTCTCTCTCAACCTGCTCTCCAATAGATTGCCATTCTTTATACTCTCTACTGCGTTTCCCGAGAAAGGAATTTACAAAAGCCTTAGATAGGCTTGAAGCCTGGACATTCAAGTTCTCCAGTCTTTGTGATAGAATAATTTCGTTTTTGATTTTCGCTGGCAGCGGGGTGTCCACTGGTGCTGCATCGTCTGGGGCGGTTATCGGATCACTCATATGTATAGTATACCATTTTCGTGGAGAGCTTGTTTTTTCGTGAGAATTGGTTATCATTAATAGCATGTTAAAACTTACAGCGGCACTTAATCAGGCTCTCTCGTTTTACTATCTTAATGACCCCTGCTCCCCCAGTTTGCTCACCTCCTACCTTCCGAAAAAAGGAGAATGGTATTTCTCTATAGTTAGGTATACCCAAAAATTCGGAAAAGGAAAATTTGTGGTTTTGAATGGTAAGGGCAACGATTACGTGGAAGGGTTGAAGACCCTTGCCACTGATTGGTCGAAGTCGATTGGCAACGTTGTATCCTCGCCGGAGCTTGCCCGTTTGGGCAAGATTATTGCAGAGAAACCCTAAGAAGTAGTTCTTCGATCTTGCCTTGAAACCAAAAACGCCAGATCTGCTCAATAACCTGGGCAGCGTGTCTCACTGTCACGACTGGCTGTAATCTTTCTCCGAAAGAAGAAGAAGAAATTCGAAAGCGTTTTAGCAATTGGAGTCTTTGGAGTGCTTTGAAAAGAGAACAAGTCGTCCTCACAGGACCTCAGAGCCGTCTGCATGCCCGGGTGCGCTACATCAACCTCAATTAGATATTGGGGACTCGCATCTAAAATAGACCGATTACTGCTTGCTAAGGAACGTTGAATTAGGCGATTGTTTTCGACGACGTGCTGCTCATTGTACGTGACGCGGTAAGTATCGTCAATAATCACAATGTTGAACGGGTATCCATAGTCGTCACCTAAGATCACCTCTATCTTACGAGGTTTCCGGTAGAGTTGCGAAAAGAATTGATCTATTTTCGAGGCCAAGGCGGAAGCTGGTAATTGCACGACAGTGTTCCTAACACAGTGAAGCAACAAATTTGCACGGTCTTCAGCAGCAGACCAGCGCATGCTAGCATCGTAATCATATGGTTCGGCGGCGACAGCCGGCCGCGCTTCATGCGAAATCCAGGAAACAAAACTATTCCAATTATTTGGGTCGTATGCAAATGTCCGAGCCCCAACCTGTATGTATTGCTCCCAAACAGCGTAATTTTCATTGTCCTGAGACAATAGGCGTTCTAAGCGACGAAGTTCCGCATCTGACATGAAGGCATTCTATCATTTTTGCAGGAACATGCCACAACTCGCATAAACATCCCGGCCTACTCTAGCAACCGTCTTGATAGTTGCTTCGGGGAATGCGAGACGTAGCTGCAATGTGTGGCTCTCAATAACGTCGCCGTCTGCTTCTAGCCCGTGTTGGTCGGAAGCCGGATTGTATCTGACAAAATTAACGTTTATCCGCAATTTCCTAGCTTTGACTGCTTCGATGATGCTTGCTACGTCAGTGTCACTATCATTTTCCCCTCGAATGAAGGACCAGTGCAACCTAATCAATTTACCGGTTTGATACTGGTATTCGGCTAGCTTATCCAAAGCTAAGTTCGGTTCCATGGCGTTCGGGAGCCATTTTTTGCGAAACTCAGGATTCAATGAATAAATACTGTAATAGATTGTTGGATGTATAAAAGGGAACATCTCCGACAACGATTTATTCTCAACTAGCTTGGGCATAATAGTAGAAATCATATATTTGGGCGCAAGAGCATATTCAGCGGCCAAGTCGTAGAGTTGTGTTAACAATTCTCGGCTATTGTTGGTAACATAGTGATTTGCTAAGGGCTCACCGCGCGCCATCCAAGAAAAGTGCACAACTTTAGCCGGTTCTTGTGTTGCTGCGTATTCCAACACTGTGCGGGCTTGATTTAAAATATCTACGATAGGGACATCTATGAGTGTGGTCTGTTTAGTCGCAGTTAGGTGGCAAAATTTGCAAGCCTGTTTGCACCCAGTCTGGCTAGAAAGGTAGCAAACAAAGTAATCTGGCTTCCGGCGCACATACCTGGCTTCCAGCATACCGGGGAAATCTCCCTTCCAGATAAAGTTGACCGAGGCGTCTTCTTGACTATGTAATATTTGTAAATCACTCATTTTTCTAGTATAAGCACTCTCTTTGAAATATCAACGCGGGTTGGCTTCTCCCAGCCATCTGATGATTTGGTCTCTGACACTCCAGGCAAAAATTCCTAGCCAACCCGAAATTTTTTGGTGTTTATCCTTTAGAATGTTAAAGATAACGACTAAATTCTTTTTGCTAGTGCCAGAACACTTATAGTAATGATACTTTAAAGAACCAAGGGACATCTTAGAGTATTGGTCGAAATGGGACGACGAGTTTCTGCGGAAGGGATTGTGTTGGTAAGAATACATAATCCCAGTATACTAATTTCTGAGTCCGAATTCTAACAAGAGTTGCTCCCCTGTATTCGCGTCAATTATGATTGAGTAGACCAGATTTACTATCAATAATCTAGCAGTTCGCGGGTCATAACTAGAATGATGTGAGGTTATTGTTGACTCCCAACCATAATACCATCGATTAGTGGTGGGGCTGAAATAATAGACCGGCCCAGGTTCTAGTATTTCATAGTTCTCGGCCTCATCGACTGCTAAGAAGTATGCCTCAATCTTGAGCAAAGCTTCATCAGCAGGCAAGAGAGCCGCAGAATCAAGATTCTTGAATACGGTGTCATCTACCACTAACAAAGATGCTTGAAGTGGGCGCTCACTTTTACAATTCCAAACTACGTCTATTTTAGTGTTCCAAACCAGGACATCGTGATAAGTTTGGATATAGCGATAAAGTGATCTTCCGTCCTGCGTTAGTAGCAAACCATCGCTGCCAACCGGAGCTACGTCTGAAAAAAAGCTATAATCACATGCCTCTCCGAAGAGGTAGCTAGCTGTGCCACGAGGGTCTAAATTGAGGGAAGATAAGCCATCGTAAGCCAAGGCGATGAAGCCGTTAGTGGGCTTCTGCGGGCTAGGTGGTGTGCTAGCACAGCCCGCCAGTAAAAGAATCAAACAATAAAAATATCGCATAAGCGTAGCTTATGTGCCATCATAAATACATCAACTATTCACCGCCAGTTTTCCACCAGTCAGCTGGGTCTACTTCTTCTTTAGTTTCAGCGTCCACATTAGTCAAGCCTTGCATCAACTCAGCCATAGCTTCTGCAATTTCAGAAAAGTAATGTGTTATGCCTGTGTAGGAATGCTCGCGCTGCGGCGCAAAAAGCGGAATCACGAATTTTAGCGTTGCAAGGCCCTGGCCTTTTGATATTATCCAAGTGACTTAGGAGCCAGATTAGTTAAGGCGGAAGTCTGCAAAACTTCAGAACCCGGGGCGGAACCGGGCTAGGTCTTGAAAGCGTCGAACTTAGAACGTTGTTCCTTGATCGTAGACCATCAATCGTCGGTCCCTTGCCTATCAATCAAAGGACCCCGAAACAAAGATCAAAGGACCCCGAAACAAAGATCAAAGGACCCCGAAACAAAGATCAAAGGACCCCGAAACAAAGATCAAAGGACCCCGAAACAAAGATCAAAAGATCCCAAAACAAAGATCCAAGATCAAAGATCGTCAACCATCACAACCGTAGGCCGCATACGCCGCCCACCGTCACAACGAACCTAGTTCCCAACGCCTTCCCAAATTCGATTTGTGGATCAACGCAGATCAACGCAGATCCAATAACACCTCAGCTACATGCTGCGCTTGCCACGGGACAAACCACTTACACAAAGATGAGCTTAGCTTGAAGAAATTAGATATTTGGACAGATGGCGGCGCAAAACCGAATCCAAAAGGTTTTGGGGGCTGGGGCATTGTCTTCCAATGTGGGGACATCGTCAAAGAACACTCTGGTTCGGCACTGGATACCACCAACAACCGGATGGAAATGACTGCAGCCCTAGAAGCACTTCGTGCTTTGAAAGCGCCTTGCATTGTCAACTTGCGCTCTGATTCGAAATACCTTATCGACGCTTTCAGTAAAAAATGGATCCAAAAATGGATGAAGAATGGCTGGAAAACGGCAGAAGGTAAGCCGGTCAAGAACCAGGACCTCTGGGAACAGTTGTGGACATTGGCACAGCCACACCAGCTGACTTGGACCTGGGTTAAAGGCCACTCATCCGAAGAAAATAACAACCGATGCGATGCCTTAGCTACTGAAGCTAGGCAACAGTTAGAAGCGGCAACCAAGGAGAGCAAGCGTGCGAAATAAGATTGAACTTTTTTTAGACAAACAGGATAATGAAACGTCCTATTTTTGGGACTTTCTTCACTCAGACGGTGTCTATGATGCCGCTGTGAGCCGGCTTTTTGGGCCAAAGCTACTCCTAGCGCGAAAGTTTCTACGGAATCCCCTTCTTCGGGTTCACTGAATCACAAGTAATGTCGCGCTTAAAAAGCAAACTAAAAGATTTTACGAAAAAGAACCCGGACTCGCCGGAGACGCAGCGACTTTTCGAGTGAGGAAACTTTGAGAAAGCAGATCGCGACCCTGAAACAAGACACTCGAAGAGCAGAATCGGCTTTGCGAGAAACTCTGGATCAAAGTGTAGCTCTGAAGAAGAAACTTTCGGGGAGCACCAGGTTTCCAAAATCCCCCAAAATCATTGAGGTAGTTGAATGAGGGTCTTTCTTCCCTCAGAACTAATGTTTCCATCAGTCACCTTCCTGACCTGTTCTAAGGAAGGATTAGTCTGAGATTTCTCCCATCCCAAAGTAGTCGAAGATCGACTGCACAATAGTCAATAGGACTGAAATCAGCCAACTGAAACAAACGTTCTTCCGCCCCATCTTTGTCGTAAGACTCTATGACCATCAAAGTTCCAATTCCCTTGGCTGGATCGTTAAGCATGATGGCCTGGACGTTGTTTTGACGAAAGCAATAAAACCGAGGCGTGAACTTGTTTTTGCCAATGTTCTAATTTAACGATTGCTATCGGATCCCCTACCGCTGCTGCGCGCTCCAATTTGCGCAATGTATCATCGGCATTGCGACGATAACCTGGGTTAGTCAACCACTCTTTCTGTTCATTATTTTCTTTGGCTCGTTTTAACCGCGCTTCTTCTGCTGCCGCCTGGCGTCGTGCAAGTTCGCGATCTTGTTCTACGGGCGAACTTTCCGGATACTTTTGCTTGGGGCCTAGCTGGCTCCTAACAACTACGGGAATCTGCGATAGAGGAACCCCATCTTCCCACGCCTCGACGGCAGCTTTGATCGTGGTTTCCGGGGAGATGCCTTTGTCCGATAATTCGATAATGAGGCGTTGAAGCACTGGATGCATTAACAGAATTATAACCTAAAACAACATTTGTAGTTGCTTCTAGTCGGAACCGAGCTACTCTGCGGGCATGGACCAAAATCAGGAAATTCAAGTCATTACGGATCGTATTTCCAAAACCGAAATGGCTCGCGCCTTGGTTGAAGCGGGAAAGTTTGACAAAGCTTTGGTGATGCTGAACAAGGTAAAAGATTCTTATCCAGAGGCAGAGAAAAAGCGCCTGGTCCAGCACATGATAGACGAGACCTTAAAAAAGAGAGACGCCTCTCAGAGCGTCATGCAAAAGATTACAGGGCGTTTTCGGCGGCCAACACTTGACCCGAGCAATTAGTTAGTTATGCTTTAAGCATGACAATTTCCACTCCCGCTGTAACTAACGCCCTAATTGCAGTCCTACTGGATCGTTCTGGGTCCATGCAATCTATTCGCGATGATACCATCGGAGGCTTCAACGCGATCTTCAGGCCAACATGTCGCCGCGGCTGTACCAGTCCATTGTCATAGAGCGTAATCAGTCGCATAAGTAGTGAGAGGTAAGACCTTTCCAGTTCTTTCTTTGTGTAACTGGGCTTCCGCTAGAAATTTAGCTACCTTCTGCAAGTAGAAGGTATCTACAGCGGGCTTTGGGCGGTCCGCAGTTTGGGTAGGTGTCTTTTTCTTAACCGGGAGTTGTTTAGCTTTTTTGACTAGAGGCTTTTTAACCAGACGTTTTTTGACATTGTCGTTGTGCTTGGTTAAAGCTTTTGACTTTTTAGTTGCTACTTTCTTCTTAGAGACCGCTCCGCGACCAACAGGAACTTTCTTAGTCACTTTTTTGATTACTTTTTTCTTTGGCGGATTATTAAAATAAGGTCTCATTTCTTATAGTGTAGCATTTTAAGAATCAATTTCTAACTTCTATTTGCAGCTTTGACACCGTTGCAAAATGTGCTAGGATTGAGGCATGGACTACGATGTAGATATTCCAAAAGTTTCCGGAGTCCGGGGATTGTTGGGCAACATTGGACGAAATCGAAAACGTGATGCTAAAAAGACGGGCAACAGGCGCGTTCGCGCTGGCATTCGGCAAGCACTAAAAACGCTTCAACCAGTGAAAGTTCGGGGCATCACAGCTTGGGATGTGGATTAGGCAGTCTCTTTAGTAAAGAAGCTCATCATCGTTCCTTTGTGGGGGAAGCGTTGATCTGGCGTAGAAATGGTAAAAACTAGGAAATCTAGATAAAAGACTTAGAAATCTTTGTTTGAGGCTTGCAAGGTCTTCCGCATCTCTGTTACGCACTCTAGCGCGGTCTAGAGAACCCATTGGATAATATCCACACCAAACGCACGGCTGCTCCCATGAGGGCAGCCGACAGCTGGCGCATCCGGATAAATGGAAAGATGATCCTGGACGAGTGTTGAATTCTACCGGTCGATACTGTGACAAACCAAAATCATGATAGTGGACGTGAACTGTAGCTATTTCACTATCGTATAGGCTGTGATTGTTTCGGGGTTGAATTACCTTAAATGTCGGATCTTGGCGCATCTGGTCGTAAACCCTAGTCTTTGCCATGGTTTCTAGTTGTTGGGTAGCGGTCACTAAAAGTTGAACTGGAATTTTCTTCACACGCAGGGCTGCTGTTATCCATTGTTGAAGATTTTTATAAGAGGGGTTCGTAGTATAAGCCCGCTCTAGTGCACGAAGGCTGTCGTCAGCATTTCTACGATAATGAGATTTGCAAGTGCAATACATGCTCACATACTATCAAATGGCTTTGCCACATCGACAACCGTAATTGAAAAGCACAAAAATTGAGCATCTGCAGTCCAGGTCCAAAAGAAAATTACCGCAACACTCGAAATAGTCGAGAGGACTATCACCATCAAAGTACACTTGGTATACGTCGCCTTCGAGAGAAGCGACGACCACAACTGTTCGTCCCTTTAATTGTTGTGGCGGGACATTGCTGTATTTAAAAGACAGCGACCTGTCTCGTTCCACAGTCCATCCAACAGTGTGGGCGGCAGGGCTGAAAATTCTGCGGTCACCTGTATTAAATTTTAGTGGTTGATCCATAACGCTAATATATTCTAAGATACTTGAAACGCAATTTCTGTCCAAGAAAGTAATTCTTTCAGGGTTGACGTTCCCAAAAAATGCCGTATATTGCACTACCTAAGGAGTCGTTCATGGAAATTCTAGAAGCCTTTACTCAGATCGAAAAAGCCGCGGAAAAGCCCCGCACTGAAATCCGCAAGGTCAGCAAAATCAAGCCCGGCCAGGCGGTCCGTCAGGGAGACGTTTACCTGGTTGTTGTGGAAGGGGTGAAGGCCGGTGCGCCTGTCCTCAACCGCCAGCTAGCCCCCGGGGAGACACAGGGTTCGCGACACATCGCCGAAGCCCCTGCCCAGATTTTTCAGAGCCCTGGTCACCCGCTCAAGGGCATTGCATCCAATGCATTGCTGGGTCCGCTAGTGGAGTCGGCTAAGACCTGGAATCTCGCCCACCCGGAGCACGCCCATGTCTCCCTGCCTCCCGGGCAGTATCAGGTAGTTTACCAGCTTGACTTTGCCGCCCAGCGGCGAGTTCAAGACTAGCTTTAACTAGGCTGGGCCTTCGGGCCAAGGCAATGCACCAGCATTCAGGTTCGAATCCTGACAGCCTACTCATCCCTTTTCAACTTCCTACCCTAACAAGGATAATTCATGGTTTCCGCCAAAGCTGATTCGTCTGCGCCCCCTCCCAAGATGATCGAATCGCTAACTCCTGAGCAGGAGGCGCTTTTCCCGGTCTGTGTCAAGAAGTGGCTGGATATCGGCCTTAACACGCAACCCGCTGATCGTAAAGCTGCGGAAGAGGGTGTGAGGATGGCATATGCTGCTGCTGACCTACCCCCGCCCAAGGAGATCCGTTGGACGGATTCGCCAAATGCTGGCGGGTTGATGGCCGCCAAGTTCGCAGAAAACAATACGCTGACGCCCCTTTACGGGCAGCACGATGCCGCCTGGCTGAGTTTCTACGACTTCATGGAGGAGGTTGTTGGGATCGATTGCATCAAGCCGCTGCACGGTCTGATGAAGATCGCCCAATCCGCCGGATGGTGGTGGGCCTTCGATGAGTTGGCCATTATGTCGGAGCGACCCTGCCAGTTGCATCGGGATGCACAAAACCGTCTGCATAACGAGACTGGTGTGGCCATTCAATACCCGGACGGGTGGGGCCTGTATAGCTGGCATGGTGTCACTATCAAAGAGGCAGTGATTATGGACCCCAAGTCGTTGTCGCCGGATATCATCAAGGCGGAAGTGAACATCGAAGTCCGCCGCATTATGATTGAGCGTTATGGTGTGGGTGATTATCTCCACGGCATTAAGGCTGAGATCGTCCAGATGGACGCTACCACGGCCCTCGGTGGTGCACCGCGTATGCTCCTCAAGGAACCTGGTGAGAACGGGCTCCGGTATCTTTGCGCGACTGACGGCAGTACCGAGCGTGTTTACTTCATGTCGGTGCCGCCCACTGTCAATACCTGCAAGGAAGCCCATGAGGCTATCTCAGGTATCAGCGAGGATGCTATCGTCGCGGAGTGCTAAACTCTACTAGGCATTGTTGCTAAGCCAATCCCAGGTTCAACCTTCCCTAATACGGAGAACATAGGTCGAACCTGGGATTGGTAGTTCTACAGGATCAACTTGAGTGGTAACTAGCTGTGGTTCTCCGTATGTGGTCCAATGACGAACCCGGTCATTATAGCTGACCTGGTAAATAGAGATTCTAGAATTGTCCGTAAGAGCCGCTGTCAAAAAGCCCTTGGTAAATAGCAAAGCGGTGTTCTTGTTGCCGGAAGCGACTATTCTCCTCAAATGCTCTTCTGCAAAATTAATGAGTGGAAGCCCACTAGCGTAGTAAGTCTCGTCAATCATCCAATTGATTTGGAACGATCTTTCTGCCAACACTTCGGACATCAATCGCCTTAGCTCCAGTGCCTCCGCAGTAGTCCCAGCCCAGGTTTCCAAAATCCCCCAAAATCATTGAGGTAGTTGAATGAGGGTCTTTCTTCCCTCAGAACTAATGTTTCCATCAGTCACCTTCCTGACCTGTTCTAAGGAAGGATTAGTCTGAGATTTCTCCCATCCCAAAGTAGTCGAAGATCGACTGCCGCAAGGTTCTATAGACGTTTGCAGACGGCTCTGAGGTCCTGTGAGGACGACTTGTTCTCTTTTCAAAGCACTCCAAAGACTCCAATTGCTAAAACGCTTCTTACCATACTTTCCTTCAAGGGTTCTGGCAAGTCTTGTTTTAACGGACTCTTTGTTCTCTCATCTTAGTCTCTTTTCTTAAAAAGTCAAGTCTCTTTTCTTAAAAAGTCAAGTCTCTTTTCTTAAAAAGTCAAGAAAATTTCAAGGACTTTTGTATCATTTAATAGGATTTTCTGCAACAGCTAAAACCACCTTATCGTCCAGATTTCCAGTCTCATAAAAGGTTTGAACAATTCTAAGTGTGGTGCTGTGACTAGCAAAACTTCCGGCGGGATAGTCTGCTAGTTGTCCCCCTATTGTTTGGGTGATAGTTCCGGTAAACTCGGTGTTAACCAAGTTCCTCCAACCCTGCGAACATTCTGCCCTAATCATGTATGCGTGCGCTTTGTTTGTATCTGATGGCCTGACGCCTTCTGGCGGTGGATTTCCGCTAATTATCAGTGTTATATCTTTTGAGTGCAAGCTCAACGACTGATCTTTGTGGCGGTTAAGGCCCCACCGGATACCGTTTCTAATTGTGCTGAACTTTGGGTTATTCCAGATTTGTTCTTTGCCGTCTATACTTTCTGCGGATATTTTCAAAATATGGCGCTCTAATTTGATGATCTCAAACTCTCCAATATCAGGGTCATCCTCTCCCCGCCGGGGATAGAGTTCTAATATTTGTCCTCACCCGAAATTGAGGATCGCTTGACCATATTCACCGAGAGTCATATCTTCAAAAATGTCACCCTCTTTAAAGTTCCATTCTTGTCCCGCCTCGTCTACGCGGTTTTCAATGGATCGAAGAATCCTAATATCTATTAATTCATTTTCTTTTTCCATCAAATAATCCTACCAAAGATGTTTTTTGTTACAATCTTGGTAGGTAACAGTATGCGTCGCAGCCAAAGTCACACAAGTCGAAAATCCCCACTCCCTCTTCGGCGTGCTAAACAAATCCTTCGTCAGAGGAGAAAATCTTCGCCTGACTACAGACGCGCGCAAGAAACGGTCAAGCGTCATAATCGTCTGGTAGCTAAATCCAGAACTCACCCAGGCGTCTTGCAAGTTCCAGTTGGTAAAAAGTCAACCAACTTCCTCTCTTACACTTTGTCAAGATAGCACGTAAGCGTGGATTGGCATCTGTCACTCGCGCACTCAGTAACCTGCAACGCTGGAATAAAACAAAAAATCCAACTTTAGTAAACTTAATAGGATTTTCTGCAACAGCTAAAAACATCCGGGCCGATGATGGCCACAAAGAAAGACTAACTAAACAACGTTGGGTGCGAGATGCGATCCTTTCCGGCGAAGCTACCTGGTTTTCCATACGAATCTCTAATTCGAGAACGTGTTTTCGTTCAGGTCAACAACACACTTTTTGCTCTTGTGCATAATAACGTTCAAAGTCCGATCAGTAGTGTAGCTATGAAAATTTGGAGAGCAAGTTTGGGAGCTGCTTCATTTAGCCGTGTTTGATCAGCACAGAAGATCCGTGTTTAAGCAACATAAAAAGGAAATCCAAAATGGAAACACATAAGCACTGTGACGGTAGTTACAGAGAAGTAGCCAAACCTTGGGGATCAGGATATATAGTCTACACTTGCAAACACCCTGCAGGCCACAAGGGGCATCATGCTGCCGGGAAGTTTCTGTGGAGCAAATTTTGCGGCAAAGCGGGCTGCCGGTGTACACGCACAGAGCATTAGTATCATTCCAAGAAATTTTCCAAAAACAACAAAATTTAGTAAAATGTGGTATGGTTTTCTATCAAATCAACCCCATCAGTCCTCGACGCCTTATTGGCGTTCTTAATCTGGCAATTCGTCCCGTGCCAGATGCTAGTAATGCTGAAGAAGTTAAGACCGCGTATATAATGTCTCTTCGCTTCTTGGCAGCAGTTCTACCAGTAGACATTCCACAATTAAAGGAAGTTTTCAAAGAACTCGGAGCTAGCGTTACTGATTCGATGGCTCTGACTAAGCTGTTTGATATTTATGGGACAGCCGCCCAAGGGAATCCACATCTCCCGTCGTTAGCTGAGCTAGCCGGCGGCCCACCGCCCCGGTTCAAAGCACGAGGAAGCCCGCCGCCACCATCTTTCCGCTCAAGGGGAGGACCATCTGCCAAATCTTCGAAACCCGGCCCAGCAGGGCCTCGACCACGAGAAGCTTGTCGCGCTTGTGATGGTCAGGGCTATCGTAAAAAGGTAGATAAAGAAAATGTAATGAAAGAAACAACCGTTACCTGTTCCCGATGCGGGGGAAGTCGTGTAGAACCTTCCGGACCAGGTTTCCAAAATCCCCCAAAATCATTGAGGTAGTTGAATGAGGGTCTTTCTTCCCTCAGAACTAATGTTTCCATCAGTCACCTTCCTGACCTGTTCTAAGGAAGGATTAGTCTGAGATTTCTC
>Ga0163154_10006059_pt1 | contig 14993 bp, 9 predicted proteins | sample OliLakLV19MP9P1_FD_148649 | JGI IMG/M metagenome (GOLD analysis project Ga0163154, IMG submission 148649) | Freshwater microbial mat bacterial communities from Lake Vanda, McMurdo Dry Valleys, Antarctica - Oligotrophic Lake LV.19.MP9.P1 | ecosystem: Environmental > Aquatic > Freshwater > Lake >... | reverse complement strand
GGGGTGTGACGGCCTGCCGATCCACGAACGGATAACAACTGCTACACTGGCCACATGGCTCGTACCCATCTAGGGCCCGGTCGTGCTGCGCCTCCGCCCGAGGTCATGACCATTTCTGACCTTTCGGAGTATCTCCAGGTGTCCAAGTCATCCCTCTACAAACTGGCGCAGAGCGGCAAGGTGCCTGGGCAGAAGGTCGGCAAGCACTGGCGGTTTAGCCGCGTCGTTATTGACAAATGGCTCCAAAGAGGATCACAGGAACGACCCTCCCCCCACACATGACGTGAACCGAGACCATGCCCATGACGCTGCAGCGATTCCACCCCGACCTGATCTCGATGGGCAAGCCCCAACGAGCTGCCGCGTCGTCGGTCCGTCTGGGGCGACCGTGCATTCATGGCCTCGGTGCCAGCAACATGACGGCATTCGATCGCTCTGAGGATGCAAATCGGTGGGACTGTGTCACCATCAGGGAGGTGTTGGTTGGCTAACACCAGTACACATCAACTCAATGGCGATGACCCTATTGGTGCGGTCGCCAAGGCTCTCCGCTCACAGCAGGGGCAAGTTGAGTATCTCTGTGAAGTGCCGCTTCCGGACGGAGTGAACCTCACGTCACTTTTGAAGAGCCTCCGTCGCCAACATGGATGGGGGATCGGACGGGACGCGCAGCTGGCGTTGGCCCGCGCTGCCGTCGAAGTGTGCTTTGAACACGAAGATTCCGGAGGCCTTGTGGTCCCGTTTATGCGGCAGCTCGGCATTGCTGACGATGACGCATGTAAGCGAGAGTGGGCCGAGCACGTTGGACCTGCAGTACGCGGAGCGATCGAACAATGGGCGGGTTTCGCACCGGAATTTCGGTGGAGGTACGTCGGACCTGTCCGGGTTCACACGGGTGTCCCCAGGCTGCTGATTCCCCGGTTTGCGAGATTGCTTTTCGACATCGCGTGTGAACATGGACTAGAGGCTGTGGCCAGCCTGCCGAATGAGACGCTTCAGCGTTCAGTAGAGGCCGCATTTCAGGGCACTCGGTTTGCCTCTGAGTTCCTCTCTTCTGAGGCGGGCGAGGAGCTCGTTCGAGCAGCCGGTGCCGTGCTCGCTCGCGCTGGTTGGCCGGCGCGGCGAGACGTTGCTGGTGGCCTTGCACAGGAGCCTGGGTTCCATGCTGGATTTCTGCCCAGACTCGTTGAGGAACTGAACCCGTTGCTCGATGGCGAGGGTCGCAAACCCAAACACGGTGTATCGAGAGGGCTTTGGCCGGTGCTCGTCGTCCTCGAAGAGCAGGGCCGAATGGCGGTCCGGTTCCCGGGGCTCGTAGCGAACAGGAAGTGTCAATACACCTGGAACCAGAGCAGTAGCTACTCGGGGATCATCAAGTCGCTCATGTACCTTGGGAAATCAGTGCGCTACGAGGGCACTTTCACGGGCACAGTTGAGCAAGGGAATACCGAAGGTGACTGGTCTATCAGGGCTTGGCCGAGGCGTAGCAGCGAGTGGGCAGTGTTTGACCTACGAGGAGCGATCGTGGGGTCGCAAGGGGAGATGGCGTCGCTTCCAGCAGGTGAGTACCTGATCGCCGTGAGTGATCTCCTGGCATCAACGGCGCTGCGGGCTTCTGGACTCGAGGTTCGGGCTGACTTGGGACTACTTGAGTTTGATGGGGCCGCCGTTGGAGACTTCGTTCTGCTGCAGGTCGCGTTGGTTGAAGGGTGCGACGCACTGCCCGGAGTTTCGGTGTCACCGGCGGCGTCAGTGCCCAGGTTTGAGGTCGAGACATTGCACTCACTTGACGGGGCCACTCCGGACGTAGACGTAGTACTTTCTTTGGACGCCCCGTATGTCCACGTGACAGACTGGTCGCCCGAGCGTCTCGCACACTTTCGCGTCATTCGGGAGGCAGAAGGGCGCGTCGAAGACGTAACACAGCAACTACGTCCTGGTTCGGGCTCACATCGGCTCGCGATGCCGAATCGGCCGCACGTAGGAATCGTGCGGATCGAGGGGAGAGGACGGCGTTCGGGATCGCTCAAGTCCGAGAGCACGCTCACCTATGCAGTGTGGCCTGAAGTCCGGCTTTTGAAGTCACCGAACGTCCTAGGCGCTAACGACACCGGCACCATTACCATCACGACGTCTACAGCGATCGACGTACTGGACCACAGAGGACAGTTGTCGTCTCGCGTCATTGACGTTGCGCCACCTTCGGATGAGGCAACGTTCTTCCTGAGACTCGACCACAATGAATTGCGGGTCACAGCGCGCCTGCCACGGGCTCGTATGGTCGTGCCGGGACAGCAGGGGACACCGGTACTCCTCGACATGTCGGCCATCGACAATCGTGATAAGGGTCCGTCCACAGGGCGTCTGGGAGATTTCACGATCGTCGCCGCACCCCGAAAGGGCTGGAAGCTCACGCTTCGCACCGCAAACGGGACCAGCCAGCTCTTCGAGGTTTCTGACTTTGCGGCCGAAAAGGCAGGGGTCGTTCGGTATCCTCTCCGGTGGTCGCAGATATGTGACGCTATTCGAGGAGCTCAGGCGGAAGTTGGCCTGTTCGAGCTGGCCCAGCACGGACGTCAGTTGACTCTCGACGTTGTGCTTGTGGACACGGCGGCTCTCGGGCGGCCACATACATCGCTCGACGCACCCATAGGCACACCGCCCGAACTTATCGCCGCGTTGAAGGGGCTAGGTGACCTCCAGGCAGGCTGCCGGCCTCCCGATTCCGGAGTGCCCGCACCTCTGGACTCACTTCAGAACATCATCGACCCCTGGCTGATTGGGGCACGGATCGTGTTTGGAATCGAACGTCTTCTCGATGGCACTGCTCTGGGCGCAGCCTCGCTCATACGGCGCTCGCGGGAGCGTCTCAGACCATCAGACGCCACTGCACTTCTTGAGGAATGGCGCGGGCTCGATGTCGAGTCTGTGCTTGCGCTCACCGGCGTGCGGCGCGACGCATGGCCGGCCGCATGGCGAACCTTGTTGGCTGAGGCCGAGCGGAGGCTGATCGCTGCGGCCGATGCGACATCGATGATGCGGCAGCTCCGGCGAGCCGTACTTGAGCGGACGCCGCCACCGTCCGACGTTCCGGATGGACTACTCAACGGCCTCAGAAACTACCGGACCGCGTTTACTGCGGAGACATTCGATGCGCGGCGGGTCGCGGTGCAATCCGCGCTGCATCAGCTCAAAGCAGCCTGGATGGCGGCGACGGACCTCTGGTGCGAGGTGGCTAGATCGTTCTACTTGTTGACGATGCTCCGGAGCGGCAACATCACACGTTTCCTGGTTGAAACGTCGCTCATCGATCCGCACAGCGCTTTCCCCCCGTGTTTGACCTGCGTGGTAAACAGACTGAGAGGTGGCGCTGTTGCCAATCCGGCCGTTGAATGTTCATGGGCCCTCGCCGATGTCAGCCCACTTGAGGATGACGTCGCTCTCGTCGCGCTTGCGCAATCTGATCCACAGATCGGGATTCATCCCGGGTCGTGGCTTACTTTGTGGTTGCTCTGGCGAGCGCTCGTCTCCGGAGCGCATGGTGATGCAGCCGACGTGCTTCTGCGTGCGCGAGCCAGAATGCATGAGATACCGGTCACCTTGCAGGACCGTGACAAGATCGTCAGTGAGCTCGAGCTCGGAAGGCTGGTCACATGGGAATGAGCGAAGCAAATACGAACGGTCCCCAGTCAGACAGGTCCGGATCATCGGATTCAAAATCTCCGCTTCAGGCGATGCTTGCTCGCGGCGCGTTGGGAGCTGCTGACGCAAAGGACTTCGAAGCTGCCCTGAAGCACAAGCAGGAGCACCCTGAGCGTGCCGCCGAACTCCTCGCAGCGCGATGGGCGGAGTTGCCGAAGGATCTTCAGGTCGTTGTACTTAGATGGAAGTGGCAGGAACGCAAGCCGAAAGGCCGAGCATGGGCATGCATGTACCTGGGTGCGGCGGTCGCCAAATCAGACCCCGTGAGTGCGAGCGGGCTGCTCGGCGAGGCCGTGAGATTGATCGCCGGGAAGGTCGGCGGCGGAGCGCGGCCTGGCGAGGGTGGTGGCACAGCACCCGGCACGGGACTTCGCGCGTCGCTTCGCAGACTTCTTTTTGACCGATGGATGCAACCGGTCGAGACGGCCCCCCTGTTTGCGATTCGCTACAGCCACATAGCCAGGGAGGCGCGGTCAGAGTTTGACACCCTTCTGAACGAAGTGCTGAGCGGGCAGCCGGCGGCGCTCCGTGAAGCGGTCACGAACTGGCTGGAATCCCAACTTGTCAGTGAATCGTCCAGCGAGAACCGCCATGCAGTAGAAGCGGCGATGACTCGCCTGCGACTTCCCGGTGCAGCCGCGGCACCGGTGCCTGCGCCCGTAGTCTCGAACCGCGAGCCCCAACAGGGCCTGTCCTCGAACGTCACTGCCGCGCCCCGCGTACCTCCAAGCGGCGTTGCGGACTCCAAGCCCGAGTCGAGATCGAACCTTGCCCAGGGCACCTCGGGTGGCCCGATGTCGCATCCGAAGGTCCTTATCGCCGATGCGCTGCGGTTAATACAGACGGAACTGAAGCGGTGGAGCAGCGAAGACGGTTCGGAGCTTCTGAGTCTGCGCCGCAGGACGACGGACCTCGACGAAAGTCTGAAGCGCCGTACGCAAGAGCGAGATGAACTCGCAACGTCGCTCGGAGTCACGAAGGAGCGCTTCGAGCAACAGGAGCGCTCGCTCGCGGAGGTAACCGACCATCGCAACCGCGCGTTGCGCTCGGCGGAGGTTCTCGAGTCAGAGCTTCGGCACCTGAGAAACCTCGCCGCTCGCCTGGAGACGACCACCGCTGAGGCGAAGAGTCGAAATGAGCAACTCGAGCGGGATTTGGAGCGAGTCAAGGAGGACAAACGAAGAGATGTTGAATACACACGGGACACGGAGCGGACCGCGATGGCACAGGAATTGGGAAAGGCGGCGAGCATTCACATAGAGAACATGAAGGACCTACTGCAGTTGGAACCGTCAGAAAAGCAGCGAACCGCGTTGAGGTCATGTCACGAAGAGCTGACGCGCGCACTCCGTCCTCCGACACCTCGCTCAAATGGATAACCCATGGCATTTGGCATTGACTTCGGCACAACGAACACTGCGGTCGTCTTCGACGAAACCACGCTGCTGCGCGGTCCGTCGAACGGGCCCATTCCCACTGCCATTGCCATCAACCGAGCCACTGGGGAGGTCGTGTGCGGCGATGAGGTAAAGCAAAGACAGGAGGAACTCCGCGACGCCAACTACGAGGTGGTCCTGTCTGTGAAAACTCACCTCGGCACTGACCACCGCTGGAACACCCCAGATCGCTCCTGGACACCCGTGGACATTGCCGAGGAGTTCTTCAGGCACCTGGTCAACCATGTCCGACTCCAATCCAAACGCTATCTGCGCGAGGCCGTGGTGTCGATCCCGGTGGGCTTTCGGCGTGCCAAGCGGCAGTCCCTGCGCGAGGCGGCTCAGCGTGCGGGGGTGGTCATCACAGACTTTGTCTCGGAACCGACAGCAGCATATTTGAGATACCGCAAAGACTTAGGGAACTGCTCGACAGTTGCCGTCTTCGATTGGGGCGGGGGCACCCTTGACGTGAGCGTGCTTTCTGTTGACGGAGAGCAGATACGAGAACTCGCGGTGGGTGAAATGGCCCTGGCGGGCGACGCCATCGACAACCACATCGTCGAGTGGGCCCATCGGCAGTTGACTGTGGGCATGACGGATGCCCCGGCATTCAAGCATGTCAGCGCGCGCGACAAAGACCGCCTGCGATACCGCTGCGAAGTGGCTAAGCAGACTCTGTCTCGCGAGACAGAGACCACTATCACCGTGCCAGGATACCTTGGTGAGGCTGCGCCATCAGTACGGATAGAGCGTCCGTTGCTGGCCGACCTTGTGCATCCCATCGTCGAGTCAGCGGTGGAGGTTTTGCGGCGTGCTCTGAATTCGGCGAACGTCGGAACACGTGTGGTCAACCAGATCGTGCTTGTAGGCGGCAGCAGCCAACTTGTGTCCGTGCAGGATCGGCTTGAAAAACTCTTCCCCGGTAGGGTGTTCCACGGACGCGAACCGGAGTGGGCAGTCGCCCAAGGAGCATCCGCCTTGGCCAACAACCCTGGGCAATTCAAGGTCCTCGATCGGATTGAGCTACGACTCGCTGACACCTCGGCGCTCCCCCTTGTCGAACCGGGTGATCCGTTTGACGGCCTCCCCGAACATCACGTTCTCGGCATCGTTGAGGACGCGCGAAGTGCGGAGCTGGTCTTTTGCCGAAGCCGAGACCTTGAAAGCTCCACACACGGAGCGACAGATACCGAGAACATTGGGTACGTGTCCGTCCCGATGCAGGGCTTCGACCGTGAACGGCTGGAAGTCTCGACCATGCTCACGCGAGACCTCACCTTTCAAGCGCGAGCGCAGAGCCAAGCGGGCAACGACGGAGACATCCGAGAGTTCGAATACGAGAAACTACGCTTCACGTACAACATCTCGGGGACTGACCGCAAATGACTATGCCCCGTTCCAACGTCATGCCGGTGTCGAATGTTGCACCAAGGGACGTCCGACTTGGGCGCATCAGCGATGCGGCGTTTGTCAAGCACGTTCGAGGTGGACCAGCGATACGACAACTGGTCGTCGACATCTTGGGAAGGTCGACTCCACCGCCGTCATCGGTCGAGGAGCGAGACATTCTTTGCGTGCTGCGCCCCGAACAGTACGCGCAGCGCCACGAGACGCTGCGGTGTAAGACGTGCCATCGCGTGGTCTACGGGCCAGTGAGGCTGGCGGACGGAAGTGTCGCCTGGAAGTGGTTGTTCGGAAGCGAGTGTCGTTGCGGCAGCGGAGCCTAGGCCTATGTCAAACGTGAGCGTCGTCAATCCTTTTCGCGTGGCCGGTGCCATGAGGGCCCGGTACCTCGACTACATGGTTGAGGCACTACCCATCCATCACACCCAGGGACGCCTGCGTACGCAGTTTCGAGAGCAGCTCGCCGTTCCGGACGCGTTCGTGCGCGAGCCGCTGATCTCGGCGATACCAAGCTATCAAACGGCGGAGACGCCGCGTCAACTGTTCGATCGGGCGGAAGCACCCAGCCTCTCCGGCCGAATGGCGAGGCTCAATCAGCAGGTCTTCCACGCGGACAGGCCGCTGTACACGCATCAGTTAGCGGCAATCAAAGCGGTGCAGAGCGGGCGCAACGTGGTTGTCGCTACCGGAACGGGTAGCGGAAAGACCGAGTGCTTCCTGCTCCCCCTGCTCGATGAGGCGATTCGGTCGGGCGTGCCTTCCGGTGTTCGGGCGATTCTCGTGTACCCGATGAATGCGCTCGCCAATGACCAGCTGGATCGGATGCAGAGCCTCATAGCGGACTCAGGCGTGACGTTTGGCCGCTACACGAGCCAGACTCCAGACGAGGTTGAGGCCCAGGACGGGCCAGCGGTGTGTCCGAGCGAGCGAAGGTCGCGGGATGAGATCCGGAAGGATCCTCCTCAACTTCTGTTGACGAACTTCGCAATGCTGGAGTACCTGCTGTTGCGGCCGGACGACCAGCGAATCTTCCGCCACGGACAAGTGCGGCACGTGGTGCTGGACGAGGCACACAGCTACACGGGAGCCCAGGGTATCGACATCAGCCTGCTGATGCGCAAACTGAAGCGACGGTTCGGCGACTCGCTCCGGTTCATTCTCACCAGCGCCACTTTAGGAGATGATGTTCCAGAAGCCTCGCAGAGGATCGCAGACTTTGCGACCCGTCTGACGGGGTCAGCGTTCGACGCTGGTGATGTGGTTCGGGGCGTGAGGAAGGACCTATTCGGCTCGGCCCCTTCCGTCGATCTCCAAGCATCGGTGCATACGTCTCTCGAGGCAGTGGCGTCCGATGACGCGATCGCCTCCGCACTGAGCAGCACAGCAGCCATGCTGGGAATGCTCGAACAGTGCGGGTTTGCCGGCCAGACCGGCGAGGGGCCGCGGCAGGCCCTTTTCCGTACGCTGAAGCCGCTCGGCGTAGTTCGACGCGTGTGCGAGCTGATTATCGCCAGTCCAAGGTCGATCTCCGAGTTACAAGCAGCCCTGTTGCAAGAGGGAGTGACGATCTCGTCCAAATGTCTGGAACGGTTGGTCGTGCTGACCACCAACGCACGCACAACAGAAGTCGACGGCGTGCCGCTGCTGTCGGCGCGGGTACACCAGTTCTTTCGCGGGGTGGCAGGCGCTTCTGTCTACCTCTCCGGAGGACAGGGTGGGGCAGTTGGACCGGACGGGGTGCTCGAGCAACTCGTGCTTGAAGACCGGCGAACCCCCGACGAACGGGGGCGACACCCCGTACCACTGTCGGTGTGTCACTCGTGCGGTTTTCCCTTCGTGGTTATTCGTGAGGATGGAGATCGTTGGGCCTACCCAACTATGAACGATGGTGAACACCGACTTGCGCTGACCTGGGTAAGTCCAGAGTTCATGGTCGAGCTTGATCCGGACGACCAGACGGAGGCTTCGGAAGGGGACGGCGATGGCGTGCCGTCCCTGTGGCTGGACACCCAGTCACGAGGGCTGCTTCGTAGCAGTCCGACCACTCCGGCCGACTCACTCGTTCAGATGTACCTGGTCCCTACCGCGAACGAACAAGGGGACATTCAGAAATGCCCATGCTGCGGAGCGGGACGAGGCGCCTTCCCATCGGCTGCTCGCTCCTTCATCACAGGCGATGATGCTCCCACCGCTGTACTTGCGGAAGAGTTACTTCGGCAGATGCCTGTCCAGGACAAGTCCAAGCCCGCTGGTGGTCGGCGGTTGCTCGCATTCTCTGACAGTCGCCAAAGAGCGGCCTTCTTTGCACCATATTTGAGCCGCACGGTTGCCGAAGCGTCATTCGTCGAGCCGGTGCTGACGGCGATCGCACAATCCGACACCAAGGGTGAACTCCACAGCATCCCGGAGTTGGCGGAAGCTGCGGCCCGACACGCCAAGAGTCGACGCTGGGTGATTCTGCGGTCGACCGACGAGGAGGGCTACGACTGTTACGACGTGGCAGAGTCCGCAACGTTGCGGGGTGCTGATGAGCGCAAACTCATGCGGGAGTGTGCCCTTGTCTTGTACCAACACATGACCTCGACGCCACTCCAACGGACGCGATTGCCGCGGCTCATGCTCGCGGCACCGCATATGGAACTTCGATCGGGCGACCTCGATGCCCTAAGGAACAGAGTACCGGCGCTGTTCCGCGATGACCGAGTTGGCATCGATGCGGTCCAACGCATGTGCGCCTTCTTGATGCGTCGTTTCGCGATAACGTTTTGGCCAGATGACCTTCAGGCACGCGACCTTCTGCCCGGACGCAAAGGACCATTGCAGGTCGCGGTGCACAAGGACCCTTCAGGAATGAGCCGCGATGGCATGAAAATCATGCGATGGAATCCCTACCGGCAAACTGCCCGCTATCGACGTACATCGGTGAAGCGGAGCCACCTGCGAGATGTGCTTGAGAAGACGCTGACTCTTTATGGACCGGTGTCAGAGACGCTCTTGGACGAGACGCTTGAAGCGCTGTGGGACGTGCTGACGGCCGAGAGTAGCGCGATACTGAACGGGCTTGGCACGGGCCTGTTTCAGGTTCCTGCCGGCGCGATTCTGGCGAGCGGAAAGGGACCGTGGTACCGATGCCATTCCTGCGACGCCCGAACCGTGCACCCCATGGGTGGGCAGTGCGAGGTATTTGAGTGCAAGGGGCGATTGGTGGAGGTGACCGCAGCGGAGGCGGGGGCACCGAGTGGGCATCTCACCAAGCGGTACAAGGCCGAGCCACTGCCCTTGCGGGTGCGAGAACACACGGCGCAATTGAGCCTGGAGCACGGCCGTGAGTACCAGGACGAGTTCAAGGCTGGCAGTTCCAACGTTCTAAGTTGCTCGACGACGTTCGAAATGGGCGTAGACATTGGTGACCTGGACTCGGTGCTGCTTCGGAATGTTCCACCATCGACATCGAACTACCTGCAGCGTGCCGGTCGAGCGGGAAGGCGGAACCAGTCGCTCGCGCATGCGGTGACGTTTGCCAGGTCCCTGCCGCACGATCTCCACCACTTCTTCCGGCCATTGGACATGGTGGCCGGTCGGGTGCCAGTTCCGATTGTGCATTCGCAGAATCGTGTGTTGACTCAGCGACACGTGAACAGCCTGCTGCTTGGTCGGTTTCTGCTGTGGTTGCTGGAATCGGGGGAGATGAGTCAGTTCGACAAACAACCGCGGTCGCTGGGACAGATGCGGGCGGGGGATACGGATAAGCACCTTGGCTTCTTCCCAAAGACCGTTGATGGTCCCGTTCGCCCGGCGGACCTCTTTGCTCCTTGGTGCCGGGAGCACGCCATCGAGCTCGTCGCCGAAGTTGGGGCGTTCATGCCCAACATACCGGGACTCTCCGCGGGTGACGCGATCGCTCAAGCAAGCAGCAGCCTGTTCGATCGCGATTCTGTGCAGGCGGATCGCACGGTGTGGCATAAAGGTCTGCGAGCCCATCTCCGGGCCTACGAGCTTCAGTTGAACGAACTCCGCGAAGAAGCCGACAAGGCTTGGAAAGACGGTGACCGCAAGCAGGCCACTGCTCTTGCCGCCGCCTCCGAGCGCGTGGAGCGGTTAGCCGCAGAAGTGTGCGACCGGAGTTTGATCGATTTTCTCGCCGGCAAGCACTGGCTGCCAAACTACGCATTCCCGCAGGATGTTGTGCAACTGACCGTACGGGCCGGTGATTTTCGGAGCAAGATGCGACTGGAACGGTCGCGGGACCAAGGCATTTCCGAATACGCACCAGGTGCCGAAGTGATCGTCGACGGTCTGTCGCTGACAAGCGTCGGCATTGATCTCGAAAGGCGTGAGCCGCGGCTGGAGACGGTCCGGTTCCTTCCCGGCCATCGAATCGCGATAGCCCTCGCGCAAGAGGGCCAAGCTACGGCCGGTCCTCAGGCGTTCTACTTCATTCAGCCGCTGGGATTCACGACGAGCGCATCCGAACGGCCGGTTCCCCCAAATCTGTTCCGGCGACGCCCACCGCCGAGCACTGAAGTCTTCTTGGCCGAGGGCGCTGATGAGGGAGCGTTTGTGCAGTGCGTTGGCCTGCTGGGAGTCCGGTCCGCTCTGGGACCGGAGTCTCGACTGTTCCGTGCCAACCTCGGAAAGGAAAAGCGAGGCTTCCATTTGTGCCTGCGCTGCGGCGCGCAAAGAACCGTCGGTGGACGGGGTCCGCACGAGTCTCCTTGGGGGGGAAGGTGCACCGGCATGTTCCGCCCTCTGGCACTGGCGCACAGCTTCTCGACATCGGTGCTGCAGGTACAGTTCGTCAGCGGCGGCGCACCCGAAGTAACGGACCGGGCGTTTTGGCACACGCTTGCGGCCGCCGTTGCCAACGCGGCCTGCGACCTCCTGGAGATCTCAAGAAATGACCTGGTGTGCGGCTTCCGAGCGAGCTCGGAGTCCGGTAAAGAGGGAGAGTTGTATCTCTACGATCAAATCCCGGGCGGGGCAGGCTACGCAGAGCGTATTCAAGAGCGACTGTCTGAGGTGCTCGCGAGAGGCAAGCACCAACTCGAACAGTGCGAGAATCCGCAATGCGACCCCAATGGGAGTTGCTACGGATGCCTGCGCAACTACTCCAACCAGTTCAATTGGGACCATTTGCAGCGGTCCGTGCCGCTCGCTTGGTTGCGGGGTCTGACCGGTGCGCACGGCCAAGCCACATGACCGTTCCGGCATAAATGACAGTCAGGCCGCTGGGCCAGAAGGTGAAGGGCAGAGATGGCGATAGACATCATCGGAGTAGACGGATCGCCAGAGTGGGATGCAGCGTGCGAGTTCAGCGACATGCTGTCAGAGGTGTTCCGTCTTCCGGACACGGTAACGCTCGTCGCCGGCGCAAAGTTCTGGGGCCAGGGCAAGGTGGACGTCGATATCGTCGCACTGGGGTCGATGGCAAAGGGGTTTGTCATCGATCAGAAGGCGCTGCCGGCGGAGTTTCGTGACCGCCCTGCATACTTGGCGAGCTTTGCGCTGACCGTGGAGGTCAAGGACCTCCCCCCTGAGCGGCTTCAGATCGTCGGTCATAACAAGGTGCTCGGGGAATACCGGGGAACCTGGTCTGATTTATCTGAGCAGTCATTCAAGCAGAAGTACGCAGCGAAGGGGTTCCTGGAGGGTCTGGGTCTGGAAAGTCCATTCTGGCATCCGTTCCTCTGGCTTCGGAACTTCCCCGCGTCCCAGCTCCCGACAGGTTCGCACAACCTGCTAGGCACTCCCCTGGAGGGGCGAGCATTCCTGTCACGGCTTGTCGAGCTCCATCGCGACAGTCTCCGCTGGCAAGCAGCGCAGGGGTGGAGTCACTTTGTGATTAGCGCCAGTAGGTCGGAGACTATGGCCTCTGTTCTGCAAGCCGCGGCGGCCTTTCGCAAGAAGATCCAGCCTACCGCACTCGATCGCAAGCGCGTCGAGCGTGTTTGCGATCGCCTCATCAAGGAGGGCGAGCAGCAGCAGCAGTACGTGCAGCGCCTGGGCAAGCAGCTGTTGGTTTTTCGAGGGCGTGGAGGTTCGGGCAAGACGGTAACATTGCTACGCCTAGCGAAAAACCTCTATGACGACTTCGGACACCGCATCCTGTTTCTGACCTACAATCGTGCCCTTGTCTCAGACCTGCGCCGCCTCTTCGCTATTCTGAATGTTGGCGATCGGTTGGGGGAGCGGTCGATCAGCATTCGGACAAGTGAGAAGTACTTCTTCTCGGTTCTCCGAGCCTGGAACATGGCTCCTTCTGACGAACAGGAGCATGGATACCCGGCAGAGGCGTATCAGGCCAACAAGGCCCAGTTGTTGGAGCTGCTTCGCCTGAGTAAACCAAGTGAACTCCGAGAGGATGCAACATGGCAGCAGAACCCGGACCTGTTCCAATGGGACTGTGTGCTAGTGGATGAAGGCCAGGACTGGCCGGACGACGAACGGGACCTGCTCTATTCGCTGTTCGGTCCCGAAAACATCGTCGTCGCAGACGGAGTAGACCAGTTTGTTCGCGACCAGACCCGGTGCGACTGGCGCAGTGGCGAACCGTTCGGCAACTGCGCAGCTCAGGTGGTGCCGCTCCGGAAGTCGTTGCGGCTGAAATCCAACCTCTGCCGAGCCGCAAGAACATTCGCATCGCTGCACGGGCTTGAATGGGATCTGGAAGTCAACGACGAAGTCCCCGGCGGGCGAATTATCATCGTTGAGGGGGAGTACACAAAGGCGATCCACCAAATCGTGATGGAGTCTCACAGTAAGGCAGGCAACTCGCCCGTAGATTCGCTATTTTGTGTGACCGGTGGCTCTGAGGCGACATCGAGCAAGTTCGCAGCCGTGCTGGAGGCGTGGGGTGAGCGGGCGTGGGACGGCACCCAGGCAGAAACACGAGAGACGTTCCCGACCGATCCTGAGCAGTACCGAGTGGTCAAGTATGAGTCCTGCCGAGGTCTTGAGGGATGGACGGTTATTTGCCTGGAGTTCGATAGGTTCTTCGACCTCAAGCAACTCCACGCCAAACCGGAGGAGAGCGGACTTTTGCGAACGGCGGATGCGCTCGCCAAAGAGCACGCTGCGCGGTGGTGCATGATCCCGATGACGCGTGCAATCGACACTCTTGTGCTTCAAGTGCTGACGGGCAGTCGGCTTGGCGCATTGCTACACCAACTCCGGGCGCAACATCCAGACTTCGTTGAGATGCGATCTGAGGCAAGCGACACCCCAGCGTCAGCCTGACGACACACTGCATAGAGGCGAGTTCACCAGCCAAACACCCGTTCTCGCCGGCCCCGGGGTGAAAACAGGTCGCGCTGGCGGAAAACAAACACGCCGCGCCCGCCGCCGCACTCCCTCGCCCTAACGAGAGACCTTGAAGGCGCTCGCGCACCCACTATTTCTTGTGACGAAGGGACTTGCGCAACACGCAGGTCCCTTTTTTCATGCCCGCCGCGGCCGTTTGTCCCCCAAACTGTACCCCGCGAGCGTGAAACCAGGGCCTGCCTTCCGGGTCGAATGACCCAAGAGGTTCATGTGGCCAGCCTCAAGAAACGCAGCGGCGTCTACTACGCGCAGTGGTACGTCGGACCCAAGCAGAAGCGCATCAGCCCCGACACCGAGTCGTACCAACTCGCGAAGGAGAAGCTCCGCCAGTTGGAGTCATCGCTCGCCCGCGAGCAGGTCCGAACCGCTGACCTCGTCGCCAACCCAGGCTGCTACCCCACCGCCGCGGCCCTCGCCCTCGTCCCCCTCCTCCGCGCCGGCCTGATCCAGCGAGACTCCATCATCATCAACGCCGCATCGGGCGGCAGGCAGGTGCCTCTACCAACCGATCAGATCGTCTTTGCCGATGACACCAGCGGCAGCGCACGGGTTGGCTTCGGCGGAATGAGCTTCGAGGGAATGGGAGAAAGTCATCTGGTCTTCTACCGAGTCCGTGACCTTCGTCCCGAAGAAGAACTTTCTCCTGAGCGTGGGCGGAAGATGACCTTGGAGCCGCACATGGTGTCTTCGATCTATGTCGATGGCCGTCACGTCTGGCCGGCTGGTTCATCGTCCTCTGATTCCATTCCTGCTGACGGACGACGATGAGTCCCCTGGTGAGCTCCGTGCAATGACCGACCTCGCAGCTCAGCCTCCGATCGGGGACCCACCTCACTCAGACAACGTCGGATGGCACCTGGAGCATTCGTACGCTCGGCTTCCCGAGATCTTCCATGAGCGCTGTGCTCCGGTGCCGGTGCGTGAGCCGCGCATGGTGGTCTTCAATCGTCCCCTGGCGAAGTCATTGGGGCTCGATGCTGATGTGTTGGACAGGGAGGAGAGCACGGGTCTCTTTGCGGGCAACCAATTGCCGGACGGTGCTCGGCCGTTGGCGCTGGCGTATGCGGGGCATCAGTATGGGCATTTCACCACGCTGGGCGATGGACGAGCCATCCTCTTGGGTGAGCAAAT
>Ga0163154_10006058_pt1 | contig 14994 bp, 15 predicted proteins | sample OliLakLV19MP9P1_FD_148649 | JGI IMG/M metagenome (GOLD analysis project Ga0163154, IMG submission 148649) | Freshwater microbial mat bacterial communities from Lake Vanda, McMurdo Dry Valleys, Antarctica - Oligotrophic Lake LV.19.MP9.P1 | ecosystem: Environmental > Aquatic > Freshwater > Lake >... | reverse complement strand
GACCGCCCAGTCGCCCTGCAGCGGATCGAAGCCAAGCGCGCCTTCATTGACATCGCCTTCTATAGCCGTGTCGTCATAGGCACAGTAGAAACGGGTGCGCGGGCCATCGCAGGTCACGACGATGGCGGCGTCTTTCGGGACCTGGTCAGCAATAAGGCTCGCCACCGTTCCCGTCACGGCGAGTAGCTCATCGCGCGCCGGTCCCGACTTCCCTTTTGTCAGCAGATCGACGATAGCCCTCCAAGTGGCAGCGGCATCGCGCTGGGGGACGCTCGCAAAGGTGCGGCTGGCGACCGTGCTCATTTGCGGCCGCCCGGCTTCACTCGGTTAGCCTTGGCGGATTGGGCTGCTGTTAACAGATCTTCGACGGTAAGCTTGTTGGGGTCGACCGCCGTCTCTTTGCGAACAGCAAGCGCGTTGGCGACCATCTTGCGGATTGCCCGGCCGTCGAGCCCGATGCACTCGTGGGCGATGCGGCTGAACGTCGTTGCTGAGGCGATGCGCCCGACGCCGGGATAGACCTTCGCGAGTCCGTCCAAGCAGGAACGGAGGATGGCAGCGCAGGCGACCTCGTTCGGCAACGGCACCTGGAGCACAAGATCAGCGCGCGACGTGAATGCGCTATCGACCGCTTCGGGGAAGTTGCTTGTCGCGATAAATAGCAGGTTCGTGTGACTCTCTGCCAGCGCGTCCAGCTGCACCAGCACCGCGTCGGTCGCGCGATGCACGTCTACGGGGTTCGCATCCATGCTCATCTTGGCGCGATCGGCCGCCAGGGTCTCGACCTCGTCGAGCAGGACGATGGTCGGTCGGTTGAAAGCTAACTCTGCGATGGCCTGCGCAAAGAGATCGGATACCGCGCGCTGTGTCTTGCCGTGGGCGGAGCTTGTCAGCGAATGCGGCTCGACTTCCAGCAGCTGAAAGCCGGCTCCGGGAAACGCGTTGGCAATCTTGTTGGCGAGCGCTTTCGCCAGCGACGTCTTACCTGTGCCGGGCTCGCCGGTCAGGAGGATGACGCCGTGCATAGGCAGGACGCTGCGGTCGACTTCCTTCCGAACCCGGAAGTTGACGACGGCCTGATTCAGCAGTCGGTCCTTGAATGACTGATCGACGATGATCGAGTCCCACAGTAGGTCGAGCGAGGGATCAGGGAGGTTGCGCTGACGGTGGATGCCGGTGGGCAATTCGTCTTGGTTGGCGGGGACCGCCTTGGGTTTCTGGTACATTTCAAGCTCGGGCAAGAGGGGAGGAAGATCTACATTTTGTGTGGGATCGAGTTACTACGCCCCATATATTGAGATTATACCACATGGAGTTGGAACGAATCAAGAAAGTTCGATCGTTCCGCTATGCGCCAGAGTCCACCCTCGTGAATCCTCAGGTGTGGTGGGGCTTTTTCGGATTCAAGGTATTTGCCGACAGCCCGCATTCTCCCCTGTGGATAGCGGGAACGTCGGTTCGGGCCGCCTATCTGGATATGGCGCGGCACCGCCATCGGCGGCCAGTGCATCTGGTGAGCGTTACGGCGGCATGCGCGAGCGGCTACAAACTCATTCTTCTGGTCGTGATGATCGAAATCCGCGTCCCCGCCTCGATCCGGATCGTCGGTGGTATGGCGAGGCCTCGATCGACGACACGATTGGTGACGATGCTGGCGCCACGCTGGATGCCGTCGTTGACGGCGTCGTTGACCGGATCACGGTTCACAACGCCTATGCCGCCATAGGTCAGCTGTGGGTCCTCTGTCGTCGCAACGCCGATGTTGATGAGCGTGCCGAGCGCGGCGGCGCCGAACACATCGCCCCAGTGGTTGTCGACCTTGCCGGCGACACCCGCTGCGCCGGAAGGATCAACCGCTGCTTCGTCCAGCGCGACCTCCTCGCCATCCGGCATGATGAGGCGCGACCAGATGATGGCTACTCGGCTCTGGCCATATTTCGAAGATGAGCGGTAGTCGCCGATCAGGCGTGCGCCCTGCGGTATGAGTAACGTGCGTCCGGTGGCGCTGTCATAGATCGACTGCGTAACCTGGGCGATCACAGGGCCGGGCGATTCCGAGTTGAGTTCGGTGATCAGGCTGGCCGGGATCACGGCGCCAGGATGCAGCGCGCGTGGGGTCGATAGCGTGGGGGCGATCGGGTCGTTCTGCGGGCGGCCGATGGCGGTAAGCTGGCCTGGCGAGGGAGATTGCTGGACCTGTTGAGCTGCTTGCGGCGTCGCGTGGCTAGGACTTTCCTGGCGCATGGAGAAGAATAGGGCGGATCGATCTGCCTGTTTGGCTTCGAGCGCGGCAGGGTCTTCTTCCTCCATGTAGGACGAATGGGCGGGAGATGCGCCATACGCCGGCGGTTCGCCCCAATCCGAGCTTGCCGAGCCGCCATAGGGTCCAACGGACTGCGGAGCGAACGCCGCGATATCGCCGGGGAGAGGCGGACCGAGCTGGGGCGGATGCGTCGCCGGCTCGGACGCCATCGCGAACGCGCGCGCGTCGGAATAGGTCGCCGGCAGTTCACGCACGGCGCCCTTGGCCATTTCAGGGCGCGCCGGGTCGGACATCATCGGTTTCGTGTCTGCAGGCTGGCGCGATGGATCGCCGTTGAACGCGCCGGAGGCCAGCACGAGCACGATCGCCGCGCCGCCCCCGGCGGCTGCGATGATTGCCGGCTTGTTGAGGCCCTTCGCCCTGGGAGCCTTGACCCGGATGTCGGTGAGCGGCGGCGGCTCAGTCGGCGTTCCATCCTCTGGCCGCTCCGGTTCGTCCGGTCCGCTGGTTGTGAGAGGCGCGCCGTCAGCCACGGGGACCTCCCGAGATGGGAGTCTGGCGATGGATCTGAACTTTTTTCTGGCCCCAGCCGGAGCCGAGGCGAAGCTCAGCTTTGCTGAACAGCCGGTCGACCACGTAGTATTGGCCCTGGACGCGGTAGTTCACGAGTTCGGCGCCTTCATCGCCGATGACGAACAAAGGCGGGGCCTCCATCGTTCTGATCTTCTCGGGCATCTCGATGAAGACCTGCTGGCCATCGTCGAACGCGGCCAGCGGCCGCCAGTCCGGCTTGTCGCCGTCAATGCGGTAACGAAGGTTGAGCTGCTCCGGAGTGAACGGCGGAGACGGCGGCGGTGCAGGCGGTGGCAGCGGGTTGTTGGCCAGCATCATGTCGGCGGGATAGCGCCAGGATATCGCGGCCATGGCTGTCCCGGAGACGCTCCTCAGATCGAGATGATAGATGCGCCGGTCGGTCATGATGATGAGGTTGGTCGACAGGTTCGCCGCATTGGGCTTCACCAGCACATGCGCCTGGCTGGCTGGTCCCGAGCCCGAGCGGGCGTCACTCACGATCCAGCGCGTGGTGTCGCCAGCCGAGACGGAGAGCAGCGCTTCGCCCGGTTCCAGCGCAATGTCGGTGATGCGCTGGGGCGAGGCCTGGATTGCATAGAGCGCGCCGCGTTCATAGGCGAACTCGTGCAGGGCGCCGACGAGCGAGGCATCGGCGGCGCCGCGGATCGCGGCCTGGTTGGTTTGCTGGAGTGGAGGCGGCTTTGTCTGGGCGATGGCGGGAGCTGCGAGGGCAAGCAACGCCATGCTGGCGACGAGACAGGAAGACTTTTTCATTGTTGTAGATCCCTGGACCAGGTGAAGGCGTGGACGTAGAGGCCGAGCGGGTTCTTCGAGAGACGCTCGGGATCGGAGGGCTGGTCGATGACGACGGTGGCGACGCCGGTGTAGCGCTCGACCTTGACCAGTGTTCCGCTGTTGTAGCTGGACTCCCGCCAGCGCAGGTTGAAGCTGTTGGGGCTGGCGCGCACAACCGACAGGACTTCGACGGCGACGGTGGTCTTGCCGACCTGCGCGAACGGATCGTTCGCCTCGGCCATCTGGTTCAACACCTGTGCGCCGGCCTGCGTCGCCCAGTCATAGGCGGAGAGCCAGTTCTGCCGGACCACGATGGGATCGGACGGCAGGCTGCGGATCTTCTCGACGAACCGCGCAAGATGCCAGGACAGTTGAGCGTCGCCCGGCTCATAAGCCTTGTTGGCAGGGCCTATGAGCCGGGCTTCTCCCGTTGCGTTGGCTTCGATCACGAACGGGACCGAAGCTGGCCGCAGGGCAAGCGCGATGGTCGCGGCAGCGAGGAGCCCCGAGAGCGCGAGTGCGCTCAGCGCCGCCGTGCGCCAGGTGCGGGCGTGAGCCAGGGTCGAGCCCATGCGCCGGTCCCACACCTCCTGCGCTTGCCGGTAGGGCGTATCGGGTTCGGCTGTCTTGCCGAAGCGGGAGGACCGCCCCGCTGCTGTTCGGGAGGCGAACATCATCTACTCCTGTCTTTGCTTGAGATTGGGGCCTTCGGAGGCGCCGCCACCGTCGCCTGCGTTGATTGTGTGGGCAGCGACCATCACGCCCTGATGCATCGCCTGTGTCTGCCGGAAGCGTCTGGCCCAGGCCGGCTGGCCTGATGGGGCGGCCGAGCCTCCGGCGGCGGCGGGCGCGGGTGAGATGGCGCCAGCGGTCCCTGCCACTGTGCGGGCGCCGGTTGTTGCGCGCGCGCGGAAGTGACTGGCGACACGGCCAGCCCCCTGGGCGAGGCCGCCAGCTGCCGACGCGCCAAGGCCAACAGCAGCGTTGAGCGGCGCGGAGAGCGGGCCGTTGAGGCCGGTGCGCAGTGAGCCGAGTGCGGTTGCAGCGCGCAACCCGCCGGAGGAGGAAGCCGCCCCGTTCGCTGCGGCCCGGCCGGCGCCGACGGCGGCGCCCGCTGCGGCGCGGCCCGCCATCACGGCCCCGGCCCCGGCGGCGCCCACGCCCATCGTCGTACCGACCGCGGCGCCAGCGGAGAGCTGCGGCGCTCCCGAGACAAGGCCGGCGGCGATGCGCGGGCAGAAAATGGCAAGGCCCATTAGCGTCAGCGCGCCCAGCACGACGGCGAAGGCTTGCTCGATCGTCATGTCGTTGGGATCGAGCGCGGTGCGAAGGGTCTCGAACATGGTCGAGCCGATGCCGATGACGATAGCGATCACTAGCACCTTGATGCCCGATGAGATCACGTTGCCGAGGACCCGCTCGGCCAGGAAGGTGGTCTGGCGCCAGAAGGCAAACGGCACGAGCACGAACCCGGCCAGCGTCGTAAGCTTGAACTCGATGATGAGAACGAAGAGCTGGATCGACAGCACGAAGAAAGCCGCGATGACGATGATTCCGCCGATCAGCAGCAGGATGACCTCGCCAAGATTGCCGAAGAACTCGAAGGGTCCAGGCGCGATGGTCCCGATATGATCGAAGATCGGCTGTGATGCGGCAAGACCCTCCGCCGCGACCAGGCCAGGCCTCAGCAGATCGGCCGGGGTGAAGCTGGAGGCCGCAGCGTCGAGGCCCAGGGTCGCGAAGCTGTTGAAGATGATGCTCGCCAGCACGGCAAAGTTGCCGAGGATGTAGGCGAAGGCCCCGACATAGAGCGTCTTCTTCACCAGGCTCTGGATGATGTCGGTGTTCTGTCCCCACGCCCAGAACAGGGCGGCGATGGTGACGTCGATGACAATGAGGATGGCCGCCAGCGAGGTGACGTCCCCCGAGATCAGGCCGAAGCCGGAATCAATGTAGGTCGTGAACGTGTTGAGGAACCCGTCGATCGCTGAGAAGTCGTTCATGGCCATTGTCCCATTTGGCTAGTCGCGCGTCAGTTCCACGGCTTCTGGCCGGGATGCGCTGTCTGGGCGCCACTGAAGAAGTGATCATGCTGGGCGCTGGCCTGGGCCTGGACTTCCATCTGGCGCGCGCGTTCCAGCGCCTCGGCGCGGGACTCGGCGACGAGCAGCGCCTGAAGTCGCATGGACTGCTGGGCCTGGAAGACGAGAAGTTCATTGGTGGCCTGTTGAGCGGACAGTGCGCCGGTCGCGTTGGCGCTCGCGCTGGTCAGGGCCTGCAGCGTGGTCTGGTCGGTCCGCAGCTGCTCCGTCGCCTGCGCCTGCACTATGAGGGATGTCTGCAGCGCAGAGCGGGCCGCGTCGATCTGACGGGCAGCGGCCTGCGCGCGCGTTGCGACATCGGTGCCGCGATAATCGCCCGTATAGAGAGACTCCAGCGCCGCGCGGGTCTCGTTCACTTTCAACGCCAGTCCGCGCGCCTCGTTCAGCAGCGCGTCCATCTCCCGGAGTTTGCCCATGATCTCGGGCGCGAACGTGTCGCCGAGGCGAGTGAGGTTCCTGGCGTCGTTCTCGAGCTGGCGGATCTGATTGGTGATCTGGGTCACCTGGTTGTTGATCTGCTGAAGGGCCCGCGCTGCGTTGAGTGCGGTCTGGATGAGGTTGGCAGGATCGATCACCGCCAGCTGCGACTGCGCAGGTTGAGCAGCGAGCGGCGCCAGGGCGACGGCGCCGAGCAGGGCGCGAAGCAGGGCTCGGGGCAGGGCTCGGGGCAGGGAGGAAAGACTGCGTTTCATCGGACAGTCTCCAGGAATTTGGATGCGTTGCGGGATTGCGTGGTGTCGCTTTCGGGCTCATCGAGCGCATCGAGTACCCAGGCGAGTTGGCGGGCGCGCAGGAAGCGCCGCCAGAAGGGCGTTGGGGATGCCTGTCGCTCCAGCGTGGCGATCAGCTCGCGCGACGCAGGATCGGATGCCGCGCAGAAGGCTAGCGCGACTGGGCCGAGCGAGAGTTCGAATAGCCGTCGGCCCTTGGGGCTGGCATAGTAATAGTGTCGTTTGCGCTGCGCGGTGGCGATGAGGTCGATCTCGGTTTCGTTGAGACCGAACCGCTCATAGGCCTGCCTTTGCTGGGGTTCGAACGCGCGTTCGTTGGGGAGATAGATCCGTGTTGGGCAGGACTCGACCAGAGCCGGTGCAATGGCGCTGTCCGCAACATCGGCCAGCGACTGCGTCGCGAACACGACCGCCACATTCTTCTTGCGGAGCGTCTTCAGCCATTCGCGGATGCGGGCTGCGAAAAGCGGTGAGTCCAGGAACAGCCAGGCTTCGTCCAGTATAAGAAGTGTGGGCCGGCCATCGAACCGCTCTTCCAGCCGGTCGAACAGGTGAAGAAGCGCCGGCGCGGCAGCCTTGGGCCGCGCCATGATCTCTTCCATCTCGAACAGCACGACATCGCTAAGTTCGAGCCGGTCTTCCGCCCCGTCGAAGACGCCGCCCATCGCGCCGTCCTGCGTATAGGGGAGGAGGGCAGCCTGGACTGCAGCATTCTGGACCAGCAAACGAAGTCCGGTGAGGTGGCGCTGTTCCGGCGGCGCTGACCGCAGGCTGCCGAGCGCCGACCAGACTGGCTCCTTGACGTCCGGCGTGTCGGAAAGGCCCTCCTGGGCGAGAAGGTTCATCACCCAGTCGAGCGCATCGGCGCGTCCCTTGGGCGTGTCGATCCGCGCCAGGGGCTGGAAGGCCGCAACGCCGCCACCGCCGAGATCAATCGCGGTCCCACCCATGCCCAGCAAGGCCGCGCGCGCCGAGCCGCCCTTGTCGAACAGGAAGACCTGGGCGCCGGCAAATCGTTTCCATTGCAGCGCCAGAAAGGAGAGCAGCACCGACTTGCCCGCGCCCGTGGGGCCGATCACCAGCGTGTGGCCGACATCGCCAACATGAAGATCGAAGCGGAACGGGGTCGAGCCGTCGGTATGGGCAACCGACAACGGTGGTGCGTCGAGATGACGGTTCCACGGTTCGCCAGCCCAGGGTGTCGCCAGCGGCGCGATGTGGGCGAGGTTGAGCGTCGACACCATCGGGTGACGGATATTGGCCCATGCGTGGCCCGGCAGGCTTGAGAGCCAGGCCTCGACCGCATTGAGCGTCTCCGCCACGGTGACAAAGCCACGCGCCGAGATGACGCGATCGGCAAGGCGCAGCTTCTCGTCGGCTTCCGCAGCCGTGTCGCCGAGGACCACCAGCGTTGCGGTCAGGAAGCCGAAGCCGATCGCCTCGGATCCGACCTCTTCCAGGGCTGCATCCACCTCGGCCGTCTTGGCCAGGGCGTCGGGATTGGTAAAGGTTGACGTTTCCTTGGTGAGAACCTCCTTCAGCAGCGCCGACAGCGACTTGTGCTTGGAGAACCAGAGCCGCCGCCATTTGGTGAGCTCCTTCTCGGCTTCTTCCCGGTCGAGACACAGATAGCGGGTCATCCAGCGATAGGTGATCGACAGAGCGTTGAGATCGTCGAGCAAGCCCGGCGCCGTGAAGGCCGGAAAGCCTTTGATTGTGAGGACGCGCAGGTGCTTACCGCCCAACATGGGCGCCGCACCGCCGACAAGCGGTGCATCACACAGGAGCCCGTCGAGGAAAGCCGGGCCAGCGGGCGCCTTCACCCCCTGGCGCTTCGGTGAAACGGTCGCCTTGAGATAGGTGAGCGTCTCGTGGTCATCGAGGACGTCGAACTCCGCGACGATGCCTTCAAAGAGACCGAACGCCTGCGTGCTGGCCTGCTGGAACTGCTCAAGGGCTTCGCGCGCGACCTGGCGGTCGAGCCGCCGCGCCGCCTTCGTCCGGTCGTCGGGTTTCGCGGCCGGCCTGTCCTGTCTGTCCATCTCGAAGAAGAAGGCGGAGGCCTTCCGGCTGGCGTCGGGCGCAGGTGTCCATTGCAGCGTGATGTAATGGACAGTCTCGAACTGCGCGCCGGCCTGTTCGAACGCCGCCGCGCGCTCGGAATCGATCAGCCGCGACAGGTCGTCGTCGAAACAGCCATCGGGATAGGACGTGATCTCGCGCCGGTCCGCCTCGACATAGATAGCCCAGCCCGAGCCCAGGCGTCGGAACACATTGTTGGCGCGTGCGGCGAACGAGACGAGCTCTTCCGGCGTCGAGGACCTGACGTCCGGTCCGCGGAACCTCGCCGTACTCTGGAACGAGCCGTCCTTGTTGAGGACGATGCCCGGCGCCACCAGAAGGCCCCAAGGAAGAAAGTCTTCCAGACGGCTGGGCTTGTGAATGTAGGGAGCGAAGCTAATCATGAACGGGCTCGTCGGGTTTCGGTGCGGATTTTGGTGTGGTCTAGATTTCAAGGCGAGGCGGGATGCGCATGCTGCGCTGCAGGACGTCCATCGCCTGCGGATCGCGGCGAGCGAGGAAGACACCCACGACATGCCCCACGACGCCCAGGATCAGTCCGGCAAGGAGGGCGCCCGAGAACACAAGCACTGCCGCCAGCGTGCCATTGAGAATGGCGAAGGAGCGCGGAGCGCCGCCGAAGAGGATGACCTGGGTGAGCGCCTGTCTTACCGGAGCAAGGAAGCCTGGGACGTCGTGAGGGTCGCGCATGGAGTTTGTCCCCTACAGAATGCCAATCACGGGTTGCCAATCACGGGATAACGGCGCCGCCGCCACCGACGAGCGGCAGGAAGAAGCTGGCGGCCGCGAACGCGATGGCGAGACCGAACAGGATCTGCAGCAGCTTCTTGAAGCCCTGGCCGACATCCCCGAAGGCAAGCGTCAGGCCGGTCGCGACAATGATCAGGATCGCGACGATGCGGGCGACGGGACCGGTGATCGAGTCCAGCACGGCGGTGAGCGGCCCTTCCCAGGGCATACCGCCGCCGGCGGTCGCTGCATGCGCAGCGCCCGAGAGGAGAAGGGTTGTCGCCGCGATGGCAGCGATGCGGGGAACGACCCGCAGATAGTGTGTCAGTCTCATGTGAATTCTCCATGTGCGTGGTGTGAATGTGCGTGGTGTGGATGTGCGTGGTCTGGGGCGCGATCCCCCCGCGCCGGGGTCATCCGCATCCCATCCATCAAGAGTTTGGAGGGCGCGTAGATTTCGGAGATGCGACGGCCGGCCGGGCCGCCGCGTTCGATGTAGACGACGAGGTCCACCGCCTCGGAAATCAGGGCCGTCGGCGGACTGGTCGACGCCTCCATCGCAAGTTGCTCCAGCCGCGACAGGGCCGAGCGGGCCGAGTTGGCGTGCAGCGTGGCGATGCCGCCGGGATGTCCGGTGTTCCAGGCTTTCAGGAGATCGAGCGCTTCGGGACCGCGAACTTCGCCGACAATGATCCGGTCCGGGCGCAGGCGAAGGGTCGAGCGGACGAGGTCCGAGAGCGAGACCGATCCGGGTTGTGTTCGCAGGGCGACGACATCCTCGGCGGCGCATTGCAGCTCGCGCGTGTCCTCCAGAATGACGACGCGCTCGTCCATCCCGGCAATTTCCGCCAGCAGCGCGTTGGCAAGCGTCGTCTTGCCCGAGCCGGTGCCGCCCGCGACGATGATGTTGGCGTGGTCAGCGATCGCCGACCTCAGCTGATGCAGCTGATCCGGCGTGACCACGCCCTGTTCGGCATAGTCATCGAGGCGGATGATCCGGGCGGCCGGCTTGCGGATGGCAAAGCAGGGCCCGCGCGAGACGGGCGGCAGCACGCCTTCGAACCGTTCGCCGCGGGGAGGCAGTTCCGCCGAGACGATTGGCTTCTCGCGCGTGACCTCAGCGCCGGTCAGGGTCGCAATGAGCCGGATGGCCCGTTCAGTTTCTGCAGCTTCCACCCGGAATCCCGCGGTCTCGCGGCCGCGGCCGACGCGCTCGATCCAGACCCGGCCGTCAGGGTTGACGATGACCTCGATCGTGTCCCGCGCCAGCAGTATTGCTGAAATCGCCGGGCCAAGCGCCGTGGCCAGCATGGCCAGGCCGCGCGCAGGATCATGGGGTGGGTGTGGGCTGCTCATTCGGCGGCGACCCCCACCGATTGCTGGGCGGGCGATTGCTGGACGTGCGCTGCGTCGACAAAATGCTCCTTCCAGACGCTCTTGCCCCCTGAGAGCCGTGCGACGATGGCGGTGACGACGTTCTGGAATCTGGACGAACCACGCGCATTGAGCATGGCGCGATCGGCGTCGGGGATCTCGGGGGCCACGCTCATGGCGAAGCGGGTTGCATGCGCCGAAAGCTCGAACAGTGTTTCCTGCGACTTCTCGATGACGCCCAGGCGGCGGCTGATGCTGTCGAGCTTCACGATCAGGGCGGCGTGTTCCGCCTGGCTCTTGTCCGCGAACGACCGGATGATCGCCTCTTCGACGACGTCCGAGATGCTGCGGTCCTTGAGGACGGCAATGCGACGCAGGGAGTCCGCGAGGTCCGGAGGAATGCGTGCAGTGATCTTGGTGCGAACCATGGTCAAGCCTCACAGACTGTCGAACGTGTCGGGATCGACGGTGAACAGCACCTGCGCCGCGCTGGGTCCGCCGAGCGCTGCGCCAAGATCATCCTCGCGAGCCGAGGGCGCGGGCTGGGGCCCAGGAACCGACGTTGGCGCCGGGGTCGCGGGCGTCGAGAAATCGAAGGACTTCTGTTTCGCCTGTGCGGCGCGGCCCTTGCCGCCTCTGGGCGGCAGCGGGGCTGGCTGCGCAGCCGGCGTCGCGGGCGGCGCCGCGAGGCCAGACCAGCTGGTTGCAACCCCGTCCCCGGCGAGGCGCGGCGAGGCGAAGGGTTTGCGAAGACGCGACTTGAAAGCCGGTTCGGCAAAGTATCTGATCTTGCGGGCGCGAATAGGCGGCGCTCCGCCGGTCAGAATAAGCGCCTCGTCTGGAGGTAGCTGCATCACCTCGCCCGGCGTCAGCAGGGGACGCGGCACTTCCTGCCGCGAGACCATCGTGTGCCCGAGCCACGGCGCCATGCGCGATCCGGCATAGTTCATCTGGGCGCGGGTCTCGGTGGTGACGCCCAGCATGTCCGAGATGCGCTTGGCGGTTCGCTCGTCATTGCAGGCGAAGGCAACGCGAATGTGAGCGTTGTCGACGATCGAGGAATGCTCACCATAGGCCTGGACGATCTGGTTCAGGGACTGCGCCACCAGGCAGGCCTTGATCTTGTAGCCACGGATATAGGCGAGGGCGTGCTCGAAGAAGTCGAGCCTGCCAAGCTGTGGGAACTCATCGAGCATCAGGAGGACGCGCCGGCCACCTGTCAGCCCAGGGCCCTGCTGCTGGGCCGCGACTTCGGTGAGGCGCTTCAGGATCTGGTTGAGCACCAGGCGAAGCAGCGCCTTCAGGCGAGAAATCTCTTCAGGTGGGATGACGAGATAGACGGACACCGGTCGCGGGCCGGCGATGATGTCCTCGATCGCGAAATCAGACACTTCCGTTGCGCGTGCGAGGACCGGGTCGCGATAGAGCGCCAGAAAGCCGAGCGCTGTCGAGACCACGCCGGAGCGTTCGGCATCCGCCATGTCGAGCAGCTGACGTGCGCCAGCAGCGACAACCGGATGGGGTGCACCGTCCTTGATCGCCCGTGTGAGCATCTCGGTGAAGAGATCCGCGACAGGGCGCTGGGGATCCGCAAGCAGTTCGGCGATGCGTGCGAGCGTCTTCTTTTGCTCGGCGTAGAGCGTCCACAGGATGGCAGCGACCAGGAGTTCGAAGGCCCGCAGCTGCCAGTGGCTGCGCTCCCGCAACGCGCCTTCCGGATCGACCAGCATGTCGGCGAGCACCTGCGCGTCGCGAACCTCGGAATCGCCCCGGCGAATCTGTGTCACCGGGTTGTAGCGATGGGCGCCGGTCTCCGTCGGCGCAAACCGGTAAACCGGGCCGAATGCTGACCGCAGGCCCGAGGTGACCGTCCAGTTCTCGCCCTTGAGATCGAGCGCGACGTAGGAGTGCCGCCAGACGAGGCCTGTCGGGAGCGAGACGCCGACGCTTTTGCCTGTGTTGGTTGGCGCAACGACCAGAATGTGATCATCGCCGTCATGGCGAAGAAGCTGGTTGTTCCACGCCCCGAGAATGACGCCATCTCCGGAGGTGAGGCCTAGCCGCCTGACGTCGCGTGAGGCCGCCCAGCGCGCCGTGCCGTAGGTGTCGGAATGCTTTGCCTCGCGCGCCCGCCACAGCGAGAAGCCGAAGGCGGTTGCAACGGAGAGCGTGACGCCGCCAAGGAAGATCAGGGCGCCGGTCTCGAAGATCTCGCGGGCGTAGGCGTCATAGGCGTACCACCACAGGAAGAACTTCCACGGCGCATAAAGGGGATACCCAAACAGGGTGAAGTCCGGCGTGCCAAGTTGTGACTGATGGCCGAGCGCGTCCGCCGTCCATTGTGTCGTGATGACAAGACTCGCCGCGAAGGCTGCCAACACGCAGAGGATCTGACCCCAGTAGATGCGTCCGGCGCTCATGTGTTTACGACTCTGCGTGCGGGGCGAGCATTAAGGGCGGCATGCCGCACGACGCGCGAAGCTGTCGTCGCGGCACGGGATGTACGCGGCGAAGATGCTTCTGAGCCAGTCGCCCGCCGCGGGAGCAGCGCGTCATCCAGTTCGCCGCCGCCGGTGGCTTCAAAGGCCGTCCGGGTACGGAGCAAACCCGAAAAAGGCTGCGTGGTCCGTGCATTGCACGAAGCAGGTGTTGACGGGGGGACGGACCAGCTCATCGGACCACTCAGCGGGTTGACGAGCATGGGCTTAGACGCAAACGGCGCGGGTTCGCTTCATCGTTTTTTGGCTATGGGGTCGCTGAAAAGGAGCGAACGTGGGTGGGGCGAAATTCGATTGGGAAAGGCTTAAGGTCTTCCAGACTGTGGCTGACACAGGCAGCATTAACGCCGCAGCCAAGGCGTTAAGCCGGAGCTATACCAAGGTGTCGAGCGATCTTGATGAACTTGAGCGGGCGCTGGGTCACCAGCTGTTCGAACGCTCGCATCGGGGACTTGAGCTGACAGCCGTTGGCGAGGACATCCTCCGCTCGGCCCGCAGCATGGCCGACACGGTTCAGACCATCGTCGAACGTGCGAGCGAAAAGACATCTGACCGTCTGGTCATCTGTACGCGCGAAGGAATCGCGACCTACTGGCTGGCGCGCCGCCTTCCTGAACTGCTGTCGCTTCAACCGGACGCCAGGGTGTTCCTGAAAGTCTTGCCGACGACGCCAAACCTTGCTGACGGCGATGGCGACATCGCCATCCAGTTCGAGAAGCCAGCCGCCGCAAACGTCGTCTCGCGTCAGCTGGGCTGGCTGCACTACATCCTCTACGCGGCGCCCAGCTACCTTGCGCAGTACGGTGAACCGAACGCCATGTCGGACCTTCAGTCGCATCAGTGCCTGCGTCTGTCCGGCGCTGAGTATCAGCCCGAAAGCTGGCGGCAGGCCGCCGCAGCCTGGGGCGCCATCCTGCCAGACACGGTCGGGACCGACGCTGGCACCGTGCTGATGGAAGCCTGCGCATCTGGCGCGGGCATTGCCGCACTGCCGAGTTATGTCTCGCAGTTCGACGACCGACTGACGCCGCTGACGCACATCAAGCCGCTCGCAACGCTGCGGTTCTGGCTCACCTACACCGAGCGGGTGCGCAGCATGGAGGCCAGCCAGCCCGTCCTCCACTGGATCCGGTCGTGCTTCGATCCGGTCCGCCATCCGTGCTTCCGGGAGGTCTATGTTCCGCCTCAGCGTCGCTTGCCCGCTGGCGTTGCAGCCAACGATACAGTCCCGGCAGCACCGGAGCGCGCGCCATTTCTGAATGCAGAAGGTCGGCCTTTGCCTCAGGGTCCCCATACCAATGGCGCCGAAGGATGAAGGCAGCGGCGCACCCGTCGAGGGCAGGGCCGTCCGTTCGCGTTATCGCGTCCCGCCGCCGGCTGCTCGCGGTTGTCGGCGCCGCTGCAGTCGTGCTGCTGGCTATCCCGGTCACTGCCAGCTCGGCGCAGATCGTGTGGAACCTCTCGCCCAGCGCGCCCAGAGGGCTCTACCACATCGAGCACGGCAAATGGAGTGTCGGCGACCGTGTCGCTGTTCTGCCGTCGAAGGACTTGGCCGTGGACCTCGCCTCCAGAGGCGTTCTCCAGAATGGAAAGCTTCTGATCAAGCGCGTTGTTGCTGCGGTCGGGGATTCCGCTTGTCGAGTTGATAGTACAATCTTCGTCAACGATGAGGCTGTGGCACATGCCAAATCGAACGAATCGAAGGGACAGCCGCTTCCTTCATGGCAGGGTTGCGAGACCCTGAATGAGGGGATGTCCCGAGTTCTGTTGAACTTCGTCTGAGCGACGCTGCCTTGTTCTAGTTACGCGACCCTGGATGTCGGGGCAATGCCCGTTTCAGCCAAGTG
>Ga0163154_10006056_pt1 | contig 14996 bp, 9 predicted proteins | sample OliLakLV19MP9P1_FD_148649 | JGI IMG/M metagenome (GOLD analysis project Ga0163154, IMG submission 148649) | Freshwater microbial mat bacterial communities from Lake Vanda, McMurdo Dry Valleys, Antarctica - Oligotrophic Lake LV.19.MP9.P1 | ecosystem: Environmental > Aquatic > Freshwater > Lake >... | reverse complement strand
TTTCCCCTCATTTTGGCAAATTGAAACGCCAAATTTGTCTGCGATGAGAATAGGCTCTCCCTCAAAAGATTGAGGGTTTTTGTCGAAAACAACCTATTTCTCCCTCAAATGACGGCTGAGTAGTTACAAAACTGCTTGATCGAAAGGCAAATATTGCCTTGCCATCGACCAGTGGTATTCATCGCGCTTACATCTCCAAGTAATCGCGGAGTTGGCGGCTGCGCGTCGGGTGGCGCAGTTTGCGCAGCGCCTTCGCTTCGATCTGGCGGATGCGTTCGCGCGTCACGCCAAAATGCTTGCCGACTTCTTCGAGCGTGTGATCCTGTCCGTCCACCAAGCCGAAGCGCAGTTCTAACACCTCGCGCTCGCGTTCGCTCAAGACGCCGAGCGCCGAACGGATTTGCTCTTTCAGCAGTTGGCGGCTGGCGGCATCGACCGGACCCGGCACTTTATCATCCTCGATGAAGTCCCCAAGCAGGCTGTTGTCCTCTTGTCCGATAGGCATTTCCAGACTCATCGGTTCTTGGCTCAGGCGCATGATTTTGCGAACTTTTTGCGCCGCACGCCGCAGTTTGCGCTGCAAACCCTGATCGAGCCGCTGTCCGTCGCGCCGAATCAGCCGGATCGCCTCGGTTTCATCCGGCGTCAAGAATTCCATATCGAGCGCGATCTGCTCCGCCGTTGGTTCCGCGCCCAAATCTTGCGTCAGTTGGCGCTGCACGCGCATCAAACGGTTGATCGTCTCGACCATATGCACGGGGATGCGGATCGTGCGCGCTTGGTCGGCAATCGCGCGGCTGATCGCTTGGCGAATCCACCACGTCGCATAGGTGCTAAATTTGAAGCCCTTCGAGTGGTCGAACTTGGCGACCGCGCGCAGCAAGCCGATGTTACCCTCTTGAATCAAGTCCAAGAAGTTGATGCCGCGCCCCATGTAGCGTTTCGCCACGCTGACCACCAAGCGCAAATTGGCGCGCGTCAGTGCCTCACCCGCGTACTCCGACTGGGCTTCGATGTTCTCGAAGCGTTCGCGCAGCCCATCGACCATCACCGTGTCGGTCTTTAACCAATCACCGACTTGCTCTGTCGGCGGCAAGTGACCGTGCTGTGCCGCATAGCGCCCCAGTCGATTTTGCAGCCCGAACGGGAGCAGATACAGCGCGTGCATGACGTTGAACAGCTTGCGCGCCATCTCCGTCCACCCTTCATCGCGTCCCCAATCGTGCTGGCGCAAAAATTCGCGCACGCTCGATCCGCCGGTGTGATTCCAGTTCTCGTAGATCGTTTGTACTTCCGCGACCACGACGCTGAACTCCAGCGGGTTGACCTCGAAGCCCGCCAACTCTTTGACCGTCTCGTTCCAATTGCGCACCGCGTCTTTGTACGCTTCTAGCACAATGGCGACGGGTTCGGGTTCGCCGTCAGGACAGGGCGATCCGTAAAGGGATTGGGGCGAATTCGCGTCGGACGCATCCACATCTTTGCGCTCAGCGCACAGCGGATCGATGATCGTCTGGTACAGGCGTTCCGCCGCCAATTGGACGCTCAACCACGCCTCACGGTTGGGGTCGAGCAGTGGCACTTGTCCGATCTCTTTCAGATACATCCGTACCGGATCGTCCGCCATCGAAAAGCTGTCGAGCCGACCCTCTTCCACGAAGGGATCGTCCTCTAAGTCATCGGTGTCTTCCTCATCCAAGCGCGGCTCGATAAGATCGTCGTCTTTCAGCGGCTGCGCGTCATACAGCACATCGTCGTCGCCCAGATCGTCGAGATCGTCCTCATCTTCGTATTCAGCGCCGGTCTCATCCGCATCTTCCATCGCGGGCTTACGAAATTCTTCGCTCGCCGCCCTGTCTTCCGAGTTTTTTGTGCGTTTCTTGCTCATCTTCGCGTGTCTCTGTGCAAACGATTCCAATGGGTATGCGCTACGCTCGTCGGTGCTGACCAAGCGTCCGGCTCATGGTACGAGAAATCATTTGAAAAACGCTCACCTCATCCCTTTCCATTTCAAGGGTACAGTGGTGGGGTGCAAGCACATTTCAATCGGATTCTCACATTATTTTTCGTAGACTACTTTCCACTTGCAAGCGGCGGCGCAATTGTTGAACATGCTTCAACTTGTTGATGAATGATGGATTGCCCTCCGTCTCGTCTTCGGCGGTATCGCGCAGCAGAAAGCGCAGCGACTCCTCTTCCCGACGCAGCCGCCGTTCGCGCAGTATCAGTGCCAACGTGAACACCACCGTCTCAGGCACGAGCGGGACGCGCAGCCGTTGGACTTTCGTCACCGACGGGAACAAATCTGCTGTGATGTAGCGTAAACGCGCGTAAAGTTCGTCCCACTCGTCCATCATCACAATATCCAGCTCATGATTCAAACTGTGATCGAGATGCGTGCGCATGTAGTCCAGTGTCGTCAGATCGTCTTGGCGCATTGCCTCTTCAAAGACGCGCATCAGGGCGTTATACGTGTCCAAACGGAAGTCATCAGGGCTGAACTCGCTCAACCATCCGCTCGCCAACACGGAGTCGCCCCCCGCCAATGCGCGGAATTTACCGTTGATATGATAGTACAAATTGGGCTGGTGTAACAGGCGGCGTAAGCAATCTTTTTCGATCCCGCCTTCCCACTGTGCCAACGTGCCGAGTCCGACCGCTTCCGTCATGCCGGGCAGCGCCGTCAAATCGGCGTCCCAACCGACATCCAATCCGGGTAGATAATCGCCCTCGGACGGCGGTGCTTCGGGCGGCAGATCGTCAGGCGCTGTCAATGCCGCGCGCGCTGGCGGCGACTTGGGCGAATGCCCGTTCGTGCCGCTGCCATTATTGGCGTTCGCGCCCGCAGTTTTCGCGCGCGCTTCTTCCTGCTGGCGCACGCGCGCTTCGAGGACGAAGATATCCTGCTCTTGCAGCTTGAGCTTGAGCGCCAAACGCTGAATGTTATCTTTGCTCTGCTGGCTTTTCTCGGTGGGCAGCAGCAGCGGAATCAACGAGCTGGCGACATCTTGCCGCTGCGACAAGCTGGCGTTGGGTGGCAGCAGGCTGGTCGCCGTATCGATCACGTAGCGCGCCAGCGGCGTCGGGTTCTCGATCAGCCGTTTCCATTCGTCGGGATTCTCGCGGATCAGGTCGTCGGGGTCTTTGTTGCCGTCCATCATCAGCACGAACAGATCGACGGTCAGCTTACCCGTGTTATGCGTCTGCAAGAGATTGCGCGCCACTTCGAGGCTGCGGCGCGTGGCGCTCTGTCCAGCGGCGTCGCTGTCGAGCGCCATGATGATGCGATGCGCGCGGCGCGGCGCGATCAAACGCAGTTGCGCTTCGGTCAGCGCCGTCCCCATCTGCGCGACGACGTTGGTATAGCCTGCCTGATGCGCCTGAATCGCGTCGAGATAGCCCTCGACGATCACAGCGGTATCCGTATCGCGCATCGTCTTTGCCGCGCGATCCAGCCCGAATAACAGCTTGCCCTTGTCGAAGATCGGCGTTTGCGCCGTGTTGATATACTTGGCGCGCTCGTTGGGGTCGAGCGCCCGCGCGCCAAAGCCGACGGTGCGTCCGCGTTCATCTCGGATCGGGATCATCAGGCGATGGCGGAAGGTGTCATACAGTTTGCCCGTGCGCTGCCCGCGCATCGACAGGTTCGCCGCCAGCAAATCCTCGTCGCTGTAGCCGATTTGCTTCAGCGCGTCGGTGAGCTGCTGCCAATCTTGCGGCGCGTAGCCGATGTGGAAGGCGCGCAGCGTATCGCCCGTTAAACCGCGCTTGCCATAAGCATAAGTGAGCGCGGCGACGGCGTTGGGATCGCTCGGATCGAACAACCGTTGATGATAGAAATCGACCGCAGCCGCAATGATGCCGCGCAGCCGCTCCAATTCCGCTTCATGCGCTTTGCGTTCTGGCGAGTCGGGGCGCACTTCGACGCCCGCTTGTTTCGCCAGCTCGTCCAGCGCCTCTTTGAAATTCCAACCGTGATACCGCATGGCGAAGTCGAAGATGTTGCCGCCCGTTGCACACGCGCCAAAACAGCGCCATGTACCCCGATCTGGGTTGACGTGAAACGACGGCGTGCGCTCTGTATGAAATGGACAGCACGCTTTGTAAGTACGTCCAGATTTATTAAGCGGTACATAGCGTTGGATATAGGCGACAATATCCAGACGGCTCTTGACGTCATCGACAACGGACATGAATTGTTCCCCTACCTACCACAAATTATAGTCGTGATCGGGCGGGTGATCAACTTAACGCGCGTATAACATTACGCGCGCCGATTAAGGATACGGAACAAGACGACCCCCGTCACGACCATCAACACAAGCGTGAATGGCACCCCCCAAGGGGAATCGAAGGGTGGGAACGTGCGCTCGAAGTTCATGCCATAAAAGCCGCCGATCACCGTCATCGAGCCGATGATGGTCGTGACGATTGTCAGCCGCCAGACGACGATGTTCAGCCGATTCGACTGCGACGTAACGTAGAGATCGAGGACGTTGCTGAGGGTATCGCGCAGCGCATTCACGGTATCGTTGACGCGCAGCATGTGATCGTAGACATCCCGTAGAAAGTAGCGCAGCGAGTCGTCTTGGATGAAATGTTGTTCTTCGCGCCCCAATACACTGAACATATCACGCTGATAGCCTGCGATCCGCCACAATTCGTTGATGTCGCGCTTCAGATGAAAGATGCGTTCCAATTGGGACTGCTTCGGATGCGCCAAGATTTCTTCGCTGAAGGTGTCAATTTCCTCGCCGATTTCGTCCAAGATCGGGAAGTAGGCATCGACCGACGTATCCATCAGCACGTAGACCAGATAGCCGACGGTGATCGACAAGCCGTAGCTGGAACGCAATTGGCAGCGCCGCGCGACTTCTTCGATCAGCGGTTCGTTGTCCCCATGAATGGTGACGACCGCATTCTTGGTGACGAACACATCGAGTTCGCTGAAGACGATATCGCCGTCAGTCAAGCGCACGGTGTTCATGATGGCGAAGGCATGATCGGGATACGACTCGATTTTGGGACGCTGATACTTGTTGGTGGAGTCCTCGATGGCGAGCGGATGGAACTTGAACACCTCGAGCAAGATGCGCACCTCTTCGGGGTCATGTCCGGTCATATCGACCCACAACACGGCGTCGGTCAGCGTGATCAGCGTATTCCAATTCGGCTTCTCGATGTCGTGAAAGCCGGTTTGGTCGAAGGTGCGAACGTGCATGGTGTCGTCTCCAAGTACTGAGTAACGATAGCTTCACCTCACCCCCCAACCCCCTCTCCACTGCGGTATTTATTCACCTACCCGTGCAGACCGCATTTTGCCCCAGTCCTATTGGGTTCATTATGTGTTTCTTGGGTTCAAATTTGTGGATTTTGAGCTTAATCCCATGGATAGGTGAATAAATACCCACTGCGTACAGAGGGGGAGCAGGACGGTTCACGATGGAGATGAAAGTCCCCTCTCCACTGCGTAGAGAGGGGATTTAGGGGTGAGGTGAAGCTATGCAAAACTCAGGTTACTCATTACTTCTTTTCTAGAATCCGCTCAAGTGGCTCAACTCCGCGCGCCCGCGCTGTATATTGCTGATCGCTTGCAGCAAGCCGAGTCGATTGCGCCGAACATTCACATCTTCGGCATTGACGAGAACTTCATCGAAAAACGCTGTGATTGCGGGCAGCAGCGGCACAAACGCGGTCAAGACGGCATCGATGTTCGCGGCGGGTGGCAGCGCAGCGGTGGCGGACTGAACCGCTGCGTAGAGCGCGCCCTCTTCCGGCTGCTGGAAGCGTGCCGGATCGACAGTGTACTGGTCTTTCTCGGCGCGGGTGATGCGCACACAGCGCGCGAAGCCGTCCAAGATTTGCGCCCAATCGTCACGCTTGATCCACGCGGACAGTTCGCGGATGCCCGTCAGCGCCCGATGCGGATTGGCAGACTGTGCCGCCAGCACCGCCGCGATCACATCGCGCGGATAGTCCGTCTTTTCTTCGATGTACGACCGCAAGCGCCCGCCGATAAACGCGATCACTTGCGCGCGCACCTCGTCCGACACCGGAATCGGCTGCGCCGCCGCCGCGATTTCGACCGCGCGCGCCACATCGACATCCAACTGCTTATTGAGGGCGATCAAAATGACGCCCAACGCCGCGCGCCGCAAGCCGAACGGATCAGCGGTTGCGCCGGGCGCGAGTCCGGCGGCAAACAAGCCAACCAAGCTGTCCAAGCGATCCGTGAGCGCCAACAGCATCCCGGCGGCGCTGGCGGGCATCGCATCATCGGCGCTGCGCGGCAGCCAGCCCTCATAGATCGCGTCCGCGACGGCGCGCGGATAGCCCGCGCGAAGCGCATATTCGCGTCCCATCGTCCCTTGCAGCGAGGTCATTTCAACGACGACTTGCGTAGCGAGGTCAGCTTTCGCCAGCGACGCCGCGCGTTTCGCCGTTTGAATCGTGGTCGCGTCCACACCGTAGTACCCGCCGATGTCGGGAATCAGTCCGGCGACGCGATTGTTCTTGTCGAGCATCGAACCGAGCTTCTCTTGGAACGTCAGTGTGTGCAGGCGCGGCAGGAAATCGTCCAGTTTCTTCTGGATATCTTGGCTGAAGAAGTAATTCGCGTCGGAGAAGCGCGCGCGTAAGACTTGTTCGTTGCCGTAGATCACCTTGTCGAGATGCTCATCGTCGCCGTTGCGCACGCCGACAAAATACCCCATCAGCGCGCCGTCTTCGCCTTCGACGGCGAAATACCGCTGCTTGTTGCGCATGACCGTGACCAGCACTTCGCGCGGGAGCTTGAGATACTCCACCTCGAACGTCCCCAAGAACGCGCGCGGCGCTTCGACGAGGTTCGTCACCTCGTCCAAGAGCGCGGGATCGTCGGGGATGCGCCCGTGGATGCTCGCCGCCAACTGCTTGACCTGTTCCGCGATCAACTCGCGGCGCACGTCGCGGTCAAAGACGACGCCCTGCATCGACAGCGTTTGAAAGTAATCGTTCGCGCTGTCCAAGCGATGTTCCGGCGATCCATACGGACGCAGCCCGCGCGTCACGCGGTCGCTGGCAACATCGGCGTAGCGGAACGGAATCAGCGCGTCGCCCAACAGTGCCACGAACCAGCGGATCGGGCGGCTGAACGCGATGCCGCTGGCGTTCCAGCGCATCGACTTGCCGAATTTGATGCCCGCCACGACGCTGGGCAGCGCCTCTGCCAGCGCCTCGACGGCGGCGCGCCCGATTTCTTGAACGAGTGCGGTCACATAGCGTCCGCCGTCCAGTTCTTCGACGCGCAAATCCTCGACGCGCACGCCCTTGCCGCGCGCGAAGCCCTCAGCCGCTTTCGTCGGCTTGCCGTCCTTGTCGAAGGCGCGATCCGCTGCGGGTCCCCGCGCAATCGACTCGCGGTCAGGCTGGCGCGGCGCAACGTCCTTCGCATAGACCGCAAGGCGGCGCGGCGTGGCGTAAACGCTGATGTCGCCGTGCGTCAAGCGCAAATCATCGAACAGCACGCCAAACGTCGCGCGAAGCTGACTCAGCGCGGCATCTACATCGTCCGGCGGCAGTTCTTCGACGCCGATCTCGAAGAGGAAATCGGCGGGCGCGGTCGTGAGCGTCGGCACAGACTGAGCGAATAGTGACGGCGGCACTGGAATCGGCGCGTTCCACAGCGCATTGAGTTTTTCGAGCGGATACTCCATCGCCTGCCGCTGATCGGTGTAGGCGCGCGCGATCCGCCGTGTCATATCGCGCATCCGCCGGAAGTAGCCCGCGCGCTCGGTCACGCCAATCGCGCCGCGCGTATCCAAGACGTTGAATAGGTGGCTGCATTTCAGCACGTAGTCATACGATGGCACGAGCAAGCCCGCATCGAAGGCGCGTTTATGTTCGCGCTCGTACACGTCATAGGTCGCCTTCAAGCCATCGACATCCGCGACTTCAAAGTAATATTTGCAGTGTTCGATCTCGCTGCGCAGCAGGATATCGCCGTATTTCAGCGCGGCAGTGTCGGTGCTGTCGGCGTTCAGATCGGACGCGCGCAGCCAATCGATCTCCCAAACGGACTTTTTGCCTTGCAGCGGCAGGGCGATGCGCTCCAGCCCATACGTGATTTCGACGGAGACGGGATTCAATTCGATGCCGCCCGCTTGCTGGAAGTAGGTGAACTGCGTGATTTCCTGCCCGTCCAACCAGACTTCCCAACCCAAGCCCCATGCGCCGAGTGCCGGACTCTCCCAGTTGTCCTCTACGAAGCGGATATCGTGTTCGCGCGGGTCGATGCCCAACGCTTCGAGCGAGCGCAAATACAGCTCTTGCGGGTTGCCCGGATCGGGTTTGAGGATCACTTGGTATTGATAGTAATACTGCATCCGGTTCGGATTTTCGCCGTAGCGTCCATCGTCCGGGCGCACGCTCGGCTCGACATAGGCGACGCGCCACGGTTCGGGGCCCAGCACGCGCAGCAGCGTCGCTGGATTGCCCGTTCCCGCACCGACTTGGATGTTATACGGCTGCCAAATCGCGCAGCCCTGTGCCGCCCAAAACTCATGGAGTTTGAGGATAATTTGCTGAAAATTCAGCGGGTTCACCATACGCTCGTCCTGACTGAGTTTGATCGCGTTGAGCGGGTAATTATAAGTCCGAACCGACGCAGAATGTAGGGGGCATGGCGCGCAGGTGCAGGTCTATGCCCGATTGTTGGCGTAACCTCCAGCGGCAATTCGGGTTATCATCAGTATATGAACCTACGCAAACGGCTTTTTCAGCGGCAAAAAAATCTCAAGCGGCTGTCCGATCCCGAACTGGTAGACGCAGCACGCGCGGGCGACCGCGAGGCGTTCGGAGAATTGTACGAACGCTATGTCGAGAAAATCTATAACTATATCTACTACCGCACGGGCAATCACTACGACGCGGAAGATCTGACCGCGCGCGTGTTCACCCGCGCCATGCACCACATCGAAACCTATACCGAACGCGGCGTCCCCTTCCAAGCGTGGCTGTACCGGATTGCGCACAATCTGGTCGCCAATTGGCATCGGGATCGCGGACGCCGCAAGGTGATCCCGCTGGACGAGTTCATCGCCGCCAGTCTCAAATCCGATGCGCCGGAGGGACAGGCGGAAGAGAACGAAGAACGAGAACGGTTACAAGCGGCGATCCGCCGCCTGCCCGCCGAGCGACAGCAGCTTCTCATCTTGAAGTTTGTTGAACATTTATCCAACGCCGAGATTGGCGACATTATGAGCCGCACCGAAGGCGCGGTCAAATCGCTTTATCATCGAACGCTGTTGGCGCTGCGGGACGAGCTGGGCGCAGACGGAAGCCGGAAGGACGGGGTACAGGAGAAGGATGTATCGAATCGATGAAGCCCTTATCACCATCCCACTGGGACGATTTGTTGAGCGACTTGACCGACGCTGTGTTGACGGACAACGCGGACATTGCCTCGATTCGTGCGCATTACAGCGTGCCGTCGGGTGAGGTCGATGATCTGGTCGTGGTCATGCGGCAAATGCGCCGCGCTCTGCGTCGGGTTGACCCGTCGCGCCGCTATGTCTATCGGTTGCGCCGCCAATTGTTGGGCGCGCCGGTCAATCAATATAATGTGATTGCCCGCGTGCGTCATTTGCCGCCGCGCGTGCAGATCGCCGCCGCGCTGGCGCTGTTAGCCGGCGCGATGTGGATGGCGCGCCGCCGCGCGCCGCTGCCCGATGGACTGGCGGACGCCTTGTCCGAAGCGTGATCAGCGCGGGGATATGGCGTGCCATGTCCCCGCATTTTTCCCTCGTTATGAATTTTCGTTCACAACCCAAATTTTTCCACTCAAAACCGCCTTTTGGGGGCTTTACACATCCTTAAAAGAGATGTACTGTTACTTTGTCGTCCGAAAAATGCATTGTTTTCCGTGCGATCCATCGACTTTCATACCGAAAGCCACCATGAACGAAAGTGCCAGTCCGACCGAACAGCCGTCACATTTAGGCGGCGGTGGCAATTTCCGGCGCGCATCCTCGCGGTAAGTTAAACGGGGACGGCGCACCGCATCGCCGCCGCTTCCCGATGTTCGCCGCCAATATTCCTATCGGCAGACGAACACTGTGACCCCTGTTCAAACCAACAACTGCATCAACGCTGGTCGCGCCCTAAAAAGCGTGCTTCATCGTCCTTTTTGCGTTCTGGCAGCGAATCGTCGCCGTCCAAACGCAAAATCTCGCTTGGGTTTAACCATCACGGGCGGGACAGTCGTGTAAAAAGGGGTTTCTCATGTACAACGATCTGCTGCTCAAGAGCATTGTGCCGACCGACAACGACGATACCGAAATTCAAGGCTTGATCGACGAGATCGAGGAACTGGAAAGCTTACTCAGCCCCGAAGCCCAAACGCTCATTCGTGATTTGCGTCCGCTGATCGTCACGGATGATGTCTACGAAGATTTGGACGATCAGTCGTCGTTCGGAGAGCGCGTCTCCGACCGCTTGGCGTCGTTCGCGGGCAGTTGGAAGTTCATCATCATGTTCGGGTTGATTATGGCAGCTTGGATCGGCACTAACGCCTATCTGGGTGGGGCAGCGTTCGATCCGTTCCCGTTCATCCTGCTCAATCTAGCCCTTAGCACGCTGGCAGCGATGCAAGCGCCCGTCATTCTCATGGCGCAGAATCGGCAGTCGAAGAAAGATCGCGCGGTCGCGGACAACGATTATCAGATCAACCTCAAGAACGAAGTCGAACTCGCAGATTTGCACCGTAAGATGGATATACTGACCGACGCGCTGACCGTGCAGACCAAGTTGGTGAACGCGCTGGTCGATGCGCGCCGCAAAGAATTGAGCGCGACCGTCCGTATGATCGAAGGCGCGCGCCACAATATCGATGGGGGCGGCACGGGGCGTTAGGGTTGCAGAATGCCGCATCGTCAGGATCGATGCCAACTTTGTCTCGGTTCGCCCTTTTCTCTATTCTTTACTCATTACTCAACCTGAGTTTTGGATAGCTTCACCTCACCCCCCAACCCCCTCCATTGCATAGAGAAGGGGCTTTCAAACCCGTTGTGACCTGTCCTGCTCCCCCTCTCCACGCTGTGGGTATTTATTCACCTACCCGTGCAGAACGCATTTTGCCCCAGTCCTATAGGGTTCATTATGTGTTTCTTGGGTTTAAATTCACAGATTTTGAGCTTAATCCCATGGGTAGGTGAATAAATACCGCTGTGGCTGAGGGGGTTGGGGGTGAGGTGAACGGTTTAGAGCCGATCCAAAACTCAGGTCACTCAATGCCCATTCGGGAAAATCTTGCCCGGATTGAGAATCCCGTTCGGGTCAAGCGTATCCTTGATCGCGCGCATCACATCAAGCGACTCGCCGTGTTCGGCGGGCATGTACTTCGCCTTGCCCATCCCGACACCGTGTTCGCCCGTCGCTGTGCCGCCCAACGCAATCGCCTTCAACACAATATCGCCATTGAGCGCGAAGGCGCGGTCGCGTGATAGGTCGTCGTCATACGGAAATTCGACGTGGATGTTGCCGTCGCCCGCGTGTCCGATCATATACGCCGTCGCACCCGCCGCGCCCGTCACCTGCTCGACATACGCGATCAACGCCGGATACGCGCTGATCGGCACCGCCACATCCATGATGAAAAACTGTTTGCCCGGATGCGACCGCACCATGATCTCATACGAGTGATGGCGCGCGTGCCACAGTCGCTTGCGTTCCGCCGTGTCCGTGGTGGCATGAACGCGGATCGCCCCAAATTCCTCGCAAATCTCGCGCACCGAGTCGAGTCCCGCCGCCAACGTCACTTCATGCGCAGCGTGGAACTCCATGAAGACCGTCGGATGATCCGTCAAATCGACGCCCTCCGACTCACGCAGCATTCGACAGTGGGCGGCATCGATCAATTCCAGCGCGGCGGGGTCAAGTCCGCTCCCGCGTACAGCCACGACTGTTTCAACAGCCGCTTCGACGGTGGGGAACGATGCCACGACCGCACTCATCAGCGCCGGGACGGGGACAAGTTTGAGCGTCGCCTCTGTGATTACGCCCAGCGTCCCCTCGCTGCCGACGAACAAATGCAGCAAATCGTAGCCGGACGACTGCTTGACCGAGCGCGATCCGACGTGAATCAGCCGCCCATCCGCGAGCGCGACTTGCATTTTCAACACGTTGTCTTTGCTCGCGCCATATTTGACCGTGCGAATTCCGGCGGCATTATTCGCCAGCATCCCGCCGACGGTGGCATTCGCGCCGGGATCGGGCGGGAAGAACAGCCCATAGCGCGCCAATTCGGCGTTCAGGTCTTTGTGTCCGATACCGGGTTGCACGGTGACTTGAAAATCGTCGGCGTGGACGGCGACGATCTTATTCATGCGCTCGAACGACATGGAGATGCCGCCATAAATCGGGATCGAATTGCCTTCTAAGCCCGTGCCGACGCCCCACGGCGTGATCGGAATGTGGCGTTCATTCACCAATTTGAGCGTATCCGCGACGGCTTGCGCGGTCAGCGGAAAGATCACGACTTCGGCTGCGCGCGCGGGATGATGCGATTGGTCTTTGGCGTGCAAATCGAGATCGGCTTGCGCCGTGCTGACATTTTCAGCGCCATGAATAGCGCGCAGGTGATCGAGAAGGTCGGGGGTGACGGGTTGGTAAGTCATGATCGCGGCTCATCTTTAATTTTCGTATGAGCGGGTGAGCTTACCCTATTTTTTGTCCGATTTCACGCCCTCACCCGCGCAGCGTTATCGCGCCAAGGTAACTACTCAACCATCGCGGTATCTTCACTGGGTTATGAACCTATATAAGCCTTAGATGTCCATAAAGAACTTCGTGGCACGAAGATCGCGACCAAAATCCACTACAAAGCGGTCTATTGTCAACCGTTATGAGCCGAAAAGTCGTGATGGCTGAGTAGTTACGCGCCAAGATACAAAGCATCATCCATTTCGTCCGCTGCCCCACTTTACAAAGCAGCGCGGGGCAGCGGCAAACAGCCATGAGCGTTTAGATATGCGGAATCGCATCCTCTGGTTGGTTGAAGGTGGGGATTAATTTATTCGGAAAGAGCCGCCGCAGCGTCTTGTCTATCGTCGCATTTCGCATGCCACCATAAGCGAGATAGACGGCAGCCAAACCTTTTGGCACTTTGATGCCTTTCATCAATGCTGTCCATATTTCAGCAACGACCTCAGCGGGGTTATCCTTAGCATATGTCCATTTCTGCGCATACGGTTTTGCCCTTAATGCATTCATGATTTGATCATTGATACGTGCAAGATGGAACAACTGGGCTTCGATTCCAGGGTTTGTGAGATACAGCGCGTTCGCCGTCATCAAATCGATGGTCGCAGATTGGAACTTATCGCGCTTGCTAAAGGCGTGCAGTAAATGTCCCATTTCATGAAAGATGGTCGCTTGTTCCCAGTTTTTGAGCTTCGTCGCCTTCTTAAAGCCCTTTTTGGACGCGGCACCCGCCATGGTTGTGTCTTTATCGGCTGGGTTGATGTCTGTGAATTTTTCGTTGCGCAGCACAATACGGAAGACGCCGCCGGCAGCAGCGGTGTAGATGCCCTGCTGACGCACATTACCAGAACATTTAGTGAGTATAATATCGATGCGAGAGGGCGCGACCGTCATATTTCCCATATACTTGGTAATGATTTCATCGAGTGAACTTTCGACGTTGGCAAAAACGGGCGTATATTCGCCGACTGCAAGGGTTGTTCCAACAGCAAACGCTTGATTGAGCGGAAGGACTTGGGGTACTCTCGGTTGAGTAACAATAAAGTTTACAGGGACAGTTACATTCGGCATTACTCCAGTTATTGTTTTATTTGCAGTTCGGATGGTGTTGTAATCATGCTCTTGAGTTACGGTGATAGCGGTATCGATACCCGTCCAGATAGAAGCTTGATCCGGACGAGTCGCAGCCACATCCGACATTGCCTCGGTGGTTGTCATTTGAATCGGCGTCGGACCTGCCGTTGCATTGACGCCAAACGGACCAGTTTTGTTAAACATTAGTTGATATTCATGAGTAACGGGATCAATTGCCATCGTCCGCGTAATGACAAAGTCTCCTGCATGTAAAGCCGTCCACGGTCCGGCTGCGCCTCGATCACGGTACTCATAAACTTGATCCCCGATAAGCGTCCATGCGCCGCGTCTCAAATTGTCATGACCCATGACCGAAAAAGACGGCGCAAACCCGGCACCATTGTGGTTATCAGTGCCGCCCCCCGAATTCATCGCGCCCGCTACTTTCGTCAAGGTGTTTGCGACGAGTGTCATGTTTGGAATAGTCGGAACGACCAGCGGATAACCGGGCATATCAACGACTGGATCACTCCTGAATGTCACGACTTCTCGCATTTCAATATCGTCGAGATCGGCTAGAATCGTGCTGCTTGTCCACGTTTTGTCCGTACTAATTTTCACTTGTGCGTTGTCAACCGCAGTTCCGGCCACTGTAAAATTTTGGGGTACGGCACCATTTTTTCGTTGAATCAATGCAGCGGCAGATTGAGAACCACGAGGATTTGATGTTTGCTTCATCATCTTTGTAAGGGCGTGGTTGCCAATTGATCGTTGGAGCTTCAAAACGTCGGCAGTACTCAGAGAGCGAAGTTGATTATGAACAGACTGCGACCCGACCCTAGAATAGATATCACTGCCTACTACGGCGCTATCGTCGTGATTTTTCCCTTGCAAATGGCTCGGGGTTGACTGACGATGGGGATCATGACTGTTTTTCTGGACGCTAGAACGCTGATGTTGAGCCACTTTTTTACTCCATCCTGCTCAACGCAATAAACTTCTGCCTACTCGAATTGTAAATCTGTATACGGAATGGTGCAACCATAAGCTCACTGAAGGGTGCATTTCACTTTAGTGCAAAAAGAGGTAGGCTAAAGTATGAGAAAAGTGAGGAGGTAGGAAATGGCGACAACTCGGCAAGAACTTGAACAGAAATTGGTGGAACAGGCACAAGAAGCCATCCG
>Ga0163154_10006055_pt1 | contig 14998 bp, 13 predicted proteins | sample OliLakLV19MP9P1_FD_148649 | JGI IMG/M metagenome (GOLD analysis project Ga0163154, IMG submission 148649) | Freshwater microbial mat bacterial communities from Lake Vanda, McMurdo Dry Valleys, Antarctica - Oligotrophic Lake LV.19.MP9.P1 | ecosystem: Environmental > Aquatic > Freshwater > Lake >... | reverse complement strand
ACGTACTTGAAGTCGCGCTGGCGGAAGGCGATAAACGCGCCGTACACCACATTGATCAGCGTCAGGAACACAATCCACGGCAGATGCACCGCCGCGCCATCCGGGAGAAGCTGTACCCCCATACGCAGCGCCGCATATGCACCCAACTTCATCAACACGCCCGCATGGATCATCGAAACGGCTGTCGGCGCGGCAACGTGACCGTCGGGACTCCAGTTGTGGAACGGGAACACGCCCGCCAGCACCGCGAAGCCGATGAAGATCACCGGGAACCAGAATTTAGCGAACGTCATTGTATCAAAGCCCGCGTACCCGCCAATGTTGAACGCGCCGTTTTCCGCCGCCAGCATGACAGAGGTCATGTCAAAGTTGAACGGTTTTAGGTCAGCAGGCAGAATATTCGCCGCTTTCGCCGCTTCAAACACTGCCGCGCCTGTCGTCTCGTAGTAAGTCGCCGTGACAAACAGCATCGCCAGCACGCCGACCAGCGCCACGACTGAGCCGATCAAGATGTACAGCGTCAGTTTCATGGCGGCGTATTCGCGTAACTTCACCCATCCCCATGTGGCGATGAGCAAATACATCGGGAAGATGGCGAATTCGTAGAAGAAGAACAGCACAAAAATATCTTGCGCCAGAAACACGCCGTAAACGCCCGACACCAGCAGCATGAAGAACGCCATAAACTCACGCGGGCGGTCATCGATGCGCCACGACATCAGCACACCTGCTACTGCGACCATGCCTGTCAGCAATACCATCGGCACGCTTAAGCCGTCTACGCCCAGATGATAGGCGATCCCCAACTGCGGCAGCCAGGGGACGTATTCTTCAAACGCCATGCCGTCTTTATACATGGCGGTGGAAACCGAAATACCCGCGTCTGTCGCGCCGACGGCTTGCGCCATTTGGGGCGCGTACTCGTCAAGGTTGAACGCTTCGAGTTCAGCGCCCCGCCCCGCGTTGACCAGCGACTGCGCTTGCTGCTGCTCGATATTCCCGACCTGACTGTTGTAGTTCAGGTACACGAACAGCGACAGCAAAAGCACCGCCGAAGCCGCGCCAATCGCCAAGCCGCGCACAAGGTCTTTTTGATCCTTGGGCAGCAGCAGCATCACCACAGCAGCGATGATGGGGATGAAAATAATCAGGCTTAATACTGGAAAGTTGACTGAGTCCATGTTTATCTATGATCCCCCAAACAGTTGGGTTACAGATGCGTTGATCACCGACAAAATCCAGTTCGGCGCCAACCCGGTAATCAGCATCAACACCATCAGCGGAGCCATCGCAATGAACTCGCGCATGTCGATTTCCAGCTTGTAATCGCGCCAGTGCATGTTAAACGGTCCGTGCAGCACCGAACGAATCCCCTTGAGGATGTAACCGCCCGTGAACAGCAAACCGATCATCGAGATGACGGTCAACAGCGTGTACACGGTGAACGAACCGCGCACGACCAGAAATTCGCTCACGAAACCGTTCAATCCCGGCAAACCGAGACTCGCCATGCTCGTAAAGATGAAAATGCCGCCGTAGATCGGTGCTTTCACCCACAAGCCGCCGTACTGAGTCATGTCACGGGTATGCGTTTTGTGATAAATCGCGCCAGCCAGCAAGAACATACCCGCCGAACTGAGTCCGTGATTGAACATTTGCAGCACCGCGCCGTTCGTCGCAATGATCGCGTCCTGCGCTAATTCAGTAGAGCCTGTCACAAATTGCTCACCGTAAATTCGCGCCGTCACAGCCAAGCCCAACGCCACAAACCCCATGTGATTGACCGAACTGTACGCTACCAGTCGCTTAATGTCCGTTTGACCGAACGCGGCGAACGCGCCAAGCACGATCCCCAACACAGCGAGAATAGCAAAGAACGTTGCAAAGTTGGTCGTCAACCCCAGAATACTGATGTCGGCTACCCATACATCCGGGAACAGCGGAATGACGATGCGTAGGAAACCATACGCCCCTAGCTTGAGCATGACGCCCGCCAGCAGCATCGACCCCGCCGTTGGCGCTTCACTGTGCGCGTCTGGCAGCCACGTATGGAAGGGCCACACGGGAACTTTGATGCAGAACGCGACAAAGAAGCCTAAGAACGCCAAGCCTTTCACGGTGTTCACCGGAATACCGAGAAACAGCCCGTCGGGGCGGCTCAGATTGAGCCACAAATCCGTTTGGGTGATCAGCGTGGGAATGTCGAACGTCCCCGCCGTGATCCCGATCAACTGGATTGCGAGGAGCATCCCCAACGAACCGCCAAGCGAGTAGAGAAAGAACTTGGTTGAAGCATACTTGCGATTGGGACCGCCCCACTGGTTGATGATGAAGAACATCGGCACGAGCGTCAGTTCGTAGAACAGGAAGAACACCATCAAATCCTGTGCGACGAATGTCCCGAACAAACCCGCCTCAAAAAAGAGGATCAGCGCCATGTGCATATTGACGCGATCCTCGATTTCCCAACTCACCAGCACTGCCAGCGGGGTCAAAATCCCCGTGAGCAGCACCATCGACGCGCTGATCCCATCGATACCGACATGCCACGACGCGCCCAACAGACCGAACCATTCCGTCTGGAATGTCATCTGCTGACCCGCCGCCGTCGTGTTGTAGGCGAAGAACACCGCCGCCGCCACGCCACCAATCGCCACAGACAAGCCAAGCGCGAGGATTCGCGCAATGGCTTTCTGTTCCGAAGGGACGAACACAAGCAGCAGCGCCGCCAACGCGGACGCAAACACTAGAAACGAAAGGACATCAAACCCAAAGATATTCATAGTTGATCTAATCTCTCTCCCTTACGGAGCAGCCTGTAGGACGCCCGTCGAGAGCGCAAAGACCAAAGCGATCACGAGTGCGGCAATAGCGAGAAGCAGCATGTACGTTTGTACGCGCCCACTTTGCAGCCGACGGAAAGAAATGCCCGATTTCGCCATCAGTTCGGGAATACCGTCGCCCACCCCGTCGATCAACCACAGGTTCATCACCTTGAGGAAATCGCCAATCCACGTAAACACGCGGGCGAGCAGGTGCAGGAAACCGTCGATCACGCCGCGATCAATGAACTCGTAGGCGACATTCTTAGCGAACCACTGCGACGGCTTCACAAACAACGCCGTATACAGCTCGTCAAAGTAGTACTTGTTTTGCAACACGGGATACACGGGACCCAGAATACTCACCAGCGGGTCAACTTCGCCCGCTTGCAGCGGCTTGCGCCAGTACATCAGGTAGCCCAAACCGATCCCACCGAGCGCCACCGCGAATGACACCAGCACCGGGAAAATGTTAAACGGCACAGCGGGCGATTCCGCGATCAACGCCGCGCCCACGAGGTGATGGAAAGCGTTGTACTCTGGCGAGAAGATCGCGCCAAACAACGGGAAATCCGACGGCACGCCGATGAACCCGGCGGTAATCGCAAAGAACGACAGCAGCACCAGCGGCAGAGTCATCGTAAAGCTGACGATCCCGCGCCCCAGATTCGCGTGTTTCGCTTCTTCCGTGCGGGCTTCGCCCCAGAACGTCATCCCGATCTGGCGCATGGTGTAGAACGCCGTCAGGAACGCGGCAATTGCCAGCAGCACGAACACCAGCGCATGAGGTCCATAGCCGTGTGTCGTACCAGCCCATGCCTCAGCCAGAATTTCGTCTTTCGACCAGAAGCCCGCTGTAATCAACGGGAAGCCCGCCAGCGACAAGCCGCCGATCAAGAAGGTGATGAATGTGACAGGCATCGTCTTACGCAAACCGCCCATGTTCCGCATATCTTGCGGATCAAAATGCGGCGCATGTTCTTCATGTCCATGATCGTCATGTGCGTGACCATGTTCATCATGCGCGTCGTGTGCATCATGCGCGTGACTTGTGACCACCGTCGCACCGTGTGAGTCATGGCTGTGTTCTTCTGCCTCGTCATGTCCGTGCGCGTGAACGTGATGCTCACCGTGTTCCATGCCGTGAATGACCGCGCCCGACGCCATGAACAACAGCGCCTTGAAGAACGCATGGGTGATCAAGTGGAACGCCGCCGCGACGAACCCGCCAATGCCGAGCGCCGCCACCATAAACCCAAGTTGTGAAATCGTGGAGTAGGCAAGCACTTTCTTCACGTCATTTTGCGTGACGGCAATCGTCGCCGCAAAAATCGCCGTGAACGCGCCAACGACTGCCATGACCAGCAGCGGCGGCGTGAAAATGCCGTGATGCGGATCGCCGCCCGCCGCGAACAGCGGATACATGCGGATCACCGCGTACACCCCTGCGGAAACCATCGCCGCCGCATGGATCATCGCGCTAACGGGCGTGGGACCCTCCATCGCGTCGGGCAGCCACACATGGAGCGGGAACTGTGCCGACTTGCCAATTGTCCCGATGATCAGGAAAATGCCAATCAAGCTGGCAGCACTCATTCCCGGTATCAACAGGGCGGGCGTGTTCGCTAACCGTTCAGCCAATGTTTCAGCGTGGACGCTTGAGTAACCTTCTTCGCCTTCTTCCCCTTCGTGTTCGCCTTCAACAATTGCCCCTTCTTCGCCTTCGGCTTCTGAGACAATAGCTTCACTTCCACCCTCGACGGCGACAATTTCCGCGCCGGGAGCGGGGTTATACATAATCTCGCGGAACGAGAGCGTTCCGGTGCTGGCGTACAGATACGCGATCCCTAGCAGCATGATCACGTCTGCGACACGGGTGGTCGTAAACGCTTTGATCGCGGCTTTGTACGCGCTTGGTTTCTCGAACCAGAAGCCGATCAGCATGAATGAGCATAAGCCCATGATTTCCCAACCGACGAACAGCAGCAGCAGGTTATCCGCCACCACCAACGTCAGCATCGCGCCCGCAAATAGGGCGATCAAGCTGAAAAAGCGTGACTGACGCGGGTCATGCGCCATGTAGCCAATCGAGTAGATAAAGATCATCAAGCACGCGAACGGCACCATGAACAACAGCGGCACGGTCAGCGGGTCAACGAGGACGCCCATGTTAAATGTGCTGACCCCGGTGTTCATCCACACAACGGCGCTGTGGAAAACTTCTTCGCCTAAGTGAGCGAGGCTGGTAGCGCGTGCGACAACTTGCCAACTGATGAGCCACGCCGCGATGATTCCGCTTAAGCCAACGGTGATGCTAACAATGCGGCTGCGGGTGGTGACGACAGGCACGGACATCCCATCATAATCGGGGTGATGCCCGCCGTATTCCTCACTGGTCGCCGGAATGAGTTTGCTGCGGTTCGTCAACAACGTAATGATGAGGAACGCCAGCAGAGGACCCACCGGAATCAACCAGGGCAGGAAATTGGGGTCATTAATGAGTGCGTTTAAATCCATAATTGAAGTTTAACCCTAGCCCTTGAGTAGGTTGACATCTTCGACCACTACCGAACGACGGCTGCGGTAGATCGAGATGATGATCGCCAGCCCGACAGCGGCTTCGGCGGCAGCCACGACAAATACAAACGCCGCGAACGCTTGCCCCGCCATATTCTCTGGAGCCATATAGCGCCAGAAGGCAATCAAGTTGATGTTGACGGCAGAGAGCATCAGCTCCACGCTCATCAAAATTGCCACCGCGTTACGACGAGCAAGCACGCCATAAACGCCAATCGAAAACATGGCGGCAGCAACTAACAAATACATCCATAACGGAACCATGCGATGTGCGCTCCTTACCGTAACCTGACTATTCCGTATCTGTATCACGCGCAAGGACAATCGCGCCGATCATCGCCGCCGTTAGCAGCAGAGACGCCACCTGAAACGGCAGCACATACTGATTGCCGTCGACCAGCGCAACGCCTAAATCTTCGGTGGTCGCCACATTATCGCTCACCGGTTGGCTGGGGTTAATGCCGTTTTCGCCCCACACGGGCAAAATCACGCCGATAGTGAGCAGCACGAACAGTAAAATACCGACGATCCCACTCATCCACCACTGACGGTTAAACAGTTCGGTCATGTTCGTCATGCTGCGCGTGAGCATCACCGCGAAGATGATCAAAATCGCAATCGCGCCGATGTAAACGAGGACTTGCACCACCGCCATAAACGGGGCGCTCAACAGCACGAAAAAGCCCGCGCCGCCAAACAAGCTGACGATCAGGTAAAGTGCGCCGTGAATCAGGTTTTTGCTGCTGACAACGCCCACTGCCCCGGCAAGTGAGAACAGGGCAAAGACAAAAAAGGCGATGGTTTGTGCGTTTAGTTCAAGCATAGTTCTTTTCTTTCTTCCTTTCGCCTTAGTGTGCCGCAACTTGCGGAACGTCGTGCGCTTTTGCCACGACAGTCGATTCTAAGCGTGCTTTCCGTCCGATTCCGCGCAGATACGTGAGAATGCCAGCGATCACCACGAGGTTGCCCAGAAGCAAAATCACCGATTGCGGCAAATGCGCCAGAAAATCTGTTTCGCCGGGAGCGGGCGCAAGTCCTACCGCTTTTGTGACCTGGATCAAGAACGCCACCATGATCACATTGACAATCGCTACTGGAACGAGAAATTTCCAGTTGAAGCTCATCATCTGGTCAATGCGGACACGCGGCACAGTCGCACGCAAAATCAGCGACGGAATGTAGACGATCAGCGTCTTGATGAACAGGTAGACAAAGCCAAGCACCGGAAGTTGTGTCGCGCCGGGACCCGACCACCCGCCCAAAAAGATCACCGCGAATAACAAATTCGCCGTAAAAGCGTGCATGAATTCGTTCGCCATGAACAAGCCGAACTTCATGCCCGAATACTCGATGTTGTAACCCGCCACCAGTTCAGACTCCGCTTCGATCAAGTCGAAGGGAGCGCGTCCCGTTTCCGCGAGGTTCGATATGTAGAAGATCACCGCCGACAGGAACGCCGGGACGATGAACCACATACCCAACTGTGCGACCACAATCCCCTGCATAGAGAGCGTCCCTGCGATCATCACCGGGACGAGCAGCGCCAACACCATCGGTATTTCGTAGCTGACCAACTGCGCCACCACGCGGAACGCGCCAAGCAGCGCATATTTGTTGTTGCTCGACCAACCCGCCATCATAATCGCCAGCGTGCCAATCGAACCAATTGCCGTGAAGTACAGCACGCCGATGCTCAAATCGACACCGATGTGTACCGGGCTGAACGGAATGACCGCCCACATCAACGTCGTAGACAGCGTAGCGATAATTGGCGCGAGGTTGTAGATCAAACGATCTGCGCCTGCCGGGGTGATGTCTTCCTTGATGATCAGCTTCACCGCATCTGCGATGTTTTGGAACAAGCCGAAAGGACCCACGCGGTTTGGACCGATACGATCCTGCACGCGGGCAGCAATCTTACGTTCCAGCCAGATCAAGATGATGACCAGCACCAGCGGGAATATAGCAACGAGGATGACGCCAATAAATATCGAAATGAACTGCGCCAGCCCCGGATCAACGCCGCTGCTGGTCAGGCAGAGCGCCATCGTCTCTATGACGTTAATACACTGCTGTTCCATGAACTACTCCAACCTTATGCCCATTCGAGCGCGTTTTTCTTCCAGGCGTAAATAAGCGCGTCTGTGAGCAGGAAAATGAACAACAGCCCCGCCGCAAACGCGAAAAAGTCCAACTGGTTGTATGCCATCGCCCAGGGGAACAGGAAAATCAATTCCACGTCAAAGACGAGAAACACCAAACCGTAGATGTAGTACTGCACTTTGAACTGCACCCACGTATCACCAACGGTTTCCACGCCGCACTCGTAGGTCTGCATTTTGATTGCGTTAGGTCTGCGTGGACGGAAAATCCACGAGATCGCCAAAGGCGCAGCAGGCAAGACCCACGCGAGCGCCATAAACACCCCGATGAACGCCCACTCGTTGACTACACTCATAAAAGAGTCCCCTCAAAAATTGACTGAATCAATCGTCCGCCTCTGGCGAAGCGGTCAAAACTTCGTTTGCGAAAAATGGATCAACCGTTTGTGATAAACGGCGCTAAGTATAGCAAAGTGACCCTCTCTATGCAAAGATTGTCAACCGAACGAATTGCTTTTTTTGCAATTCACCTTGCGGGGCGGATTGTAGCCGACAATAAGGCGCATTTCAAAAGATGCTAACACTATTCTTGGCTATAGTGTCTAGATAACAGATAGGGTAATTGCCAATACAATAAGAGTAGGAGAGGCTATTTCTGCCTACTCGCTTTAAACCACTTGGAGATCAGGCTATGAAACTCGCTCTATTGATCTTGGTTGCGCTGGTGCTGCTTCCGTTTACGTTCGCTGCCGCTCAAGAAGATACCTCAACATGGGCTGGCAATTATTTCGTCAACGGCATAGACGCTCTGGGCGTTCCCTATGAAGCCGGATTAGAAATTCTTGACGCTGGCGGTTGGACGCAGCTTTTGTGGAGCTATCCCGGCGCGGCTGTCGCTGAAACCGGCGTCGGTTTACCGCTCAACGATACCCAGATGGCGGTTTCCTACGACATCACCTGTGTGATTCAGGTCTTCAACATCGGGGAAAACGGCGCTCTGTCGGGACCTTGGGCGCAGCCCTTCGCGGGTTTAGGGGAAGAAGCCGCTATCCCTACTAACCCGGGCGAAACCATCGGCGGCACATACGATGTGCTTGGCACGAACCCCGATGCGACAAATTATGAGGGAACTCTGGAAATCATCCCTATTTCCACTGACCTTTACACGCTCGTTTGGACGCTTGGCGCACTCACTTACGAGGGTGCGGGGATGCTGGTAGGCGATCAATTGATTGCCGCCGCTGACACTATCCCTGAGATTCCATGCGGCGTTGGTCTCATGACATGGACTGAAGAAGGCACAATCAACGGGACGTGGTGGCAAGAAGGCACGCCCGATGTGTATTCAGATACCGCCACCCCTATCGTTTTAGCCGACAGTTACACGGTCAATGGCACATCGGCAGACGGTACGACCTACACCAATACATTGACCTTCAGCGGTGACGCTTTCCGCTACATCGTCTCCTCTGACGATCAACCTATCGGGGTTGGGGTACTGCGCGGCAATGTCCTTAACATTGCGGTAGGCGGCGAACAATGCGCTGTACTCAACCGTGCGCTGCTCGCCGATGGACGGATGTTTACGCGCAACGCGACCCAAGTCAACGAAACGATTGGCACGACGCTGCAAACGCCTAACGGTGAAACCGAAGGCTATCTCGGCACATTTGACCTGATCGGTTCAGCCGCGACAGGCGCAAATACACAGGGCAGCACCACGATTAGCGGTGGTGAAAACGGCATCTATCATGGCGCGGGCGAAGCAACCCGCTCTACTGGCGAAACCGTCAACGTGGAGGGGATTTTTATCCTTACCAATGGCATGATCGCGGGCGTGTATGCTCCCGGCGGTGATGTGACTCCGTGCGGTGTATTAGCAGGGGTGATCGGCGCGGACGGCGTGATCACGATGCCTTACATCTACTACGGCGGCACAGAGATCGAAGGTACAGACATCGCCACCCCCGATATGTAAATCCCTACCTCGTCATCCTTGCTCCCCTCTCCACTTGGAGAGGGGCTGGGGGTGAGGTTGCTTTGTCTCCCCTCTCCACTTGGAGGGGTTGGGGGTGAGGCTGATCTGCTATAATGCCCCGTGTTTGACATTAACACGTTCGGGGTATTTATGTTCACCGTCATTACGCCTTCCGCGTCCGATTGGGATGCGTTCGTCCATACACATCCCCGCGCTCACATTTTGCAGGCGGCGCGTTGGGCTGACCTCAAAGGCGCTTACGGTTGGCGTGCGGATCGTGTCGCCTTAACGGAAAACGGGAAGATCGTCGCGGGGGCGCAAATCCTCTTTCGTCCCCTCCCCATGCGACTCGGCACGCTGGCATATGTGGCGATGGCTCCCCTGTTCACCGATCCCGCGCAAGCATCGCCCTTGTGGGACGCAATTCACAAGTGCGCCAAACGTCACAGCGCGGCGTTTCTGCGCTGCGAAGCGGGCATATTTCGCGCTGGCGAAATAGTGTCTGACTTCGCAAAATTCGGCTTTAAAGAAACCGATCAAACCATTCAGCCGCCGCGCACCGTTGTGATCAACATCACAGGCGACGACGAAACGATTCTCGCCCGAATGAATCAAGGTACGCGCCGCAAAATCCGCCAGAGTCTCAAAAACGACGTGCGTTACGTCGAAGGTTCACACGACGACGTAGCGAAGTTCAACGCTATCATGCAGGTGACAGGATCGCGCAACGAATTTGGCGTACATGAACCAGATTACTACCGTCTGGCGTATGATCTCTTTGTACCGCACGACGCGGCGCTGATTCTCGCGCAGCACGAAAACGACACGTTAGCCGGAATCATGGTGTTCGCCCTCGGCAAAACGGCATGGTATTTATACGGTGCATCCTCCAACGAGAAACGTAACCTTATGGCGACCTACGGCATTCAGTGGACGGCAATCCAGTGGGCGAAGCGGCGCGGCTGCACCGAATATGATCTCTGGGGCATCCCCGACGCGCCGCCGGAACAACTCGAAGCAGCGTTCGAGACGCGCTCTGATGGTTTGTGGGGCGTGTACGGCTTCAAACGCGGGTGGGGCGGTGAGGTTGTCCGCTCAATCGGCACATGGGATAAAGTTTACAACCCGATCATTTACGCGGCGTATCAATGGGCGGTGAATAGACGTGCCTCGGAGACTTTGTGAGCGATCTAACGACTGAAATCATCACCCACCGCGATACATGGAACGATTCGCTGCGGCAGATGCCCTATGCCCATATTCTGCAAACGTGGGAATGGGGCGAGTTTAAGCACCTCACGACAGGCTGGCGACCCATTCGCATGGCATACAAGCGCGGCGATCAGATTGTTGCGATGGCATCTGTCGGCGTGCGAAGTATCGGCGCAGTGAACATGATGTACGTTCCCAAAGGACCCGCATTCGCCTATGAGGATGCTGACCTTGCCTCCGACGTGCTGGATCAATTGCAGCGTGCGGCACGCCATAACCGCGCCGTATGGCTCAAAATTGACCCGGATGTGATCGCAGCGACGGGAATCCCATCTGCCGCTCCCGCCGTCGATGATACGGCGACTCCTACCCCTGACGACACGCCTAATCCAACGGGGCAAGTCTTCATGCGAATTCTGCGAGATCGCGGCTGGAAGTTCTCGAACGATCAGGTGCAGTTTCGTAATACGGTAAATATTGACCTCACCCAAACCGAAGATCAACTGCTGGCGGGGATGAGCCAGAGTACGCGGCGCAAAGTTCGCATTGCCGAGCGCGAAGGCGTCACCGTGCGACTCGGCACAGTGAACGATCTGCCTCTGCTCTACGACCTGTACAGAGTCACGGGCGAACGCGACAATTTCCTGATCCGCCCGTCGTCTTACTATGAACAGGCGTGGCGCGTATTCATCGAAGGCGGGTTAGCTCACCCGTTGATCGCAGAAGCCGACGGCAAAGCCATTGCTCAGGTGATTCTGTTCCATTTTGGTAAGAAATGCTGGTATTTCTACGGCGCATCGTCTGACGATCAACGCGACAAAATGCCCAATTACCTGCTGCAATGGGAAGCGATGCGCTGGGCGAAACAGCACGGCTACACAACTTACGATATGTGGGGCGCTCCCAACGTGTTCAACGAGGCGGATCCGCTGTGGGGCGTCTATAACTTCAAACGCGGCTTTCGCGGCATCGTGACCCGGCACATCGGCGCGTGGGATTACGTCCACTACCCCATTCTCTACCGCGCCTTCGAGGAACTTTATCCGCGCTTCTTAAACTGGATGCGCGGACGACGTAAAACCCAACCATAGTACAATAGAGTCGTTCGAGTCGAGTGAGGAGTCACGGCGATGATAAATAGGCTGGTACTTGAAGAAACCGTTGGTGAAGACGGCAAATTGATCATCCAGTTACCACCGGAAAGTTTTCACGGCAAAGTCAAAGTAACGGTTGAAGCCGAAAGCGAATCTCAGGCGTCTGAAATGACGCCCGAAGAAGAAGCCGCTTTGGATGCTGAAATCGAAGCCATAATAAACGATCCTAATTTTGCTAGGGGATTGGGACTAACCGCTGAGGAAATCGCCAAGTCGCCTGAGATCGGCATGTGGAAAGATCGCCCCGAAATGGACGACAGCGTTGCGTGGGTAGCTGAACAGCGGCGTAAGAGTAGAGAACGTAGGCTGAAACGTGATTAATGGCATCATAGATACCAACATCGTTATTGACCTGCTTCACGAATTTCCTCCTGCCATTGATTGGTTCACACGGCAAAGGAAACGCGGCATTGCCATCACGCCTATCGTGTGGGGTGAAGTAATGGAAGGTACACGAAACAAAATTGAGATGCAAAGAACGATTCGCTTTCTGTACCAATTTCCGATAGAGCATCCCAATTATGACGACAACAATTGGGCTATGCGTCAATTTTCACGCTTTTATTTGAGTCACGGCGTTGAATTTTCTGATCTCATGATCGCTTCTATCGCCGTCCGGCTTGATGTCCCCCTGTATACACGCAACCTGAAACACTTCGCGCCCCTCCCCGATGTGGCTGAGATGCAGCCCTATTAACTCGAAAGGTGATTTGACATGACACAAACGCTCGAACTTGAACACCAAATGATCACGACGAACGGCGTGGTCTTACACGTCGTGCAAGCAGGCGACCCAAACGGCGAACTCGTCATCCTCCTGCACGGATTCCCCGAATTCTGGTACGGCTGGCGTAAGCAAATCGACTATTTGGTGAAAGCGGGCTACCGCGTATGGGCGCCCGACCAGCGCGGCTACAACCTCAGCGAGAAGCCGCAAGGCATTGACGCCTATGGGGTCACCACGCTTGCCGCTGATGTAATCGGCTTAATCGACGCGGCAGGGCGTGACAAAGCCTATATTGTCGGTCACGATTGGGGCGCAGCAGTCGCTTGGACAACCGCATTACGCTATCCGGATCGCGTCAAAAAGCTGACCATCCTCAATGTGCCACACCCTAAAGTCATGCTCGAAACGCTTCGCGGCAGCGTCGGACAAATGCTCAAAAGCTGGTATATGGGCTTTTTCCAACTCCCGCTGATCCCCGAACTGCTCAACAGCGCGGCAGATTTCATGTTCACCGCCCAAGCCTTGATTCGCTCTAGCAAGCCCGGAACATTCACCGACCAAGACATCGCGCAGTACATTCGCGCATGGAAACAACCCGGCGCGATGACCTCCATGATCAACTGGTATCGCGCTATCGCACAGCGAACCGACGATACGTTGTTCATCACCGATTCGCGTATTAAAGTCCCGACGTTGATCATCTGGGGAGTGCAAGATCAATTCTTGAAACGTGACATGGCACAGCGCAGCCTTGCGCTCTGCGATGATGGACGTTTGGTCTACTTCGAGGATGCGACCCATTGGGTACAACACGAAAAAGCGGGCGAGGTCAACACCCTGTTAAGCGAATTTCTCACTTAACCACACGATCCGTTTATTTGTAGGGACGCGCAACGGCGCGTCCGTCCGTATTCTATCCAGTGATCAGAAACCCTCTATTTCCTCTACACCGATGAAATACGCGCCGACGCTCTCATTGCGCCGCCCCAATACACGCACGGCATATGCGCCCGTCTGGTTCAGGTCGCAGGTGTACGCCACATTGTTATCGCCCTGCAAAATAGAGTCACGCTGGCAGCTAGAAACAATATTCTGACCATTCGGGTTGACGATAGCCACATTCCGGCTGACACGATTTGCCGTCAGTGACAGGAACTGCACATAGATCACCATCGTGCGTCCGCTCGTCCCGTTGAACGTGTATTCATGCATGTACCCGTGATCCAGCATATCGGTGTCACGTTGGAGCGCGGGTTCGCTTTGCGAGGCTTCAACGCGCATCGGCGCATCTTCGACCCGTTCAATCGGTACGCCTTGCACCTCATTGACGGGTTGCGGTCCCCCCGTGATGATCGTCAATGCGGTGATAGGACCCGACACCACGCCGATCAAGTTGAGCGTCAGCAGGGAACACGACGACCCCAACAGGAAAATACCTAGCAGCGTGAGAATCCGCCGCGCCCAATTTGGACGTTTGCGCCGCACTTTTTTAAGCGGCGGCAGTTCTTCTTTTTTTGCTTGGGCAAGTTCTTGAGTCTGCTTCTGTATTTGTTCTTTCTTCTGTTCTGCCAGCGGTTTCGCGCCTTCCAGCTTGAAAAGCCGCCTGTTCGCCTCATTGTGATACGGGTCAAGCGTGAGGGCGCGGCGCAAGAAATCAATCGCTTGTTCGTCGCTGTGACTCGCCTTCGACGCCAGCACCCAGAGGTCTGCGGTGGGTTTTTCCTTCAACAGCGGCAGCAGCAGGGATTGTGCTGTTTTTTTGTCGCCCGCTTCTAGTGCATCTTTGATCGGCTGTGACACTCTACAGCGGCGAAAGCCGCGTAGCTTCTGAACGACGCTTGCGCTTACGAGACGGGTTGACCCCGACCAGCAGAGGCACTACGTTACCGTTCACGGACTTGTCCAGTCCGGCACGACTTAAAATATTGATCGCCGCATTGTGATCGCGGTCTAGTGATAGACCGCAAGCACAGTTGACCCATCGGGTAGACAGGTCGAAATTTTGAAACATTCTACCGCAGTTCGAGTTCGAGCAGGTTTGGGACGTATAAGCCGGATTTACCGCAATCACGACACGTCCGGCGCTTGCAGCCTTGTACGTGAGAAATTGACGGAACATACCCCAACCGCTGTCCAGAATACTCTTGCTCAAATGACGATTTTTGACCATATTCTTGACGCGCAAATCTTCCAGCGCGATCCCGTCGTATTCCTGCACGAGCGCCGTACTCAGCTTGTGCAGGACATCCCGACGCTGATTGGCAACGTGTTCTTGCTGGCGTTGCACGCGCAAGAGCGCCTTGCGACGGTTTTTGCTCCCCTTCTTTGCCCGTGCCAATTTGCGTTGCAACAAACGGAGTTCAGTTTGGGCTTTCCGGTAAAACTTGGGGTTATCGACTTTCACGCCGTCGCTCGTGGTGAGCAGG
>Ga0163154_10006054_pt1 | contig 14999 bp, 32 predicted proteins | sample OliLakLV19MP9P1_FD_148649 | JGI IMG/M metagenome (GOLD analysis project Ga0163154, IMG submission 148649) | Freshwater microbial mat bacterial communities from Lake Vanda, McMurdo Dry Valleys, Antarctica - Oligotrophic Lake LV.19.MP9.P1 | ecosystem: Environmental > Aquatic > Freshwater > Lake >... | reverse complement strand
CCCTAATAAATGTACAGTAGAAAATAATGATATCGATTGATCCGATCTTTATTCAATATTTATCTAGTGATGATAGCGGCCATTATTGCTGTCCGTTATGCAAATTTGTTTTGCGTATTATTGATGTTATTGATGATAGGACATATTACCCGTACCAGTATTATTGCTGTACTCATCACCTCTTCAATATGAAATACCAAAATCATTTTAATATCAATGCAAATTTTGCTTCATATAAATTTCCAAAATCAAATTATTATGACTACGATGTAGCGATTAATATTAAAAAAGACGAAATTAATGTTGAACTCGTAATAGCTCATTCTCCTTCCATTCCATATATTCGTCTATCGCCTATTCCGCCATTTAATTTTTTCGACACAGATCTTCTGGTTAAAAAAATGAATCGATATTTAGCGATATCATGAGGCATGGAAATTATACACGATGTATATTTACAATATTTTGATAAACGTAATGGAAATTTTTATGTTTATTTTGCAAAAACGATTTAAAGTTTAATCCTAGACTTATTATTCATAAACCTCATTATGAATGTAGCGCAGGTATAGGTTGTAACAATAATGCCTATATAGGGTATAAAAATAATCCAAATATTATGGATTATATGTTTTTTGATTTACAGGACCACGACTATGAATTATATTACATCATAACTATTGATCTCACTATTGATAAAATGATTATAGAGATTCTAGACACTCCGGCACGTGTTCGTCAATTAGGTGGTTTAAAACAAAAACAAATAATTGAGTGCCCGATTCCAAAATTCAATTTTCTAAATATTAGTCTACTCACACAGAAAATTAGACTTTACTCATCAATATATTGACCCACGATCGGAACATGGCGCGACATACAAAAATTCTTTTAGAAAATTTGATTGAAGCGGAACGCAGGTACCTGATAGAGTCGGGATGGGAAGTTGAGGGAAACTTGTGGAAAAATAAAAAAGGTTTAGTTTTCCAGCATTCAGTTGTAGTTCTGGTACAACGGTGAATCCCAAAGGAGTATGAGAGCGCAACAATCACCTTATTTATGCACTCGCGTGGGGGGCTGTAGGTTTCTGGATGTACCTGGAAGGGCAGGGCGCCCCGTCGATTATCTGCGTCGTCACAGCAGGTTTCTACCTGTTACTGGTCCTCTGGCCTGGAAGAACGCCTCGTCGGGAGTGACGTACTCCCTGTTTTCGCGGAAGGGTTGCCCGGGTCTTGAAGGACGTACATAGAACAAGATCAAAAACGATGAATGTTTCGAGACCTGCTGTGGATCTGTTTCTAACGATAATGTTACGTGCAGCTAACCAAGTCCTGCCATCTGCCCGAGTCTACTACTCTGTTGAATTGCGACAAAATACATTCAATATCATGGTTAATGCCGAGGAAGAATTAGCCAACCAAATCGTAACGACAAAGATTGCAGAAGCCCAGGGCGCCTCCCTGGAAGAAGCTGTTAAATTTCTCTTTCAAAGATTCGAAGACTGGAAAAAGTTTCAGAAAGTTACTGAATCGTCAAACTGATTCAGATTAGATTCCATCGGAATCTGCCATAGAAGAGAGTAACCCAAAAGATACGAGCTATGAACAAGGCAGCCCGCACCACTGACGTCACGGTAAAGTTTTTGTCATTTATCATTCATTTCCCGAAGATACAGTCACGGCATTGTTACGGATGCGGCACGCTCCATCTATATCCGTTTAAACATTGTTATGTTTGTTTTAAAAACGCAACTACTAAATTAGTTAATAATCATTTACGTATATCTGGAAACGCACAAGCTAAAGATTGCGATATTCCCGTATACGATCTTGTAATTCAAGCAGCTCTTTTCAATGGCGAGATTCGATACAGGCTTCTCGTGAAGATGAAGGATAGGGCTTTGATATTACTTCACGTAAAGATGAAGGATGGGGCTTTGATATTACTTCACGTAGAGACTTAATAATTGGCGTATTAAAAGAAATGTTTTCAGATATGAATTACAAAATGTCCAGAACAATGCCGCAACAACGTGAGTAATTAGTTATGGCTGAAGAAGAAAAACCATATCTTGTTTTTAACTATTGTAAGGATAAATGTTTAAAAACTGAATGCAAAGAATGTGGTTATTTTTGGGGTCCCGGACATCCTTTTCCCGGAACCAGACCTTATTGGATATCAAGCTTTAAGTCAATAAATACGCGCGACGTGGAGCCGCAGTGATGAGCGATAACGTTGAGATGGTCGAGGGGCTCGCGGGCGGCGGCGCGTTCGTGTTCGGTGGGCGTCATCGCCCGAGTGCAGCGTTCGGAGATGGGTCCGTTCATGGCCGGTGGGGTGGCGTCAAATGATTCAGAAAAATCTTCTTCAAGAAGGCATCGCAGCTAAAATAAAAGGCTGTAGTGATGCTAAGCTTCCACATACCATGACTGCCAAAATTATTACAGATTATGTAATAATCTTTCTTAAAGAACATCTGCAAGAACAAGAACGGGTTAATTGGGATCATGACGAGCCCGATACTGTTTCTCAGAGTCCAGAGGCAATTCGAAAACGAGATTCTTTTGTTTAAAGGAATATCATGAAAATCTACAAAGTGGTTATTGAGATCGGATTCGATCTTTCTGTTCCGGAGTCCAAAATTAAAGAAAGTATCATTCAAGCTGTCTATGAGGATATTCCTGAGGTGAAATTGTTTCGCCTGGATGAATTTAAACCGATCAATACCGCTTCAGGTCAGTATAGATTGGCCGTTGATGAGGCCGAAAGACTTAATCTTAACGACCAGAATCTAAAGAATAAAAATTCTTAGAAGGTGGTGGTAGCTGTTGTTGTTGTTTCGCATTTTAGTTAAATAAAGGATAATCATGCCTAACTGGACGGATGACGAGGGATACAATTGGTTTGGTAAACTTGAATGTAAGCGTTGTTTAGTACGATTCGATCATGACAAGAATGGAGAGATTCCGGCACATGATTGCATCGGAGGTCGGTATTGTTCTGTTTCGATTGGCGCTGAACATCATCTTCCAAAGAAGTTAAGCTCTTTGGCGCGATATAAAAAGTTATTCTAACGTAAAGAATTATAAATAAATGGAATCCTCTGCATTATTGGAAGAAATTAAAAAATTTTTATTATACTTAAATAAGTCTTCGTTAGAAGATGGCAGTTTCGCATTTGAGTGGTATGATACGCATCAAGATGCAGCGCAATTATCTTTAAATAAAGACGGTTCAATAATTATTCTTTCTTGGAAAGAATCATGCCATAATGGATCTTACAATTACGAAAAAAAATACATAGACATACTTATTGCTAAAGAAAATTACGATAAAATAATATCAAAACTACATAGTTGGATTCTAATAAGAGTTATGGAACAGGCTAAAGTAGAAATATCGGAACTGAAAAGAAAACAGCAAGAACTAGAATTACTTAGTTATATTGACAAAGTAATATTGAATAAAGAATATTAATAATATGAATAGACGTCTACGAAAAAAACTTAAGGTAGGTGAATTTACCCAATATGGATTCACAGTTACGTTTCATAGGCCTGGCCGAACGGCTTTATTATAATAACTTATTAGAACGATCCAAAGAATTCAATCTGTGTCATTTAGTTTTATCTGAAACTAAGATAGAAATCAAATTAAATCTGGATCAATGTATTGCGTGGGAGCTTCAAAGGTGGGAAGAAGCGACCCTGCATAACATTGTTCCGAATGATATTAAAAAGTTGATAAAAACAACTTGAATTAGATTCTTTTCTAAAGAAAATTTGACGACATGATGGGTCCGTGTGCTCATCATGGCGATGCTTTCGGCCATATTCAGTGTTTTGGCGATGTACGGTTTAGTATTTCTCTTTAAAAGGAGCGATATTATGAATCCAGTACGAGAAGCACTGACTCATGATAATGTATTTTTCTATAAATTATTCAATTGTGCATTCTGCATGGGATTTCATGCAGGTTATATTGTTTATTTTCTACATACGTATAACTTCAGCATACGAGACATGCTGTATTTTGCATTGACTGGTGCTACGGCGAGCCTATTTTTCGATAATTATTACGAAAGATCTAATACTATCGCGGTTTAGTTTGACGACCTGGATCGTACCACTGCTACTCCGATTAGCCGATGATTCTTTCTAAAGAAGAAATGGAGAAAATGTCTCCGGATCTTTTAAAGAGCTACATATCAACAGCGCTGTATGCTCTCACGGCGGCATTTCATAGAATTGAAAATATTAACCCTGGTCTACAAATAGACGTCATGGGTATCGTTAATGGTTTTTTGGCTCTGGAAGAGCGAGTCAGAAGACTAGAAGAAACAGGAATCGTGGAACGGTATGAGCACGCGAAAGCACTTAAGTGAACAAGTACTTTGAATGTAAATGTGAGCACCCCGCACATACCATTAGGTTTACTACAGAATACGGAAAAAACTCGCAGTCCTGTGAAGTCATCGTCACGACTCATCTTTCCAAAGAACCGGTCTTCTGGAAGAGACTCGTAACAGCTTTTAAATACCTATTTTGTCTCAAGACTAGTTTTTATTGTTTTGATGAAACGATCTTGTCACCTGAACAGGTCGAGAGTCTTGATATATTATTTAATGAGTTTTTAGACCGCGTCTCTGCAATTGAGAATCAAAAAGATAGAGATATGGACCCGGGACCGCAGGCTCAACCGCACTAAAATGAAACCAGATCTATCAAGGCTTGACGCTAGTGACTGGCAAAAAGTACTTAAATATAGAAACCTTTTACAAGCTCTACCGGGACAAAGCGTACTTGTTGACTTTGAAATAGAAGAAATTGAAGATATCATTTCATTGAGTGAAGGGACGCCAGGTAAAGAGAACTGGCTATTGATTCTTCGTCTTCAATTTAATAGATTTGCTGCGGTTTTTGCAGGATACTCAATCGCTATTTCTCAAATTCCATGGGAAGATCAGTGGGGAGGTTGCATTGTTTCGGAGGATCTTGAATCCGTTTTGGAATACGGACTGACTTCCGAAGAACGTTGGCGATTAAAGGTGCCGTTGGTAATGGATCATGGAGGCGAAAACGATATTAAGAAGTTGATTAGAGATTATATTAAAGAAAACTTGACGATATGAGGACAGTGTTTGTCTTCGGATCTTTTGAATAGTTATGTGGCAATGGGCGAATTTACTAAACCTATAAAGTAATTAAAAAATTGATCAGAACCTTTCGTTTCCCACTCCACCCTACGTCAGCTCAAGAATTAGAGATTTTATCGAGAATCTGAAAAACTTCTAGCTCGGCGTCAGCGAAAACTTGCCAAAAAGAAAAAACGTTCAAAATCCCGCCTCAAGGCGCGGAAACTTGTTGCCAAGACACATGAAAAGATAAGAAACCAACGTTTAGATCATGCAAGAAAATTAGCGAAAGGATTGTATCAGAAGTATGATGTAAGTAGCGCATGAAGATTTGACTATAAAAAATATGGTTAAGTCTAGGCTTGCTAAATCTATTAATGATGCTGGATGGGGAATATTCATCAGATGTCTAACTATCAAAGCGGAAGAAGCTGGAAAGTGAGCTGTACCGGTGAACCCTAGAGGAACCAGCCAGAGATGTTCTGGATGTAACCAGATAACTAAGAAGAAGTTATCTGAGAGAATACATAAGTGTAATAGTTGTGGTCTTGTATTGGGTAGGGATCACAATGCAGCAATTAACATTAATTCGCTCGGCTGGAGCGAGGTAACACGTTTAAGGTTGAAAGATCTTAAACTGGCCGAAATAAAATGAAGTCTGACAGATCAGGCTTTATGTGTAAAGCCGATAAATCTGATTTCTCAGTGCGTTTATGTGGGATGGAACCTCATCCGATATTCGAAATCATTACAACAAATATAGATAAATTTATTGCCTGGTTATTGAATCCTGTTTTGGGTGACATTATATCGGTTGGATTTAGAGAACATTTGTTTTATTTTTCGTGCTATGAAGAACGAAGGCAGTTTGCCCAAGGATTTCACGTATCCAATCAGTTGCTGACGTTTGACGTTGAGTCTTTGAGAGACCAAGTCAAACAACTGGAAGAAGCTTTAGAGTTTGCGTCTCAGGAATTTCCAGAATCTCCAACAAGGTTCGCAACAGAAGAAGAGATCGAATCTCCGAAGAAGCCAATTTCTACGAATGCTTTTTATGGGAATAAAGAGAAGAGAACAGATTCTGCTATTAGGTTAAAAGTCAGCACGCCTGGCTCAATCATGCCCTTTTCTGAAAAGAAACATGCGAGACAATAACAGTCATGGATGATAAAAAATCAGACGGTCTTTTTTATAAAGTAAAAAAAGTTTTTGTCTGTCAGACTGGAATGCCTGGAAAAGTTAAAAAAGATTTTTTCGATTGTAATGAATATCTTTCTCCTGGAAATGATACTTACGTAGACTGGATCGTTCAGGATCAGGAAAAGAATAACGTTGAAGAAAGAAAGTTAGTTGATGATTGGCTCATAGCTAATGGCGCCGTAAGTGGGGAAATCGTTATAATCAAGCATTGGTGGTAACGGTCTTTTTCATTATGAAGAAAACGGGATTCTGGACAGGGTTAGAAAGTTTGGAAAATCTAGATCCGTCGCTCCATGTTGATCATTCTTGGAATCTTGGTGAAAGAATTCAAGTGATCAAATATCTACGTGCTGGGTATCCTACTGTCGTCGGAACGGATTTTGTAATTTGCCTGATGGGATGTAAAAGCAAGCTTGGTATGGATAACGGAGAATTAACAGATGGAAAATGGACATGGCCGGTGCATCTGATCCATTATTTGGAATGTCATTCTGTAAAACCTCCGGAAGATTTTCTAGAACATATCCGTTCCAACGAATATAGTATTCCGTTTAACCAAAAATATATGGAGTGATTATGCCAATTTCTAAAAAAGACTGGAATAAGGAAATTATTTTATCTAGAGCGAAAGATCTTGCTTGGGAAGAACTAGATAAACATGATCAAAGAATATATCTATCTGAAGCGGAGAAGAAGTTAAATAAAGAAAAAATATGTCAGATAAACATGGTCAAAGAATATATCTATCTGAAGCGGAGAAGAAGTTAAATAAAGAAATAATATGTCCAATATTCGAGCAATTACTGGCGGTGGAATTACATTAGGAAGTTTATTGGCAGTTATCCTGTCGTGGACTTCCAATCATTCTATTCTTTCCTATTCTTCGTAGGGCTGTAGAAGAGGGCATTGCTTATGGTTGGCGAAAAGCACATAAACATACGGATAAACCTTCCGAAGATGCTATTCGTGAAGCCATTGAAGATGCCGTGATGAGTGAAATTTGCGAAGTATTTATTATTGATGAAGATGACAGTGCCAACGGCTGAAGTTGCTACGGATCAGCATTGGCTTGCTTATCTGGATAGTGTTGTTGTACTGAGTGGTGGTGAATTGGCTAGAGAGCTTTGGAATCGGATTTCATCGGCAGTTAATATGCTACCACCAGATCGTGTCGGAACTATTCCGGAGGGTGGTTTCCAATTCGTTTGGGACCGCGGGGAGCATTACTTCGAAGTAGATATTCTACTAGACAGCACAATGGAGTGGTTTTATAGGAATCGACGTACTGACGAAGTAATTGGGGAGGATATACCCAATGGCCTCATTACGGATGTTATGAAGAACAAATTATCTTTTATCAAGTAATTAAGTAAGAGGACAGTGCTATTGTTGGGAAAACAAGTCTGTATCAGCGGACAAAAACATTGTGGCCGGGACAAGAGCCAGACGTACATTTGTGTTCGGTGCGAGAAGAAGCATTGTTATTGTTTTGGAGCTAGCGACGCCACACCAGCACTCTGTGATACCTGTGCGGTGTTCATTCAAGACCTATGGACGCAGTTAGCTTACGAGCATTTTGAGCTTGTACCCGAAGCCTTACTCTGATAAGGTATGTGTCACTCGAACGGGCCAATAGTTTAATCGGTTAAAACACCTGCCTCATAAGCAGTCAATCTGTAGGTTCGAGTCCTACTTGGCCCACCATGATTACGAATCATTGGAGAGATAAATGGAACAGATTGAAAAGAAGAAGATTGGATTTGCGGCCATTTCTCCTGAGCGACTGAAGGAGATCGCCCGCAAGGGAGGGATCGCTGCGCACGCCCAGGGCAAGGGGTACACCTGGACGCCAGAGGCAGCCAAGGTCGCGGGACGGAGAGGCGGACAGGCGAGCCGTGCTAAGAAAGCACAAATTCAGGCGGATCAAAAAGAACAATCGTAAACGCCGCTTCCCTAATATAGGAACCGCAAACAACTGATAATTGTTTGCGGTTTTTACTTTATTCTAAAGGCATTCAAGAATGATTTACGATATAGATGAATTAAAAAAAATCAATAAATCTCTTTATAAAGACCAAAGCATTTTATCTAGCAAAGAGCTGATTAATATCTACAAAACAGTTCGACATCACCGGCTGCCATGTGTGATGTCTAGTTGTAATGACGGATTCAGCATAGGTATGATTATTATGAATCATAATGATTTTATATTACCGAATATTCAAAGAGAAATACTGTTGCAGATAACGCCTGATCATTTGCCATATTTTAGAAATCCATACGGAAGAATGGCATTCAAAAAATCACCCAATAATGATGTTCCGAGAGGATTTGAATTGAAAAGAATATTTAGCTTCTTTTCAAGATTTACACATAATCAAGATAATAAGTCACTTATTAAGTTTTATGGATTAGCCGAGTCTAAAGGTTTAGGATATTACGAATATTAATTAAACGTTTTGATTCAGTTATAACTAATAAGTTATTGTGTAAATAAATGGCACTCAAATATCACATTGAAATTGAATGGATTTCTGATATTCCATCATCTAATGATTTATTCATTCTAAATACAATATTATCTCAAATATATTACGACGTTCCGATCCTTACTGACAAAGGAATGATGGACCAATGGCGAGAGCCTTTTAATAATTTAGAGTCAACACTAGCTATACTGCATGTTTACGGATATCCGTGCAGAGGACGTCAGACTTATAGAGTCTGCGGTGATGCAGCAATAACTTGGATTTTATCAGAACCGAATCTTTCGGAATTAGAAATTTATGAAATACAAATATTAAGAAAAATAACAAATAAATATGATATTTATTTTGAACGACTGATACCTTTACTTTAATTTTGTAAATAACATATTGTTTAATAAGTAAAACATTTATGACAGACAATTTAACGCTTTATCTTATTCGCCATGGGCAATCAATTCAAAACACAAAGCCCGATATGATTGGCCAAGAACCAATGGAACCTCTATCCCATATTGGGAAATGGCAGGCTGAAAAGTTAGGAGAATATTTAGTCAGGACAGAAACTTATTTTGATGAGGTTTATACTTCAAATTATGCAAGAGCCCGTGATACTTGTTTAATTGTTAAAGATATTATGAGAGAAGGCATGCTTCCTTTTCAGGAGCAAACTTTTTCAGAGCTAAGGGAATACAGCGCCGGGGAAATGACAGGCTCGAAACGTTCTGAGGTTTTGACTCCCGATGTTCTTACCTCAATGGAAAATTTGGGAATGCTTTTCAAATTTCCTAATGGAGAATCTCTTTTTGAGGTTCAACAACGAGCTGTTAGTTGGCTGTATGATACGGTTCTATCTGTTCCGGCTGATAAGCACCGTCACGTAGCTTTGTTTTCCCATGGCATGACAATTAAATGCTTATTACAACATTTTATGCAGTTTGATCAGAGAATGACGTGGCGAATAACATTAGATAACACCTCTATGTCAATTTTAGAATTCAAAAATAATATGTGTTTTTTAAAATGTATCAATTCAACTCAGCATATCCCGTACCGGGACACAAAACCATAACAACAACTGGGAAATTGCTTTATTTTTATATTAATGAGTTAGTTTTTTGTTGTTGTCGATAAACGGTTCTGCTCGTCAACCAGGAGACTCATGACCATCAATACTTTTATGAAAGCTCTCTATAATCGTTCGCTGTCCAACGAAATGATTATTTCATTCATTTGCGAAAAGATTAAAGATGAAGAATATAGTGATCTTGACGCGTTTCTTTCATTCGTAGATCCGACCAAAGCTTCGATAGAACAAATGAAATTGATTTGTGAGCGTTTAAAGCCGCACGAACACTCTTTACCAACATTTCATTTTTTATTTAAAGAACTTTGTCTTATTAAAGAATTTCAGGCTCATGAATAGTTCTGGCTTTGTATTTATAATAACTACCATCACTCCTCGATATCAAGAAATAATTAAATTTAGACTTATAGAAAAAGAAGTAAAATAATAGAGTTGTTATCAACTTTTCATCCGGCTACATTCGGAGCCACTCTCTCATTTCAAGTGTCATTGACTCAAGAAATGAGCATGGATCAATTTTCCAAATTAATAACTGCTATTACATATGATATAAAATATTTATCAATGATTATTTGCGACCCGGCTGGAAATGTAAGAGTCCTGGGAAGTAATATCGACTCTGATGTTTCTAAAGAAAAATTAGAAAACGCTAAAAGAAAAGCTTTTGATATTATAATAAAAACTACAGACGGTATGCATCATAAACTTTTTTATAAAAATATAAAATATATTGCAGAAAAATCAAATGTGCGTTCGAGCTTGAATGTCAAAACTGTAAAGTAAATTTATTCTTTTCAATTAAATATGATACGGAAGACTATTTAAGTTTCATTGCTCTTCAGACGCGTATTTGTGATAAAGTAAAAGCCTTGTTGTAACGAAATAAATGTATTTAGAAGATTGGAAATACGACAGATATACTGGATATTGGAAAATTTTCCGCATAACGGTTTTATAGGCGTTGCTTATATTTATAAAACTAAAAAAAGATACATCGCGGTAATGAGAAACATCTTTAAAGATGGAAAACGTATACGGATTGTCAGGGCAACTCTGACTGAAGTAAAAAAAAATCAAAATATGTACTGACAAATAACGGTTATTTCGTTCTAACTAAAAAAAACACAAATATTGTTATAGGATGTAGGATTAAAAAAACATTCTTAATGTGGAGCCCATGAGAGCAAAATTATTTTTGCTACTTGCGGTTCTGGGCTGGGGTACCTGCGGGGTTTTTCAGAAACTCGCAATCAAAACCATGATTGCTCCGGCAGTTCAGCTTTTAAGCAGTTCTGTATCGATCTGCGTAATTACTTGTTATTATCTTATTAGTCTGAACAGCTCTCAAATCCACTGGAATAGCCGTGGCATGACTTTCGCAGCCTGCGCGGCCATCTGTTCAACTGTCGGATCTATATCTTTTGTTTTGCTCCTGAAAACAAAGGATATCAGTTCTATTATAGGGTACGCCGCCTGTTACCCTCTTGTTACATTTATGCTGGCCATCTTGTTCCTTGGCGAAACCTTCTATCCTCAAAGGTTAATCGGCATAATAATCGTGTTGGTCGGAATTGCATTGATCGGAAGATAGCCTTAACTGACGACATACAGAATAATTCTACTGCACATCTTCTATGCAGATGCAAGAAGATGAAATATTAAAAATTGCCCAAGAAGCTGTCCAGTACGGATGTAGTTCAAAACTATTTCTTAAAAAAATAATCAAAAGATGTTTTTCACAACATGATTTGTTACCAAATATCGCTAACCAGATAATAAAATCCAATAAAAACGAAATACTGCACCGAAACTATAATTCGGTTGATGGTTTAATGGAATTTGTTAGATTATTAGACAGTGCTGATGATTGTGTAGGTACGGCTCTTTTAGATAATGGACTGTTTATTCCAGGGCTGGATCATTATTTAGTAACTTGTTCTGATGCAGTATTTCTTAGGTACTTTCAATCAGTTGAGAAATTTTCTGACACCATTTTTGAAAGACTTGGTAGGATTAAAGATCTAGAATCAGCTTTCGATGCTGATAAAATCAAAAAAATTATAAAGTATTATAATGGCAAAATAAATTCTTTTGAAAAAGAAATAGATAATATGCTTTATTACCATGTTATGTTTTTAGCCAGATGTTCATTTAATGAAGATATAAAAGAAATATATAAAAAAGCATTTATAATGATATCCGAATATCAGGCTGATCCGAACACTCATTTTTATGTTCGTATAAAAATTACACCTAAACTTCTTAAATCATTACAAAAAGTTAAGGATAGAAAATTCAAGAGACAATTGGGCAAAGAATTTTTGAGAGTCGCGGATGCTCAAACACGAGTCAGGATAGCAGAACAATACGTTTTCTTCAAAAGATTGTTAAACGTTTCGTAAATGAATTCTAAACTCTTTTCCGAACCCAATCAAAGAGAACGATCAGAAAATGCTATTTCAGGTACAGCCCTGATCAGTTCTCTTCGTAATCGTTCCGATGATGACGATTTCATAGTATCGCAAATCCTTTCAGGAAACATTCCAACCTTCCTGAAAGGATTTGTCCCGATTAGGGTAGAATTTAGATTATTGAATCTAACTTATTTCACTACATCGGATTACATATCGATTGGCTCGGATCAAGATTATGTAAGGATGCCCGTGACACCGATCGTTGCACAAAGGATAGCTAATGAACTATCATGTTTACTACCAACAAAGAAAATGGTTGATCAGATTTGGAAGCAATCAGTTAAATTGAATCCGCAAACATTGCCGCCAAATTCTCTCATGACTTCTCATGATACGGCACTTCAACATAATAACCTCATTGATCAGCAGTTAAAACAAAAGAATATTTCACCAATAGAGCTTTTAAGCGGTCATAAAAAAGATATAATAATATCTAATAAGATTTTGCAATTTCCTAAAAATGTAGTCATTTATGGCTGGCATAAACCTGACGGAAATCCTATCCAGCCTCTCAATGCTGTATCGCACTCTTCTAAATATTATGATTATTCTCACGGAATGAGACTTATATCGAGGCTAGGAATCTTGGATGGGACTGAAATTGATCTATATGATTTATTGAAATATAAAGATTTGGTGGGATTGATTAGTGATGAAGGTACGATTCCGCACCCGTATTATAATATATAATACGGTATATCGATATGACTCAGCACTGCAAATTATTGATTAAAGCTACACATTACTGTGAAGCAGCAAAATTATCACTTGATCCGTTTTCGCCGTACGCGCCTTCCAAAGAAGGATTACCGGATTATCTAGATAAAGATACGCATAATCCTCGTACATCATTAAATGTAGAACCGAGCAGGTTTAAAGGTTTAAAGTCTTTTATCAAAGAAATGGCTCTAAACATTAGCTCTTCAATAGATAGTTTTATAAATAATTTTATTAAAATAAATAAAGACACAGGTTTTAGTTTATCATATTTCTTAGAAACAGGTCTAGAAATATTGAAAGAAAATTCAGATCAAATATTAAATATACTTGAAAATGACGATCCTTCTTTATTTGAAATGGCCGGAGTTGTACTTAATTTGAGAAATTCGGTGGGGATCATATTGCAGAACGATGACGCATATAAATTCCCTGACGCCAAAGCTATTGCGTACAGGTCGGTTGTGCTGTATGATAATTTTAAAAAATATTATGATGATTTAGCAGTCTCGAAAGGCGAATTGCATGATACAAGACTTAAAAATAAAGATCCTCTGATTTGACAACTCTTCAAGTGCATGAGCATGAACTTATTGGCAAGTTGGTTTTGACTAAAAAGGGGTAATATTTATAAAATAATGTCCTTTTTCGAAAAGGGGACCAAATTTTTTCTTGCAAATATGTCCGAACAAACTGATAGGTATAGATTTATAATAATATATAAAGAAGATATTATAAGAATTGTTCCAGATAAAATAATCTCATTATTGTGAGAATAGCTATTGACCGCCATCTGCTTAAGGCTCGGCGCGACGTCAAAGACTCGTCTGTCGAGTTACTACTGACAGGCTCTCAAATATCTTGTTCTCAGCCATGAATCGGGCTATGCTGTTCATGAATTATTATTGTCCTTAATAAGACTGAAGTGTTAATTATTAGCGCGATGAATATTTATTTAATTTGTCTGGAAGAAAAACGCCGAGCAAGACTTAAATTTCTTAAATGAAATAATTAACTTAAAAACAATTTAAGCAGAAAATTTAGTCTAAAAATGTCTCAGAAATTAAACCAAGTCGTTGCGATTGAAAAAGACGTTAAGAACAATACGCATCAGGAATTGACTGCTGCGCATCATGTTCTTTTAAAGCCTGAATTACTTTCTGGCTTGACCCGAACGTATCAGCCCAAAGATGAAGAGGGCGAACCGCAACCCAATGAAGTTGCAAAGGTTCAGGTCAGGGCTGAAGACGTGATTGTTCAGACCTCAAAACTCCTGAGCGGATATTTTGATGTCACGGCAACTAAGGATTATGGTAATTGTCTGGCCAAAACTTCAGTCGAGGTGGATGGCAAGGAATTATTGAAGGATGTTCCGATTACGTATCTGCTTTTCTTGGAGAAGCAGCTGACGGATCTGCATACCTTCGTTAAGAAACTTCCTGTTTTGGATCCGGCTCAGGAATGGAAGTGGGACCCTGGTCAGGAATTGTTCGTTACGAATCCAAATCAGACCTACCGAACTAAGAAGGTTCCACGAAATCACGTCAAGGCCGAAGCTACGGATAAGCATCAGGCGGTTGTTGAGGTGTATCATGAAGATGTAACGGTCGGAACCTACACCACTACCAAACAGTCTGGAGCCCTGACTTCCAAACGCGTTCGTGAATTGACGGATCGTGTTGAAAAGCTCCAGAAAGCCGTTAAATTTGCCCGAGAACAGGCCAATACTATTCAGGTTGATTCGGTAACGGTAGGCAAGCCGCTGTTCGACTATTTGTTTAGTAAGTAAGTAAGTAAGTAAATATCTACATCTAAGGAACCTCCTAAGATATCTTGGGAGGTTCTTTTATTATAGGTAAAAACATGAACAACAAGCCACGCTTCTTCGTCCACGGCGTGAC
>Ga0163154_10006053_pt1 | contig 14999 bp, 12 predicted proteins | sample OliLakLV19MP9P1_FD_148649 | JGI IMG/M metagenome (GOLD analysis project Ga0163154, IMG submission 148649) | Freshwater microbial mat bacterial communities from Lake Vanda, McMurdo Dry Valleys, Antarctica - Oligotrophic Lake LV.19.MP9.P1 | ecosystem: Environmental > Aquatic > Freshwater > Lake >... | reverse complement strand
CATGGCCCAAGCCTACTACGACCGCGTTGGCTATGGTCATTGGGCCATGTCAATTAGAAAAAACCAGAAAAGAGAAAATCTACTGAAATCACCGGGATCTCAAGCGGCAAATTTAAACTGTCGCTCCTGGCAAAACATATTGACGCCAGACACAAAAAGACATTCGCGTACCAACCATAGGCATCTAATACTGTAAAATTGCAGGTCTGTTTGCATTACTCACAATTTTTAGGGCTAGAAATTCCCAATTGCTTTCGCTGAGAAATTTCTACATTGCTTGCGATATTATCGCTTTGCTGCTGGCAGCATGCCTTGTTGCGGCAGACCAGTTGAAAATTGGGCCAGCTGGCTTAATCTTTTGGCTGGCCACATTTAGCTGCATCTTTATTGCGGCAAACCTGATTTTAAAGCTCACAGCCCGGCAAGCGCATGAAAATGGTGACGCGACTGACCAATCATCAGTTTTGGAAATAGAGAATCTTCAAAATCGCCTGGTAGAGCAACAAAAAACCATTGACGGCACTTCTGACCGTACAAGGTTGCTGCTCGATAATATCGGCGTCGGAATATTGGTCACAGACGGCCTTGGAGATATTCGCTTTAGTGGCTTGCAAACATCACGACTGACAGGATATAGCCGCTCGGAACTGGCCGGTAAAAATATGGCAGCACTTTTTGCCGATAACGCTTTATCATTTGCGCACCTAATCACTATAAATTGCCCCGCCAGGCTGCTCTTTTCAGCAAAAGATGGAAACAATTATTGGGTCGACCTGTGGCTGTCGCAAATAATGCTAGATGATCGCTCCAGTTATGTGATTTCAATCGCAGATGCCGGTGAAGCGGTTAAAGCAGAAAACCGTCGGCAGGAGCTAATTGCCCACATTACCCACGAGCTGCGCTCCCCACTGACTGCAATTTACGCCTCTTTAACTATGATTTCTCAAAATGACAAACTAGGAGCAGCAGACAAAAAATCTCTGATCGCGATTTGTACTCGCAATGCGCAATCTATGAAATTCACAATTGACGAGATTTTAGACTTTGCAAAGATCGAATCTGGCAAGCTGACAATTGAACCACGACCCGCTAATTTGCAGGAAATAGTTAATGGCGCTGTGGAAAGCATCAAATCTTTAGCTGATGCCAAATCGCTAAGCGTGCTGACAAACGTTGCACCGTTAGTGGTGCTTGTGGACACACGAAGAATAACTCAAGTTTTGATCAACTTGCTTTCAAATGGTATCAAGCAGAGCCCCCAAGGGAAGACCCTTTCGATTTCTGCCCGTGCCCATGAAGACTGCGTAGAATTAATCGTCAGCGATCAGGGCGCCGGCATCACTGAACAGGCTAAAAAACTACTTTTCAAAAGCTTTTCGCAAGGAGGCGACGCCAGCGCCATTCCGGAGAGTAGTAGCGGGCTTGGCCTGTCTTTCTGTGCGCAACTGGTCGGCCTTCACAAAGGCAACATCTGGGTATCTGACTCGGAAGGTGGCGGCGCAGCCTTTCATTTTACTCTGCCACTAAATCCGGGCTTATAATTGATTTGAATTTCGGGAGGCCAGAACTCAGTGGCGAAAATTTTGTTAGTAGAAGATGACCACGATGTAGCGATCTTGATCAAAATGGAGCTCGAATCGGAGAACCACGTTGTTGAAGTTGCTGGTGACGGACTACTAGCTTGGGAGCTGCTTTCGACATACCAATATGAAGTTGTTATTTTAGACTGGCAGCTTCCGGGCATGTCAGGCATTGAGATCTGTCGCAAGTTTCGCCTGACAAAGGCCACAACACCTGTTCTAATGTTGACTGGCAGAGGTGCAGTTGTTGACAGAACAATGGGCCTTGATACCGGCGCTGATGACTATCTCACAAAGCCATTTGATATGAGAGAAGTGTCGGCCAGAGTTAGAGCCCTGGTGAGAAGATTCGGTAATCTTGCAACCAATCAGGTGCTCTGTGGTGACATGTCATTTGATTTAAAGGCGAAAACTCTCACTGTCGGCGGTGAACCAATCAAGCTCTTACCGAAGGAGCTTTCACTGATCGAATTTTTCATGCGCAATCCCAATGAAGTATTTAGCCCTGAAGCCCTGTTAGAAAGGGTCTGGCACTCTGAGAGCCAGGTATCAATTGGTACGGTTTACACCACCATTAAAACCCTTCGCAGCAAAATTGTAGAAAGAAAACAAACCTGCCCAATCGAAACAGTGCACGGGCTAGGTTATCGTCTGATCAAATTAAACGAGTGACTCTGAAAAGTGGGTGGTGTGTTTTTCGTAGCCTGGGCGAGACACTTAAGCAATAAAGCTCTATCCTCCCCTTGCAGTCGATCGCCAGACACTAGAAAAAGATTTTTCTGTCTCTGGTCAAGTCCGTAGAGCACCGAAAATGGTGTCAACAATCCGCTCGCCAGCGCCGGCTCCAACTCAATAAAATTCGCGTTTTTATCAATTTCCAATGTCGCCTCTTTACCAGTTTTCAGCAAATTTAAACTAACTGAAAGTGGCGCCAATCCACATTCCAACAACAGTTGTTGGAATTGCGAAAGATTTCGGCAGCTAAGCTCGCTGATTGTTTTAACATGGCGTTCCAGATAGCCGGTTTTGAGGAGTTCTGCAAGAGCAATATATTGCAGTTGCATACAGCTAGACAAGCGAGCAACATACTTTCGATTAGCCAAATCAACCAAAGATAACGGCACCACCGCTGCGCATAGGTCTGTAAGCGGAGACAGGCTAGATTGAAAATCTGCCAGATAGACAACCGTACTTGAGTCGTCCAGAGAAAAAATCGCTGGATGAGATGATGGTCCTGAACAGAATTCATGACCAAGATCATGTTCGAGAATGTGACACGCCTCTTTATCCGCCCAGGACAAAATCTCTTGCCGCACATCCTGGCGCAGCGACCTACAGGTGCCAAACCTGGTAGAAGGTGTGATGTAGAGTAACCTGCCTTTTTTTTCGCCCAAGCCTGCTAGCACTTCTCTCGACGATAGGTCACCCAAGTTTACAGACTCAATTGAGTTAGACTGTCGCGCCAAATGCCTGGCGCTATTAGGCAAGGCTGGCGCATCTATTAGGATTTTATCGTCTTTAGATGGAAGCAAAATCTCCGAAAAAAAATCCACCGCGACGCCAGAATTTTCAAAAATGAAAATTTGATTTGTAGTACAGCGTATCTGCCTTTGTCTAGCAAGATAGTTTCGCAGCACAATTTTTAACTCTAAGGCAGCGTTTTCGAAGGTGGAGAGATCAGACGAAACGGCAGTTTTGGTTGCCTTTGAAATTAGCGAGAACCACTTACGAGTCGGCAAGCATTGCGGCACCCAAGAAAAGATGTCTGCGCCATGTTCGATTTTCTTTGCCTGACTATCAGGACAAGAAAAGTCCAAGGTGTGCTCAAGATCAGGCTCCGAACGATATGTAATTTTCGGCGCACTACCTTGAGTGAATGCTATTAGGTTTTTACGCGAAAGCATGCCCAAGACCACTAGCACTGTAGACCTGGAAGTGCAGTATTGCCTGGCAAGCATACGGGAAGATGGGAACCGGCAGTTGCTACTGTAGTAGCCAGCCTTGATCGCCTGTTCAAGCTGGTCTGCTATGGAAATAGCTGTATTGGCGGTTCGATCAGTAGAAGTCATCTGCGAGCCTCTTATGGCGGTTGGGATGTTGCTTATCCATTTAAGGTGCCGCGTTTGAAAAATTCTTGAAATTGAAATTGAAATCGGAACTGAAACTGAAACTGGAGCGCCCGCCCCATCTATAAATAGCGACAGCAAAAGTCTGGCTTGACCCAACAATCGCCAGATGCCTGCAATAACGGCAATCCAACCACTTTCAAGAATTTTTCAACTTTGCTCAATATGATGCATGCATCGACGGCACAGAACAGAAAGCGAATTCGTGCCACCAACTAAAACATTCTGGAGTTATTAACATGAAAAATACTGAAATTGCTGCAATCGGTGACCAAAAGTCTGCTTCCAGCTCAGGTTCGACCGAATTGAGTTTGCTTGATATCGTGGACAAGAATCACGACGCTTTACTAACATCGAAATTTTCCAATAGCTTTAGTACAGCCGATAGATTAGAAGTGATTGATTTCCGAGTTCCACTAGACGGCAGCCAAGCCAAGGCACTCCCTGAATTCATTGCCCTGACTCCCCAATCGAACAAGACCGGAGTAGACCGTGTTCTTGAATCAGTCAAAGATACTGTAAACGGAATTTTTGGTGAGCGCGACACACTGCACAGCCACGTTCGCATGCTAGCCAGAGCTGGTATGACACCGACCGAACGTCAACAGTTGGCGATGGAGGAACAACAGCTCAAAGAATATAACAAGACAGCTGGCCACGGTTTGGAATCTGGGTTTTCTTTTCCACCCAAAACACCCATGCGCGATGAGCTTGATAGACGAACGATCGCGTTAGAGAAAAACATCGCTGAATCGGCCAAGAAAAATATGACTCCTTTGCAGGTTGCGCAACTAGAATCTGGAACAGCCAGCGCCGCAGTTACGGCCAAATATGAAAGTCAGTTGATTTCAATAGTCACTCAATACGACCAAAAAGGTGCAGTGCCGGCAGATGTATATAAAACTGCTGTCGCTGGCGCGGTAAAGCAACGAGTGGAAGAAGAGAAAAATGCAGCAAAAATACCTGATAAAGGCTGTCTACTACCGAAAATTGAACTCTTCTATCCGACCCAAAGCAGCTTCCGTTGGCATAAAGATCTCTAATCGAAATCGTATTCAATAAGAGGCCTTTCAGAAGGGTCTCTTATTGAGCGAGACAACGGCATATTGAGCTTTGCACGGCCGGCGTTTGATCACCGATAATCCAAAGTACTACTTTAGATTATCATGATAAAATAAAGCAGTACTTTAGATTATCATAGCTATAAATTTAAAATATGCTCGATAGAAAACTTGTATTGCCGGTTCAACCAAACGAAAGCTTTTTCCTTTGGGGTCCCCGCCAGAGCGGCAAAAGCATGCTTCTGAAATCGCTCTATCGTGAAGCGCATTGGTTTGATTTGCTTAAAACAGATGTCTCAATGGAGCTCATGCAGAGGCCAAGTCTCCTGCGCGAACAACTTTTATATGCTGGCGACCAGTCCCGGTCAGGTTTTGTCGTCATTGATGAAATTCAAAAAGTGCCAATGCTTCTCGATGAAGTGCACTGGCTTATGGAAAATACAAATTTCGTGTTTGGACTCTGCGGGTCGAGCGCCCGCAAACTTAAAAGTGGGCACGCTAATCTTCTTGGTGGTCGTGCCATCCGCCATGAATTATTTGGGCTCAGTGCCGCAGAAATCGGAAAAGAATTCGACCTGGTAAGGATGCTCAATCAAGGCTATCTGCCTCGTCACTATCTCAGTTCCAGTCACACAAACCTTGTACGTTCTTACATAAGCGATTATTTGCAAGAAGAAATAGCAGCAGAAGCCCTAGTGAGAAATCTTCCAGCATTTTCGCAATTTTTGCGGGCGGCATCTCTTTCTGACACTAAACTAGTAAACTATGCCTCAATCGCCAGGGAGTGCGGCGTCAGCGGTCCGGCAGTTAAAGAATACTTCCAGATCTTGATTGACACAATGCTGGCAAAATTTTTAGAGGCTTATCAGAAAAAACCAAAGCGTCGCGTGATTGGGGCATCGAAATTTTTCTTTTCAGACGTGGGAGTCGTCAACCACTTAGCAAGGCGCGGCAAGTTAGAACCTGGCTCTGAGACATTTGGCAAAGCCTTTGAGAACTGGGTTTTTCACGAACTGACCGCTTATAGCGCCTATAGCAATCTGCACTATGACCTAACTTACTGGCGTCTTGCTAGCGGCATAGAAGTAGACTTCATTATTAACGATATGGAATTGGCTATCGAAGCCAAATCTAGCTCCAAAATTACATCGGATCATTTACGTGGGCTACGTGCACTGGTGCAAGATCACCCTAAAGTTAAAAGGCGTATTTTGATTTCCAGAGAAGAGCGATCGCGCCGCACAGAAGATGGTATCGAGATAATTTCAAATCAAGAATTTGTCGATTTACTGTGGTCGAATCAGTTAATCAAATAGTTATGAACTTCGCCACGACACTACTAGCGGTGCCTCCCTGCAAACTATTCACTTGATTTGCAAAACCTGAAAGATCCTTCACATTTTTGTAGCGGTCATAAATGAGGGATACCCCACAGGCTTGGTCCAATCGATTAAGATTGTTCGGAATGGCGTCGGCAAAAATTATTTAGTAGAAGGCAAGAGAATGAAAAGACAATCGAACTTGAGAAGCATCAGGGGTATGGCCACCTGGCTTAAAATCGTTTTGATCGCAGGGGTCTTGTGCGTACTCGGAGTTGTTGGGCTAGTGGTAGCCGGTGGCATGTTCTTCTCTCAGATGACCAGCCCTGACAAAGTTAAAGAAGTAGCGAGCAAGTTCATGGTGATTGACGACCCGCTGCCAGGCGGATTCAAATACACTGCCGGCGCCAATATCGGCACACCGTTTGTAGTGATCATGCCACCAGACAATAAAACTCTCATTACATTTTTTGTTGATCCGACTGCGCCGAAAACCGGCACCGATATCAGTCCTGAAGCCGCTATTGATAGTATTGCCAAGGGAGAAACAGTGGCGGCCGCACCCGGCGGCAGTAGCTCCTCTACGAAAAAATTGACCAAAACAAACCGTGGAAACCTGCAAGTAGGCGGCCAAACCATGCCTTATGTAATTGGCCATGCTGAAAAGACAGGCGATACCACCGATACCGCCAATACGTTCTTTGGTGCGGTCAAATCGCCTGCTTCCGGCAAAATTGTTTATATGATGGCTCAATCTGCCGACAATTCGGCAACAGCAGCTCCTATCACCATTGAGAAAGTGAAAGTTCTCACTGACGCTATCAAAAGCTTCAATTAGAAATCACTACTGCTAACTAAAAAGGTCGTCCGATGGACGACCTTTTTGTTTAATTGGAGCCAGCCTGAAAGTTACGAACTCATACTGAGACTGCCTTCGTTAACGAAGTTAGCCCGGTTATTTTTTGAAAGAACCACTGAAACACGCTTGGTTGATGCTTCAATCATGAATGCGTTGTTGTTCTGCATTGCTTGCATTTCTTCAACACTGCAGTCAGGAGCCTGCATGCGCTCGGTTTGTTGCGCCAGTCTCTCTGATGAAGCCGCGTAGAAGCCGGCCACACCACCTTTAAACTGTTCCGGACTGCCCGCCGCCTGAAGCAGCTTCAAATTCTCGGGAGTCTCAAAAGTCGGGTCGATTTTGAACGCTGTGGGTTCACTGCGCAAGCGTTCGCTGGCCTGTCTGCGCTCGATTACGTCTGAAGTATCGGGGCATATTTTCGTTGAAACTAGGTTATCGCTGGATTGGTGAACCATGATGAAATTCCTTATCACTATCCCTATATACCACGCCATGTGATTCTATATCTTGACAATTGTCTTGATTCGGGTCAGGGGAGCTGAGCCCTCGATGCGCAACTTGCATCTGGAGAAATCATATGGTGTCAAGGGGAAGCAAACAATGGTAAGGCTCTCATGTTCGACGTCTCTTTGGGGGAGGAGTCCCACTGAAAGTTGGAGCATTTGCAGATTGGTCTTCAGATTCACTCGTAGTCTTACTATTTGCCGCCTTGTCAGTAGTATTTTCAACACTGGTAGTCGGCACCGCTTGCTCCGGCGTTTCCTCAAGCAAGGCTTCCTCTTCCATAGCCACCTGACCGATAGGTGTCTGTTCCTCCATAGCGGCGGCTTCAAGCTCGAAAGATAGAGATACGGCAAAAGGGTTAGGCGCGCTTTCATCGCGCTGGCTGTGAGCCACGTGGGCCGCCGCTAAGTTACTGTCCAGCAAGTCGCTTAGAAGGTCATCTTCCACATCAACAGGTTCGCCGGCGGCGAATTCTCCCAGCCCGGCCTGAGCGGAACTGGCAATATCGGCCGGGTTGGCCATAGCCGGAATATTAGTTTGACTGACACGCGGCGGTAGAGGCGCGGGAGGAGGCACGTAAGTCGGAGTGCGGAGCCCTTTCTCGTCGATTTCATCTGGCGGCGGAAGCATTGGTGCTGTGGCGGAACGACGCCGCGGAGCAGGTTCTACAGGCAGGGCGGCCTCTGGCTCTGGTGCCGATTGCGAAACTGGCTGCTCTAAAACCGGCGCAGCCTCAGCGGCTTTTTCAGCCAGATCAGCCGCTGCCAGCAATTTTTGCTGTTTGGCCAACTCAGCTTCTTGATCGCGCTCACGCTGAGCTTGTAGCAGCTGTTCCTGCAAAAACTTCTCCTGATGTTCCTGCTCAGCTAATTCTTCAACACCGGGCAAATCAGCCGGCACAATCGGAGCTACAAACGAGGCCGGCTCTACAGAAGGCGCCGTTGCAGGTAATACCGAAGCCTGCTCCTCTTTATCAATAGATGAGAAATCCCAGGATTCTTCTTGTGCTGCTTCTTGCGCTTGCACCGGCTCTTCTTCGAATTCGGCAGAGCGCCTGCGGCCTCCTCCTCGTGAAGTGTCCTCAGGTTGATCATCGACATTTTCATCCAGGGCACCAAGGCGGGGCGAGATGGCGAAGGCTCTGTCGGCGAGCTCCTCCATGTCGTCCATGATGTCTCTGTATCCACTTAGCCGATCGCCCGAACTGAAGGGAGTCTGAAAGCGCGCTGAATTACTGCCGTACGATGACATACCAAGGCCAAAACCAAAGCCGCCAAGATTGCTTGATGGTAAAACTTGAGGCAGAGTGGCGCCGGTGTCTTGAGCTTGAGCAGAATTGCTGCCAGAGCTACTTTGAGCTGAAGTGGATGTCTGGGGCAGGGCCGGAGCGCCGCCATCAAACGTATTTTTCTGAGCCACATCAAAACTGACTCTGCCGGTGCCGGGCGTGGCAACCGCAGGAGACCAATCAAAATCTTCGTCAGGCGGCGCAATATCAAGAGCACTGCGCTGCGGGGCTGCCGGAGCCATTTGTGGCTTTGCGGACATTCCGGGCATGCCTGTCAATTGAGTCGGCACCGACAATTCGTCGAGAAAAGACTTGAGTTCTCCGTGTATGCGCTTCAAATCAGTCAGCGAACCGGCGGATGGCAAAGGCGGCTCAGTGCCTGCCTGCTCTGGGTCGAGCCCGAGAGCCAGTTCTAGCACTTTTTGTTTGACGTAGGCGGTCACCGATTTGTAGCCGCGTTCACGCGCGAGCTTCTGCAATTGTTCAAATTGCTGCGCTTTTAAGTTGACTACAATCTGATGCTCTCGCATTGACCTGATTCCTTTACTGTCATTCTAGCCGACAAATCTCTATCTCCAAGCACCGTCCGACCAAAATACTGTTCAATTACACATTCAACTCAAACCCGGGCGCCGCTAATCTAATGACAAGAGTTAGCCGCAAGGGGAAAAGCCATGAAATTTGAATTTGCACAAGTAAGCGACCAGGAAGTTTGCCAGTCTTCGCCAGCAGCGCACTTGTGGCAAGACGCTTATCGCGAATGCCGCAAAACTGTCACTGATTCGTCCAAAATAATTGGCGACACCGTCAAGCAGTACCCGCAAGAAACTGGACGCGCTGCGGTTCTTGGCGTTGGCGCTACCGCCTGCGTTGCAGCAGCTGTGGTGGCAGAATCGCCTGTAATTATCGCCGGTGCAACCCTTGGTGCTATTGGCTGCGGTGGCCTATTTATCTGGTCGGCTGCTGAACCAACATTGAAGAAATTGAATGGCCGCTGATAGCCATTTTGCCGCTATCTTTTTGGAAACTTCTTCCGATTCTTCGAAGCAGTGTGTTAAAGCTGCAATCTATTTGATATTTGCAAAGCAGCTTCTGACCTACGTGCCAAGCGGTTTCGGGACCGGCTAGAATCTTGAAAAAATTGCAAATAAAGTATCAAGATATATTATTGCATGAGCCTCACTCACGCAGAAGCAGAACCAGTCAGGCTCTACGAGAATCGTCAGGCGCGGTTAGTGAGCAGCTCATTAACAAAACTGTACAAATTTTACCCGATAAATCTAAAGCAAAAAGAAATTAGCAAAGCTAAAAATGCATGCTGCGCTAGCTTTTTGGGATTCACAGCTTTACTGTTTTATGATCGTTCTCTCTGCACAAAAAATCGCGTGTGCGCAAAGCGCGCGAACTCTTATTTTGTTCGATTCGCGCTAGTTCGGCTTGGATAGCTGTTTTTTTAGTAGCGTTTAAGTTTTTGTTGGTTACAAAGAAAGATCGAATGACCCCCTTTGAACGATGCTTCATGTTCTATTCAATTTCCAATCAACCCCCAGGCAGACCAACAAACAAGCAGTAGAGACCTTTTATAAGCAATAAATTTCAGCGGACTGCCGCCGAGGTATTTGCCGACTGCCTGAATTCAACTTGATCGACTTGGATAGACAAACCCTTAAACAAGGAAAAATTATGAAACAAAGAAAGAAACGATGGCTAGGTCTAGCCATTGCTCCAGCCTTACTTGGGCTGATAGCATTTACCACCCCGGCTCATGCAGCTGATTACACAGGCAGCTGCGCGAGTATTCCAGCTAGTGTCAGCGGCAATGTGGATATCCTCGAAAGCTCGTGCACGATAACCACTGACGTGACCGCCACTGGCTACATAAAGATAATTTCGAACTCGGGATCAATTACCGCGAAGAAATTCACCAGTACTGGTGGCAGCATTACTATCAAAGCCAATGACGGTGATGTGACTACTGATACCATAAATGCCGACGGCAATATCACTATGCTGGGTTACAACGGCATCCTGACTGTCAACGGCAATGTGACCAGTGCTCACGGATATTTCGATACAAACCCTGGATTCTATTCGGCCCAGATAAAGATAATCGCCGGCAATGGAGACCCAGGAAATATTACTGTTGGCGGCGGCAATAATGTGGTGCTCGTGTCATCGGTACCAGCAATCCGACAAACGGCATCGGTGGAAAAATTCTAGCCAACACTGTATATGGCGGTTCAGACGTCAAATTTCTTGGTGGTGTTCGAGTTGCTAGTTATAACGGCTCAATCAAAGTCAGCAATGCTGGCGATATTGAAGTAACAGCAACCCAGAGTCGCAACGGTGTAATTATTCTAGATGCGCCTACGGGAACGATTTCGCTACCCGCTGACTCTAGCGGCACCAAAGCATTGTCTGTGGATGGTGCATCGGGCCAAGGAGCGGGAATTATAATCCTCAAGGCATTTACCGTTAAAGCTGAAGGAGCTACCAGTCTTTCAGCCAGTAATGACAACGTTGTCGAACTGCCGCACAATATCTATATTGCTGCTCACAATCTTGTCAGCAGCGATAATGCAGCGGATCTTTTCTCAATTGCCGCCGACGGCTCAAAGAATGCTGCTGTGATTTTGGTTCCTGTTAACGGAATGACCGAATATTCGAACATGACAGCATCGGGCCTCGATTTTGGGGTAACTTTTCCAAACGGCGTGCCTGGTGCCACGGGTTCACTGAACATCGCCGGTGAGGGAAAGTTCAATCTCTCGGCCGAAGGCGACCTCGCTTACATTGCTCTAGGCGGCTCTGTGAATTTGTCGCAGACTGATGATTTTGATGTTACGGCCAAAGGCAGTGGCAACATCATTTCGCTGGGCTATAACGGGGAAAATCCAAGCGGCGCAACTCTTACTTTCGGTGGTGGAAAAGTCACCTTGACCGCCGACGGCAATGAAACCCAAGCGAACACAATCTTTGTGTACGGAAATGACGTTCCGGCGCAGGCTGATGACGTTACTCTTAAATCAAATGGTGCCTCTGGAGGCACTAATAATGGTGGCAACATATTTGTTTCTTTGACGGGAGCAAGCGTTATCGACAAATTCACAATCTCTGCAAACGGGGGCCCAAGCGGTGGTGATGGCGGGACCATTACTGTCGATGTGCCATCTGGCGCGGTAAATGTTCCGGGTGTTTTTAGCGTAAATGCGCCAGATACCGGAAAAGGCGGCACGCTAACGATAACCGCTGACGAAGCAAACCTTACAGCGGCAAGACTGAGTGCTGATGCCGAAGTTGAAGGCGATGGCGGCACTGTATCGTTGACTGTCGAAAACGCACTGTCTATCGATCCCACTTCGCTCATCTCGGCAATTGCGGGCTCATCGTCCGGCAATGGAAAAGGCGGCACGGTCTCCATTACAGGCAATGGGGGGTTTGCAGTCGACTCGGCAAACATTGCCGCAACAGCTCAAGGAAGTGGCAAGGGAGGCGCCATTACTTTGAAAGCTCCGGCCCATGAGCTGGCTTTTTCAGGGGATCTGAACGCGAACGGCGGAGACGACAACGGTGAAGGTGGCAGCATTGAATTCGATGTCGGCACACTCGCCCTACCAGAACCATCGAATACTCGCATCAAGGCCAACGGCCATGGCACAGGCAAAGGTGGGCTACTCAAAGTTACAGCTGCTGGTGACATCACCGTAGCCAACGGAAATGGCACGCTCAGCCTAGAAGCCCGAAACGTTGATGCAACAGATAACAACCTCAACGGCGATGCCGATGGCGGTACTATCGACCTGACTACTACCGGAGCATTAGACCTCTACAGCGGCGCCATCGCCGTTTCTGGTGGTCAAAGGGGTGGAACTCTGAAAGCAAAGGGTGCGGAGGTTATTCTCTCTGGCGACTTCTATGCGGATGGCGGTGCTCAAGGCGACGGTGGAAGCATCACCTTTGAAGCGAATTCGCTTACTTTGCCTGCAGAAGTAAACACTATTATTGCCGCAAATGGCAACGGCAGTGGCAAAGGTGGTGACGTTACCCTCAAGACTTCTGCCCAGGGGATTACCGTCAGCACTGAAGAGCAAACGGTGTCTATTCAAGCCAAAAGCAACGAATCTGGAGACGGTGGCTCTGTCATTATCAACTCAACTCTTGACATTAACCCGCTTGGCACTGCGATAGACGTCAGTGCTGGAATTGGTAGCAAGGGAACTGGCGGCAATATTACGGTTGCAGCGGATGGTGATCTCACTGTCTCAGGCTATTTAAATGCCAACGGTGGCTGTGACGAAGGCGATGGTGGTCAAATTAGTTTGACTGGAAATATCGTATCAACGTCGGGCACAATTGAAGCAAATAGCGGCTCTGAATCTTGCCTTGCTATTGCAGCAAAGTCGAGCAAGCCGAAACTACTTGCTGGGCCAACTCTGTTCTCAGCTGGCATCATCAGTATCCATGCCGGTGATAAATGGGTAGCAGACGGATCACCAGCGATTCATGCTGATGCAAAAGTCGGTCAGTCCAAGGGTGGTCTGATTATCATTGAGACAACAAATCCGGTCATCATGAATCCTTTGGCGAATGGTTCCATAACCGCACGAGGACTAGGAAATGGAGAAGGTGGACGAGTTTCGGTGACAAACGCTCAAGGCATTTTAGGGCCTCTCTCACAAGCTATCGAAGTAAACAGGATCATTCAGATAGCGTCCGGCTTGAATGCTGGAATTGGTGTTTCTGGCGGCAGTATCCAGTTAAACGGCATCGAAGTTTTTAGGCATAACACGGGAAACGCGACTTGGCCAACTGCACTTTGGAGCGTAAATTCGTCGCCTTCCACAACCGATAATCAAATTGAAGCAGCCGCTTTTTCGCTTCCGTCTGGCATGCGTGCAGTAATCGCAGCTGGGCATTATGAGCTTTATGCTTTCTTCGATACAGCTGGTTTGGATCAGTTTTTTCATATCACGACTAGCGATGAGCTGGGTGTTACCAATCCCATATCGAAGACTGTTTCAGTGATGTTGGACCGAAACAGCTATTGGGAGGAAACCGCAATACACGAAGCTGGTCATGCACTCGACTTTGTGGAAGCTGAACTCTCACTGTCACCTTCGTTCCTGGCAGCAATGGACAGCGAAAAAGCTAACTTTAATGGTCAAGCTTGCAACGTGGTATTTGCAGGTACCACTGTGTGCACAGACCCACGGTTTTCGTCGAATACAAACTGGGAGCGCTTTTTGTTGGCGGTTGTAGAGAGTTCTGATCCTCACGAAGTTTTCGCACAGTTGTTTGCATATAAAGGAGCTTATCTAGACCACGGATATCAAATGGAGCCAAAAGATATTTTGATGTTCGGCAGAACTCCTAATTTGAACACATACATGACCAATCTCTGGGCCTTGTATTAACGGTTATAACGCCGTGAAGTAGCTTAGTACGGAGAGGTGGGCTTGCGCCTACTTCTCCGTACTAACAGTGGTCCATTCAGATTTCGTTGTACCGATAAGGATTCGGTATCTCCAAACTTTTTCACCCTTCACAAAAGCTTGCAAGCGGATGGAGGATCCTTGGTCGGTAGAAACTATAAATTCAGTAGCAGTCGTTTTTGTGTCAGTTGGTGCCCCGAAGGCTTCTACAAGCTGTGCCTTTCTTAGATCGTCAGTAATCTTTTTTCCAAAAAGAACCAAAGTTGCATGGCTGTCAGCATCAATATTTAAACTGCTGCTAGCGGTCAATTTTTTTCTCGTTATTATGTTTATGGACTGAGGACCGGAAATGTTCTGAAAATACTCAGGATCTTGATAATTTTTGTCCAAAATCTCCACAGCTGGCCGTTTGCAATGTGTGACAAAAAAATGTTCGTTAGCAAAACAAGGCGACAAAAACATTACGTAATTGACGATAATCATTAGCACCGACAACTGAATTTTTTGTAAAATTTGTACTACCATAACTAGTATTCACCTGTATTTACATATTTACCTATTATTCAATTCTCTACGATTTAACTATATTTGGCCAGTGTTCGGAGGATACGAAGTGGCCTAACCTTTAAGAACAAAACCTTGTTGTGTTGTAAAACATTTCGATGTATTTGAAGATTGTACCTATTGACTGACAGGATTCAAGAGCTGTAGAGCGACAAGCAAACGAGCAGCATATGGTCTAAATATGCGACAAGAGGTCTTGCCAAAAAGGGGTATCCGGTTTTGAATGCAGTTGCTTAAGACAACAAAAAAAACCGGATGTCCTGATT
>Ga0163154_10006051_pt1 | contig 15001 bp, 12 predicted proteins | sample OliLakLV19MP9P1_FD_148649 | JGI IMG/M metagenome (GOLD analysis project Ga0163154, IMG submission 148649) | Freshwater microbial mat bacterial communities from Lake Vanda, McMurdo Dry Valleys, Antarctica - Oligotrophic Lake LV.19.MP9.P1 | ecosystem: Environmental > Aquatic > Freshwater > Lake >... | reverse complement strand
ATTCTGGCAAGGTTTAATAGTCCCAAGTCGGTTGGATAGGTAATATCGGCGGGGGCGCATGTCGCATCTATGATTAGTTTTCCTCGATTTTGCGACTCATTTTTTGCGTCCGAATCCTTTTTTTTTCGGGTTTGCCTGTGGCGGTTTCTCGTATTTTCTTGACCATGCGTTCGTTCACTTTATTAATTAGATTCCAACTAATTCGTTGTCGAAAATGAACGGCGGGGTGATGGGTTAAATGGCAGCTCGTTACTGTAGCTTGATTGACCAATAAAGTATTGCAGATAGGGGTTTTCACGAATTTGTTCGACAGTTTCACTCGGAGCTAATTCCGAGTTTTTCTTTGATAATTAATGACCCCAACGCCATCCGAAAGGATTTGGCCCTTAAACCCATTTCTGTGGGGAAGTTTTGAGCATATTCTGATTCAAATTCTGACCACGGTATTACTTGGGCCATCTTTACCCAACGGTTATCCGGTGACAAGCTGCCTCCGAAGGGCAGTTTAAACTCGGATGGGGGGCTTGGGGCAACCTCAGCTTTTCTGTACACGATCGCAGGTGTTAATGCACGGCTTTTGATCCATTTTAGCTGTTTTTCTTGCACCTGACGGATGATCGCGCGATCGCATAACCCAGGCCACGTAACACGCGATAGATTATTCAGCAAGCCCTATTTAGGAAAGGTTTGTATCAAGATTCAACATTTCTGCGGTTGCCATATTAAATTTGTTTCCAGTCACCTGTCGGTCTTATTATTTCTTGTTGTGAAATGAAGTCGATTATTGATTGGTAAAACTGACTTACATTTAAATAATTGTTGATTCAACAGTGATGTATAATTGTCATAATGCGGGCGATATATGCTGGGAGTTAATAGTTGTTAATGGTCGGATTTTTGACGTTTTATGGGTTAAGAAGATTTAATTCATGCCCTCACGTCAATTTTTAGGGATTACTAACTGGGTGATGCGATCGTTGCACAGATGTTTTGGGTATTTTTACTCACGCTCGATCTCGGATGATTCACTTTTACCCCCTCAATCCGCGTATGTGCCACTTGGGGGTGCCGAATGTGGGTTAAAGCTGTTTACATACTGTTACATTATTCGGTTTAATCCCGCCTACCTACTTATGCCTTGAAAGAGCGCTTCATCTGCTAGCTCTGGCACACTCCAATGACTCAGCGGTCGCCCAGAGATTTCCGGTTTCTCACAAGCGAGCGCAAATAATTGAAGAATCTGTTCTAAGCTCAAGGTCATTGGATCTCCGAGTCTCTCGGCATCGGCTAATCGCTGCACTACTTCCAGATTCTTGACACTCAACTCTAACCAACGATTACGCCACAACAAAGCCATCTCTCGACTGATGTGGAGGGCACGAGCGATTTCTCGATGATTGTATCCTTCGTCTGGTAACAGAATAATCCTGGCTTTTAAGGCAATTTGCTGGGGAGTCCGATGAAGGTTGACAATCTGCCACAGTTGCTCTCGTTCTGGAGCTGCCAATTCCAAGGGCTTTGGGGCTAGTCTGGGCATCGATCTGTTCTACCTTCTACATCTACCTATAAATGGTAGCTCTATTCCCGCCCCAGTTTACTAGCTATATTTTACAGCGCCTATCTCAATCAAAATTTTAATGGCTCCCCGCAACGCCGTCTTACCTCAGCTTTTGACCTGGTATTTTACCAGGTGGGTACCGTTGGCTCGGACTTAAAGTTTCTGGGTACAAGCCCAGTTTACTGCTGTCCAAACATCTTGATTCCCGAGAGTTAAGAGTTATAGATCAAAAAAACATTATTGGCAGTCACCAACGTCGCAGTAGAACCTTTATTTAATATACAGCAACTAACTAGATTTTGGCAAGCTTCGAGCAATTTAACTTGCATACCAGATAGATTCAACGGTTTGAGCGATCGCCAGTGCTTGCGATCGCCCCTGAGCCACCAAGTCCGCGTCGAACACAACTGTAACGTGACCCAGTTTGCGGCCGGGACGCGATACTTTCTTACCATACCAATGGACAAAAGCACCGCTAATTTGTGCCAGTTGTTTTCGTTTCGTTAAATAATCCGACTCAGCCGACTCGTAGCCCAGCAAATTTACCATGACAGCGCCTGCACATTTCAGATCCGAATTACCTAAAGGCAGTTGACAAACTGCGCGCAAATGCTGTTCAAATTGTGAAGTTTCACAGGCATCGATGGTAAAATGTCCCGAGTTGTGAGTGCGGGGTGCAATTTCATTGACTAACAGCTTATTATCGGCGGTTAAAAATAATTCAATGCCGAATACGCCGACAGCTTGCAAACTGTTGAGGAGAGTGCCGGCGATCGCACAAGCTTCAGTTTTTACCTCTAAACTAATATCAGCGGGCGCAATCACCAGATGACAAACCTGATTTTGCTGCTGAGTTTCCACTATCGGATAAATCGCAATTTCGCCAGTTGCCGATCGAGCTGCAATCACAGCCAACTCGCGATCGAACGGCACAAACTCTTCCACCAGCAAAGACTGACCTTGGAGTTTAGCACGAATTGACTCAAAACTCCCCCGATCCTTAACAATAAAAGTACCTTGGCCGTCATAACCGTGGCGGCGAACTTTGACGACAAAGGGAAAGTCGATCGATCCAGCATCCGAGTCTCCTTCCATCTGCACGCTGTCGGAAACAGAAATTGCCGGAAAGTCGATCGCCACCGCCTTAAACAATTCTGGGGGCAAATCCGCGCTGCAATCCCATTCCCAAAACCTCGGAGTTGGCAAACCCAAACCTTGTAAATAACAGCGCTGAACGTACTTATCCAACAAAGGAGAAAGCGACGACAAACTCGGCTGAAATAACACACCTTGCTCTTCTAGCGGCCGCAAACCATCCAAATCCACAAACTCATTTTCAAAAGTAATAACATCGCAGCCAGCAGCCAATTGAGCCGTAGCCAAAACATCATCAACAGCAGCCAAAACAGCACTAGCAGCAACAGAAACTGCCGGGTCACTAGCATGGGGAGTTTGCACTACCAATTCAATACCCAGCGAACTAGCAGCATCCCCCATCATCGAAGCTAGCTGGCCGCCGCCGACAACGCCCACCCGCTTAAATTTTGCAGACGAACTCGCAGCGGTTTGATTTGATTTCATGTGAGTAAAATTCCCCAGAGTCAACCTGCCTATCTTATCGCTATTTGTCCCCGGATCAATTATAGTAATTGCAGAGTTAAAAGCCAGAAAAGAGTTTTAATTGCCTGATTAAATCGAGGCAGAACCCATAAAAAATGGGCAGCTAAAGTCTTTAATTATTGCACGCTCCCAGCCATTGAGAAACAGCCGTCGAACCCCACTCCTCCAGAAAAGTGCCACATCTAGCCATTCCCTAGCGCCAAGCATGGCATAATTGACAGCACTGCAAAAAGCAGATAGACAGATGCCAACACTGAAAATCAGACATTCAGGGAACAAAATTTATAGGTGAGGATACTGTGAAAGTTTTAGTTGTGGGAAACGGAGGTCGCGAACACGCGATCGCAAAAAAACTGCTAGAATCTACGCGGATTAAACAAGTATTCTGCGTACCGGGCAACGGCGGCACAGCTACCACCCAAGGCTGTCAAAATCTGTCGCTCAACATCGACGACTTCCAAGGCATCGAACGCTTTGTGATGGTCAACAACATCGGATTAGTCATCGTCGGCCCCGAATTGCCCCTATCGCTAGGCATCGCCGACTATTTCCAACAGCGAAAAATGATGATTTTCGGCCCCACCAAAGCCGGCGCCCAAATTGAATCCAGCAAATCCTGGGCCAAAGAATTGATGCTCGAAGCAGGCATCCCAACACCCAAAGCTGCCGTATTTACCGACGCAGAAGCAGCCAAAGCATACGTTCTGGAACAAGGAACCCCAATAGTCATCAAAGCAGACGGACTCGCATCAGGCAAAGGAGTAACCGTTGCCACCACCGTCAAAATGGCTCACAGCGCCATCAACACCATTTTCCGAGGCGAATTCGGCACCGACAACATCCGAGTCGTCGTCGAAGAATTCTTAACAGGTCAAGAAGTCTCAATTCTCGCCCTCACCGACGGCATCACAGTGGAACCGTTGTTGCCCGCCCAAGACCACAAAGCTATCGGCGAAGGCGACAAGGGAGCCAACACCGGCGGTATGGGAGCCTACGCCCCAGCGCCCATTGTCACCCCGGAACTCATGGAAAGGATTCAAGAAGAAATTCTCGAACCCACCCTCGCAGCACTGCAAAAACGCAAAATCGACTACCGGGGTGTACTCTACGCAGGTTTAATGATTACCCCCGAAGGAGAACCCAAAGTCTTAGAATTCAACTGCCGTTTCGGAGACCCGGAAACTCAAGCGGTTTTGTCGCTGCTGGAAACTCCTTTGGAAGATTTGGTGCTCGCCTGCTGTCAGCAGCGTCTCGGTGAATATTCTATTCGCTGGAAGTCGGGGGCCTCTGTTTGCGTAGTTTTGGCTTCTGGGGGGTATCCTGGAAGTTATCAAAAAGGCAAAGTTATTACAGGTATCGAGGAAGCTGAAGCCAAAGGAGCAGAAGTGTTTCACGCCGGCACCCAGTTGAAGCACCAGCAGTTGGTGAGCGACGGAGGCCGGGTTTTGGGCGTCACCGCGGCGGGAGAAACTTTGGAACAAGCTATCTCCAAAGCTTATGCAGCAGTTGATTGTATCCAATTTGAAGGGGTCTACTGCCGTCGGGACATCGGTCGCCGAGCTCTGGGCGATAAAAATTAGGAATTGCGACATCGGCCGCCATCCGAAAGCCAAGCAATCTCAATGTAGAAATGTAACAATGAAGTTTGGTATCTCTGCGGTGGCGGTAGCGGACAAGTCGCAGCAGAAAATTCGATCGGGAGCCAACTGAATTGATCTTGCTTTTAATATTGAACTGGTGAACTGGTGAAATGCTGGCCATACTAAACAAAATCGGAGAAATTATTGCCCGCTGGTGGTCGGATTTTACCCTCCAGACCCGCCTGATGGCCGGTGCTACCCTCGTAGTGTCCTTAATTATGAGTGGCCTGACATTCTGGGCCGTGAATACTATCCAGCAAGACGCCCGACTTAACGATACTCGCTACGGTCGCGACCTTGGCCTGCTGTTGGCGGCAAATGTGGCGCCGCTGATTGCCAAAAACGATCGCTCCGAAGTCGCCCGCTTTTCCCGCCAATTCTACAGCAGCACCTCCAGCGTCCGCTATATGCTTTACGCAGACGAAGCCGGAGATATTTTCCTGGGGATACCATTTTCGGAATCGGAGGTGCAGACTTCCCTGACGCTGCGCCGCCAGATCAAACTTCCCGATAATTTTCTAGCCGATATTGAGGCGAGAAATTTAACTTCTTTGCCTTTGGTACGGCAGCATTTGACGCCAGATGGAGAAGTTACCGATGTATTTGTGCCGTTAATTCATGAAGACAAATATTTGGGAGTTTTGGCGATCGGCATTAACCCAAATCCCGCAGCAGTTATCTCTTCAAATCTGACTAGGGATGTCACTTTAGCAGTATTTGTCACTATTTGGGTGATGGTAATTTTGGGAGCTGTATTTAATGCCCTGACAATTACTCAGCCGATCAAACAATTAGTCTTCGGGGTCAAAAACATTGCCAGCGGGAATTTTAAGCAGCGAGTTGACCTGCCTTTAGGGGGAGAATTGGGCGAGTTGATTGGCAGTTTTAACGAGATGGCCCAGAAACTCGAAAGTTATGAAGAACAAAATATTGAAGAGCTGACAGCGGAAAAAGCTAAGTTAGAAACTTTGGTTTCAACGATTGCTGATGGCGCGCTTTTATTAGACGCAAATTTGCAGGTGATTTTAGTTAATCCGACGGGGATGCGAATTTTTGGATGGGAAGGTAAAAATGCGATCGGAGTAAATGTTCTGAACATTTTGCCTTCGGAAGTGCAGCAGGACTTGGCGAGACCTTTGCAGGAAATAGCTGCGGGCGATCGCGAAGGCGGCGAATTTCGCATCTCTATGAGCGAACCAGTTAACCGTACAATTCGGATTGTTTTAACTACAGTCATTCTGCACAAAGCGCCCGGTGCAGAACCGCTGTGCAGAAGCTGTATCCGCCATGAGGAAGATACCTGTACCGAGCCACAACGCCCGGTAGCTGTAGAGTGTACTTTCTACGAGCAAACCTCCAAGCATCAAGGTTCCGGAAATTACCGAGAAAGTCTCAAAGGCATTGCAATGACAGTGCAGGACATTACTCGCGAAGTAGAACTCAATGAGGCTAAAAGCAATTTTATCAGCAATGTTTCTCACGAATTGAGAACACCTTTATTTAATATCAAATCTTTTATCGAGACTCTCCACGAGTACGGAGAAGACCTTCTAGAAAGCGAGCGCAGGGAATTCCTAGAAATTGCCAATCGAGAAACCGATCGACTAACTCGTTTAGTTAACGACGTGTTAGACTTGTCGCGACTGGAATCCTGCCGAGTTTATCACTTGGAGGCTGTTGACCTCCCGCAAGCTGTCGAACAAACCCTGCGGACTTATCAGTTAAATGCTAAGGATAAAGGCATTCAATTAGAGCAAGAAGTTGACCCATATTTGCCGCCTGCTTTAGGTCATTACGATTTGTTACTGCAAGTATTTGCAAATTTAGTAGGAAATGCCTTGAAATTTACTCAGTCCGGCGGCAAGGTGGCAATTCGAGCGTATTTGCTAGAGCCGGAGGTGGCGGCGCACAAAGAGGGCGCATCCTGGAAGCACAACTTGTCACCGAATGCCAGACATTTTCCGGTAGTGCGGATCGAAATTTCTGATACGGGAATTGGCATAGATCCTGAAGATCAACAAGCAATATTCGATCGCTTTTTCCGGGTAGAAAACCGAGTACACACTTTAGAAGGAACGGGATTGGGTCTTTCTATTGTCAGAAACATTATTGACAAGCACCACACTAAAATTAATTTAGTTAGCGAAGTTAATGTGGGCACGACTTTCTGGTTCGACTTGGCAGTTTATCAACCGAAACAAACAGTAGAGATGGAAAAATCTTGGCCAGTGGAACCAACGGTGGAGAGTGAAACAATTGCGAGTCATGTTAAGTGAACCCACTTAATTAAACGTAAAATGCGATCGGTGTTAAAGCCCCGACTTCTTAAAGAAGTCGGAGATATGCCTATTCTGTTGAAAGATTCTCCTAATAGGCCTGACCAAAGGCTGACATCCTCAGTGTGGATTATCCTTAGCTGTCCTATCTAAGCTCAATTTTACTGATAAAACTACATACCAACACCAATAAGTACCAATCCCAAATAATCCCCCCTCGGTCAAATTAGTCATTAGGATAAATGTTAATAAATACAAAGGCAAACCTGACTCCGGAAAACTTCCTTTAACTAGGTATTTTATACCTCTAAATATATTATTCAAGAATGACCCAATAAACAACAAAAGTCCGGCCCAACCCAGTTCGCAAAGTATATCAAGAAAACCATTGTGAGAGTGGGGTGGCACAAAACCCGATTTAGCTACTACAATTCCGTAAGCGGGATTTTCTAAGCCACGCCAAGACTGCCAAAATCCTCGCATTCCATAACCAAATATGGGATTATTTTGATTGACTCGATCAATAATTAAAGGCCAAAAATCGGTTCTGCCTGTTAAAGTCATATCTTTTTTCAAACCATCCACAATAATAGCCTCTAAATTGTTTAACACCAAAATACTTATACCTATACTACCGACTAAAAATAAGATAAAACAAAGAAAAGCCCATTTTACAGGTAATCTTTTTAAGAGGGCTAAATAACTCCACAAACTGATTAATATCACTGTCAGAATCCGACTAGCACCACTACAACCTTTTTGCAATCCTACTAAAGCTATTAAAATGATAAATAATGATAAATATCGATACTTACGCTCCTTAAAAGCATATAAAATCCATAAAGAAGCTGTATTAGCCATTTGAAAAGAAAAAGGGTTTTTATGACCTAAAACTCCTGTCCAACAACCGTCCGGCGCTGCATTTGTTTTCACAAGTAACCATAAAGCTAATAAACCAGTTAGCCATCTCAATAATCCATAAAGTTCTAACCAACTATACACTTTCCCTACATAAATAGAAACCAGTGTTATTCCCCAAATAGCAAAAACAGCCCTAAAAGTAATTTCAGGAGTTTGTGACCACAAGCCCGATAAAGTCATGATCAATAAAAACAAACCTAAAAAAATGTCTCCTGCTATCCATTTGATGCACATAGAAACAGTTTTTTGGGTAGTTTTAGTTAAGCGGGGAAAAAGCATTAATATCATGGCCCCATAAATTGCAATTTGAGCAATCATCGTTGGGGGTGTAGTTTCTAAGTTGTAGAAAACGTTAGGATGGAGTTTGGTAAAGGGCATGGCCGTGATACCTGATCCACCAGTCATGGTGAAAAAAAGTATCCCCACAAAAATCTTTTCTAATCTGGCACCCAATTTGGGATGGCGTGCGGCTAAAATATAAATAGTCACAAAGACGATAAGCGCTAAACAAAAAAGCATCAACGCAAACATCGGCACCCTTAAAATATCTTTCATGGCTTTACCTCTATCATCAAATTTGTTACTACCTATGAAATGGCTTACCCTTCCTGCTTTACACCTGCCACTGCTGGCGCTGGTACTCACTCTCTCCTACCCTCAAACCAACCTCGCTCAGTCCCCAGCCCCGGCAACAAGCATTAATACTGACTATTATCTAGGTGGTGGAGACAATATTAGAATTGATATCTACGATCTGCCCCAGCTTAGTGGGGAGTATCAAATTCCCGCTGGGGGAGCTATTCAAATCCCCATTATTGGTAGTATTCCGCTTCAAGGATTAACTTTAGAACAGGCAGCCCAAGTTATCACTAGAGCTTATGGCCGGGTTGTAAAAAGACCTTTAGTTACCATCAGCTTACAAGCTGCCCGCCCGCTCAATATTTGGTTATCTGGTGAAATAAGCCGTCCCGGCTCCTACTTATTGCCCCTAGCTAATGGAGGCGGAAACAGACCATCAGTTCAGTTTCCCACGCTTCCTCAAGCTTTAGAAAAAGCTGGGGGTATTCGAGCTAGTGCTGATATTCGACGAGTAATTGTGCGGCGTCGGCTCACGGCTAACAAAGAAATAACTATCACTTATAATCTGTGGGATTATTTACAAACTGGTCAGACCCGCCAAGATCTCACGTTGCGAGATGGAGATCAAATCTTGGTTCCCCCTCAAGAAACAATTAATTTAGCAGAAACAAATCAACTTAGTGAATCTAATTTTTCTATACCAGCAGAGCAACCCCGTACTGTCTCAGTATTCGGAGAGGTGAAGCGTCCCGGTAGATATGTAGCGATTGGTGGTGATACCCAAAATGGTCAAAGAAGCAGCGGACAACCGACAATTATTCGTGCTCTACAACTAGCTGGTGGAATCACATCAATCGCCGATATTCGCCAAATCCAACTCCAACGTTATACTAGAAGTGGCAAACAACAAGTTAGAACTATTAACCTCTGGCAATATTTGCAAGAACAAGATACCTCTCAAGATACTATACTACAAGAAGGGGATATCATCTTTGTCCCGACAGCGACTGCGATCGACCCCGGAGAAGTTTCGGTTCTAGCTACTGCTAGCTTTGCTCCGGGGACTGTGCAAGTGAGTGTTATCGGAGAAGTCAATACTCCGGGTGGACTCAAATTACCTCCTAATACTACCTTAAATCAAGCAATTATGAGTGCGGGGGGTTTCAGACAAAATCGCGCTAACTCTAGATATGTGGAACTGATCAGGCTGAATCCTAATGGCACTATATCCCGATCGCAAGTATCAATTAATTTGAATCAAGGAATCGACTCTCAAAGCAACCCACTGATTCAAGATAATGACATAATTATAGTGGCACGTTCGAGGACTGCTATCTTGGTAGACAACATTAACACTGTTCTCTCACCAGTTAATAATATTATTGGTGGAATTCTCGTTCCTACCCGACTCATCGAGTTACTCAGACTATTTGGAAATTAGGAATTAAATAACATTTTTGCTATGGACAAAAAACTTTTGTCTTCCCTCAAGAATGACCTTAATGGTCAATATTTGTCTGTTCCCTCCGCTAATTACCTAGCTAGTACCCCAGCAGAGGATGACCAAGTTCTTGATATGAATTGGGTACTAGCTGTCGTCAAACGTCGCCTTCTAGTGATGGGCATAGTAGCTATCAGTATAGCTACTTTAAGCGGTAGTTTCGTGCTCAGGTCTGCCAAAAAATCTATTACTGAGTATGAAGGAAAATTTACAGTTTTAGCAGAACCCATTACGGCTGACGATCGGCTATCAAAGCTCTTTGTCCAAGCTCAAAATAACAGTTTAGGCATCACAGACTTGAACAAAATTAAATCATCAGCGGAAGAAGGTTCTTCGGTGGATTATCAAAGTTTATCGCGGGTTTTAAAAAGCCCAGAAGTGTTACTACCATTAGTTAATAAGTTGCAGAAAAAATATCCAAACTTTGACTATAAAAATCTCAACAACCGCTTGATGATCCAACGTGTTACTTTCTTGCGAGATGGGAAGCAGGGTGGTACTAAGCTCCTAGATATTAGCTACCGCGATCGAGATCCCAAGCGCATCCAATATGTGTTGGATGAAACTGCAAAATATTACCTAGAATATATGGGCAAAGAGCGTTTAAAAGTTAGCAAACAAAGTATTAATTTTATCGATCGACAAATGCCACAACTCCAGCAGAAAGTAGATAACTTGCAACAAGAATTACAAGTATTAAGAGTTAAGTATAACTTTAATCAACCAGAACTACGCAGCCGCAGCCTATCAGATCAGCTAGATAATTTAACTAATCGTCGCCTCGAAGTGCAAGTACAACTAGCAGAAAGTAGGCAGCAATATGAAAGCTATAAAAAAAGATCTTTAACGGGCGATAATCGTTGGATTGTTGATATTAGCCCCAAGTCTTATGAAAGTTTAATGAGCAAAGTAAATGAAATAGAGTCGCAATTAGCTTTAAGCTCTACTCAATTTTATGAAAATAGCCTTCCTATTCAATCTTTGCGGGAAAAGCAGCAAAGTTTGCGCGATTTAATGCAAAAAGAAGCTGAGTCTGTCCTCTTTCAGATGAAATCACAACTAGAACAGTTGGAAGCTCGCGAGCGATTGATAACTAATAGCCAAAATTTACTGCAAGCAAAAATCACTCAAATGCCCGAAGCTCAACGTCGCTATGATGACATACAATTAAAACTAGAACTAGCTAAAGATACTCTAAAACTGTTCCTAGAAAAACAAAAAACTTTACAACTAGATGCTGGTCAAATTGATGGCACTTGGCAAATTATATCTAAACCCAGTTAGTCACAAACGAAAATGGTGATCTCAACCCAGTAACAGAAAAACCAACCCGTCGCCACCTAGCGATCGCGATCGTTATTAGCACTTTACTAGGCATTGCTATAGGTTTCCTAGTAGAAGTTTTAAATACTGTTTTCCATACTCCAGAAGAAATTAAATCAGCAACTAAACGCCCTCTTTTGGGAGTCATTCCGATCGCCAAAGCGATGAAAATTAAATCTCGTAGAGGTAAAAGTGTTCCCGCTCAATTCACTAGCGTAAGTTCAAATACTGACAGTGCAAGCTTAAAACGAATAATAGTTTCAAATTACAAAGATTTTCCTGTGGTAGAGGCATTTCACTACTTATACACAAATATTCAATTATTAAATGCTGAACACCCAATAAGTTCTTTAACCATCACTTCGACTATTAAAGGTGAGGGTAAGTCAACTGTAGCACTTTATTTAGCTAAAACTGCTTCTGCTGTTGGTAAACGAGTATTATTAGTGGATGCTAATATGCGTTTGCCTCAACTGCACACATACCTTGGCTTATCAAATATGAAAGGTTTAAGTAATGTTTTAAGTTCTGATTTAAGCTTAAATGAGGCTATTCAGCGATTACCCGACGATGACAATCTTTTTGTCCTCACTGCTGGTACTATTCCCCCTGATCCAATTAAATTACTTTCTTCGAGAAAGATGCACTATTTAATGGAACAATTCCTAGCGTTATTTGATTTAGTCATTTACGATACACCACCTTTAATTGGTTTAGCAGATGGTCATTTACTAGCCTCTCAAACTGATGGTACAGTGCTGATAGTAAAAATAGAAAAAACCGATCGCGGCCTGGTAAGCAAAGCTTTAGATCAACTAAATTTAGCCGATTTTAAAGTATTGGGAGTAGTAGCTAATGGGGTTAAATAACGAACGCTGAAATGAAGTTAGATAGCCAAAGGAAGAAGTAAGATAATTTTTGATTTTTTATTTTGGATTTACCAGAGGTATTAACTTACTAGATAAGGGTTTGGAGTTAGCCTATAGTTTGATTCTTTTGGGAAACTGGTATAAGAAGTCGATGTAAAATGCAAAATAAGTAAATCAAGCTAATTAAACGTAAAAAGATCGCGCTCTTAGAGCCCCGACTTCTTAAAGAAGTCGGGGCTCTAATTACGTCAAGACTTAAGAAAGAGTCTTTCGAGCACGTTCCGATCGCTCTTCTGCCGTATCCATAACATCCGCCATTTTATCCACCATTTCCCCTGGGTAATTTTCTAGTACCCGAGTAGAAAGTGAAATCCGGCCACGACTTTCATCGAGGTCAACCACGATCGCTTTCAGGGGTTGACCGGGAGCAAACACCTTTCCAAGGTTATCAATATATTTTTGGCTAACTTGCTTGATGTGCAGCAAACCGCTAACTCCTTCCAAGTCCACAAACACGCCAAAAGGCTTGATGCTGCTGACTTTTCCTTCGACCAACTGACCAATTTGCAAATCCTTGAAAGCATTCGATTGAGTGGCCATCCGCTGGGAAAGTACGAGTTTTTCTCGTTCGCGATCGACCTCCAAAAAATTAACGCTCAAAGATTGACCGATCAGCGATTCTAGGTTATCGCGTTCCACTAAGTGCGATCGGGGAATAAAACCGCGCATTCCCTGAACATCTACTGTCACGCCGCCCTTATTCGCCCCTGAAACCCGCACCTGAAGAACTTTACCGGTTTCCTGCAATTCAATTAAATCTTCCCAAGCTTGCTGAATTTGTAACTGCCGCAGAGACAAAGTAACTTGGCCATCTGCATCTTGTTCGCGGATAATCAAAAAGTCCCGTTCCTCTTCCAGCGGAACCACTTCCGACAAATCCGTTACTGTTCTCAAAGCAGCCTCTTCGATCGGCAAAAAAGCCGAAGACTTGCCGCCGATATCAACATACGCGCCGTTTGAGTCGTACTCGAACACTTTGCCGCGCACTACTTGTCCCTTCTGGAACTCGTAATTGTGCTGTTCGAGGGCTTTAGCAAAATCATCCATTGAAAAGGATGCTTTTGCGCTTTGAGAACCTGTAGATTTGGAATTCATGTCAGTTTAGTTGTCAGTTGTCAGTAATTTAGTTGGCAGTCGTCAGTCGTCAGTTGACAGTTGTCAGTTGACAGTTGACAGTTGACAGTTGTCAGTTGTCATTAGTCATATGTTGAAGGAAGAAGGAAGATATTCCCCCACTCTCCCACTCTCCCCCTCTCCCTTTCCCACTCTCCTCATTTCCCCATCTCCCTATCTCCCCATCTCCCACTCTCTAAGCTGGTTGAAGTTGCTGATGAAATAGCTGCTTCACCTGCATCCACGAGTCGGCTGCTGCCGTAGCGTCGTAACTGCCGCGGTGGTCGCAGAAGAAGCCGTGATCGGCATTGTAGCGGAAAATTTGGTGAGAAATACTGTGTTTTTGCAATTGTGCGGCGATTTGGTCAACTTGTTCTAAGGGAATGCTGGGGTCTTGAGTGCCAAAAAAGGCGTACAGAGTGCCTTTAATGTCTGCTGTGCGGGCGATCGTGGGGGTTCCCCAGGCGGGGGTTTGGGTGGCGATACCTGCGCCGTAGAACGACGCTGTAGCCTTGATTTCGGGCAAAGTAGCGGCGAGGTAGGCGACGTGTCCTCCAAAGCAGAAACCGATGCAGCCAAAACCTTCTGGTTTGACAGAGGGTAGAGTTTTGAGGTAATCGATGGTGGCTTGGATATCGCCGAGAAGTTCGGAAGCTGTGGTTTTTTCTTTGTATTCTCTGCCGATTTGGATGGCTTCGGGTGTGTAGCCTGTTTCAAAGCCGGGGGCTTGACGCTGGTAAATGGCTGGGGCGATCGCCACATATCCTTCTTTTGCTATTCTTTCAGTAACTTCGCGGATGTGCGAGTTGACGCCAAAGATTTCTTGAATCACGATAATTGCGGGAAATTGTCCTGGGGAGGCTGGCTGGGCTAGGTATGCAGCTATTTGCAAATCCCCGTTAGGAACTGTGATGTTTTTGGTGTTAATTTCGGCTTTTGTCATAGGTAGTTTTAAGGTAAATGCCACTCTACTGATTTTAAGTTAATTTGGGGAATTTTTAGGCAATTTCCCATAAAATTTTCATAACCCCGAAGCCGCAAATATGGCAGATAAAAATTCGCTAATTATTGAAAGTTTAGGTTTTGCTGAATAAGTCGGGGTCGATCGCTCCTAGCAATTAATTGGGGTTAAATCCCGGGAAAATATACGTTTTGGTCTGTGATTTGCTCAAATATAGATTTTGATAAACCTAGGGTTGAGAATATTTTATCTGGCTTGTTCGTGAGATTTTTTAGATAAGTAGGGCTTGCTGAATAATCGAGCACATATTGCGTCGCGAAAGGTTTCGATGGCGTGATCGAGAATAAAGTGCAAGATAAACAGGTAAAATAGGTCAAAACCCGTGCATCACCCAGTGCGAACTTGTACATAAAAGCTGAGCTTGCTCCTGCCTCACCCTCCGACTTTGAACTTCCCTCATGTGGAAGGTTGTCTGCTGACAACCGTTGGGTAAAAATGGCCGAACTAATCCCGTGGTCAGAATTTGAACCAGAATATGCTGAAAACTTCCCCACAGAAAAGGGGGCACCCGCCAAATCCT
>Ga0163154_10006049_pt1 | contig 15003 bp, 8 predicted proteins | sample OliLakLV19MP9P1_FD_148649 | JGI IMG/M metagenome (GOLD analysis project Ga0163154, IMG submission 148649) | Freshwater microbial mat bacterial communities from Lake Vanda, McMurdo Dry Valleys, Antarctica - Oligotrophic Lake LV.19.MP9.P1 | ecosystem: Environmental > Aquatic > Freshwater > Lake >... | reverse complement strand
GAGATAGCTGCCCAACGTGCCGCCCAAACGGTTCAGTTGGATGGGGGTCTCGGCGCGCGCGGAGGCTTCTACTGGGAGGCCACGCGCGCCGAGACCCCCATCCAACTGAACCGTTTGGGCGGCACGTTGGGCAGCTATCTCGGCGTCGGCCCGCTTGCGCTCACCGATTGGGAAGATGCGCTCGGCCGGCTGCTTCGCGTCGGCGCCACAAAGGGCACTCCGATCGTGCTCGACGAGTTCGGTTACCTCCTCGAAGCGCAGCCCGGTCTGGACTCGACCGTTGCCACGTTGCTCGGACCGTCGCGGCGCACGGCCGAGGGTGGGGCTCGGCTCATCCTGTGCGGCTCGGCCATCGCGCTCATGCGGACCCTCACCGCAGGGCAAGCGCCGCTCCGCGGCCGCGCGGGACTCGAGCTCGTGATGCAGCCGTTCGACTTCCGAGAGGCGGCGGCGTTCCTCGGCCATGCGCCTGACCTCGGCCTGGCCGACCGACTCTTCGCCGTGATCGGCGGAGTGGTGGGATACGCGACCGACATGGTGGACGACGACCTGCCCCGGGACCTCGACGACTTCTCCCGTTGGGTCGCCGAGCGTGTGCTCTCGCCGGCAGCCACTCTGCACCATGAAGCCACGACACTCCTTGCAGAAGACCCAACGCTCGCCGCCGCGAGCCAGACTCTCCACCACAGCATCCTGGGCGTGATCGCGAACGGTGCGGTGACCGCTGGAACGATCGCCAATCAGCTCCGACGCCAGGTGTCGAACCTCGATCCGGCGCTCAAGCGCCTCATCGCTGCAGGATTCGTGACGCGGCACGAGGACCCGATACGCGCGAGGCGTCCGGTGTACGCGCTCGCCGACCCATTCCTGCAGTTCCACTACGCGGTGCTCGAACCACACGCCACCCTGTTGCGCGAGCGCGACCCACGCTCCACGTGGGAGCGGCGCCTCGCCGCCGTGTTCGATACGCGCGTGCGTGGCCCTGTATTCGAAGAGCAGGTGCGCACGTGGGTCCGTCGCTTCGCCACGCCCGAGACGCTGGGCGGTGAGCCCGACCATGTCGGTCCGTCCGCCGTGACGATCGCCGGCACCGAGTACCAACTCGACGTGGTCGTCGCGTTGGACGGTGACGGCGTCGAGCCGGGAAGGCGCACCGTGCTCGCGATCGGCGAGGCCAAGTCGGGCGAGACCGTGGGCATTGCTCACCTGCGCCATCTGGAGCAGGCGCGCGCGGCGCTGGGCCCCCTGGCGGCGAGCGCCAAGCTGTTGCTGTTCGCACCGAAGTTCTCCGCCGAGCTCGAGCGCCTTGCCGCAGCACGCTCGGATGTCGAGCTCGTCGATCGGGAGCGGTTGTACGGCTGATCGACTCCAGCCGAGGTTCCCGCGCGCCGCACGGATGCCGGGCCGCGCGCGGGAAGAACTCTAGCTGGCGCACACCGAGCCCGCGCAATCGCCACCACTTCGAGATCACTCCATCGAGGACACCTCTGCGTGGGAGAATACGGAAGTGGTGGCGATTGCGCGGGCTCGGTATCGTCATGGGAGAATACGGAAGTGGTGGCGATTGCGCGGGCTCGGTATCGTCAGGTATCGTCACCGTGCACTTCCGCTACGCGTGGGCGCGCAACCCGCTCGCCAACCTGCAAGCGACGGGCAACCTGGACCTGCCGTTTGCGACCCAGCGCAGCGACCCCTGGCCACTGGGCGCGTTCCCGCTCGGTGTGCTCGGCGAGGAGCCCGAACGAGCGCTGACGGGCAAGGAGCAGGCGACCGTGCTCACGGCGCTGCGGGCCGAGGACTTGCGCCGCCGCCTGGCCGAAGCGCAGGCGCTGCTCGATGCGGCGCAGAAGTAGCCGACGCCGCGGTCGGCCGTCTCCGCGCGGCCCCGCGCGTCACTCCCGGAAGACCGCCGCCTTCTGATCCCCACCCGAGAGCAGGTACGCGAGGAGGTCGCGCAGCTCCTCCTCGTTCAACGTATCGACGAGCCCCGTCGGCATCTGTGAGAGCGTGGAGGGTTTCACGACCTGCACGTCCTGCCGCTCGAACACGACCGGCGCCGAAGACGGGTCGCGCGTGTACACGATGAGCTCGTCACCGTCATCGGCCAGGAGCCCTTCGGCGAGCGTGCCGTCCTTGCCGAGCACGATGTGGGCCGCATACTGATCCGAGATCACGGCGCTGGGCTCCAACATCGCGTCCAGGAGGTCGCGCACGGAGAACTTGTTCGCGACCGTCGTCAGGTCCGGCCCGATCGCGCCTCCCGCGCCGTCGAAGCGGTGGCACGCGCTGCACGACGTCGCGTGGTAGAGGTTCCGCCCTTTCTCGAAGCTACGCCCACGCAGTGCACCTTCGCCGAGCGCGTGGAGGGCCTCGTTCACGGTCCAGACACGCCCCGGTCCCAGCGGCAGCGTGATATCGGTCGGCAGCGCCGCGACGAGCGTCTCCCCCAGCAGCTGCGCGAACGAGCGACGCTCGCTCGGCTCCAGCGTTGCGACCGCGTCCGCGCGGATGTTCTCGAGGAACCCGGTGTAGCTCATGCCGCCCGGATGCCGGGCCGCGCGCGGGAAGAACTCGAAGTACTCGCGGCGGCGCGCGTGGGTCCAGCCCGCCGTCGCGTTGCGCAAGATCAGCGCGTGGGCGATGCCCTCCTGGGGCGGCATGTCCGCCAGCATCTTCGCGATCGGACCGCCGTAGCTGTCGTTGCGCTCGAGCAACTGCGCCCACGCTGGCAGTGGGGCCTGGCCTTCATTTGCCAGCAGCGCCAGCGACTTCTCGACGACCGACGGAGCGCCGAGGTGCGTCAAGAGCGCCGCGAGCTCGCGATTCACATCTCTGAACGGCCCGGGATAGAGCGCATCGAAGCGCGCGGCGAGGCGCGCGCGTGTGTCGTCGTCCGGGGTACCCAGCCGAATGAACACCAGCGCGTACGCGCGCAGCGCGGTGAGCAGCTCTGGCACCGACAGCGCCTCGAGCTGTAAGCGCCCGAGCGCCTCGAGCGTGCCCCCCAGGTCCTCAGGCGTACCTTGCCGGGCGAGCGCGATCAGCGCCGTGAGCGCAGCGCGCGGAGCAGTCTCCGCGAGGGCACGTCGACGCCAGCCCCCGACGAGTTGCGCTTCGACCGCAAGGCGCGCCGCGAAGCGCACATGCCGGTCGGCGCTGCCGAGGTGAGGCCAGGCCTCGTCGATCGCCGAGGCGTCGCGGCGCCCGTGGAAGCGCTCGAGCGCGCGGCGGGTCGCGCGTGCGGTGGCGTCGTCCGGCGCCAGAGCGACGAGCGGCGCCGTTTCGACGGGCTCGTCGCCAGCGTAGGACACACGGTACAGCGCGGACTGCGTGCCACGACCGCCCACGGTGAAATACAGCGCGCCGTCGTCCCCGATCACGGCATCGGTTACCCCGAGGGGCTTCGCCCACGCGAACTCCTCGTGTGTCGCGACGTAGCTCGCGCCGTGCGGCGTGAGGTGCACCGCGTAGATCGTCCCGAACGTCCAATCCAGCAGGAACAGGGCGTCTTGATAGCGCTGCGGGAAACGCGCCCCCGTCCCGAACACGATGCCCGTAGGGGAACCAGGGCCGAGGTCGAGCACGGACGGCAGCGAGTCCTCGTAGTGCACCGGCCACTTGCCGGTGCCGCTGCGCCAACCGAACTCGCTGCCGCTGGTCACGTGACAGAGGCGTGTCGGCCGGTACCACGGGGCGCCGAGGTCCCATTCCATGTCCGCGTCATACGCAAAGAGCTCGCCGTGGCGATCGAGCGCGATGTCGTACACGTTGCGGTAGCCGATGCTGATCAGCTCGATCTGACGCCCGTCCGGGTCACAGCGCGCGACCCAGCCGCCAGGCGCGAGGATCCCGCGTGCGTGACCACGCGCGTCCCAGAGGCGCGGGAGGAGCAGGTCCTCGCCCCAGTTCGATGGCGCGCGCGAGGACTCGAACGGCGGCGGCGCGATGTGGTTGCCGCCGATGAAGTAGAGGCCCTGGCCGTTCTCGGTCGGCAGCACCGCGTGGGGCCCGTGCTCGCCGCCCGCCCCGAGCGGCACGAGCAAGCGCGCGTCGTCGAGGCGCCCATCGGCGTCAGTGTCACGGAGCCGCCAGAGCCCCTTGCCGTACACGTTGGCGTAGAGCGAGTCGAAGGCCCACACGAGCCCTTGCGCGCCGCTGACGTCGACACCGACACGCTCGACGTTCGTCGTCGCCTCCGCGTCGCCGAGCGCCGCCGGCGTGATCCGGAAGATCCCGGTACCGCCCTGATCGCTCGCATAGAGCTCGCCCGCGACACCCTTCGCGAGGGAGACCCAGGAGCCCTGCGACTCCTTGGGCACGCTGTAGAGCAGCTCCGCCTGGAACCCGGGTGGCAGGTGCAGGTCGACGCCCCGCTCGGACTGAGCGCGGGCTGAGGGCGTGAAGGCGACGAGCAGCACAAAGAGGGTGACATCGCGTAGGGACATGCGGCGATGGTAATCGTTCGGGCTCGCGTATCACGCCTGCTCGACGCCGGACTCGCCGGTTCGCGTTCACTCCGACGGGCTTGTCGGCCCTGGATGGGTCGCGAGGTTCTTGATCTCCGGCGCTCGAGCACGAGCTCCAATGCTGACCCAGCTCGAACGAGCACTCAGCGCGCCGCGTTCAGCTCGACCCGCAGCGCGCTGGCCCCCTGGATCTGGAAGTACTCCAGCTCCAGGAAGTGCGCGCCGGCATCGAGCACCAGTCCCGCCACGTCCCGCTTCGGCCCGTGGTGCGTCCAGTCCTCGAGCACCACGTCCCCGTCGACCTTGACGCGCACACCATCGTCCGACACGACGACGAGCTCGTATGCCCCACCCGCCGCGACCTCGAACGAGGTCGTCGCGAGCAGCCCAAAGTAGTCATTGCCCACCGCGCGCTTCACGCGGTCGACGCCGCCCCAGGGGTTGACGAACGTCGGCACCTCGCCTTCGAAGAGAGCCGTGTCCGCCGCGGCGCGCCACGTGGAGACATTCGTGCGCGGGTCGCTCGCCGCCGGGTCCCAGCGGAACCAACGCGCGCGCCACTTCGCTGCGGCGAGGAGACCGCCGGGCTGGCGCTGCTTCGGGCGCGGCTCGCCCGCGCGATGGTCCCACGGGCCGAACTCCCCCATCACGATCGACTCGAGCCCACCCATCGCGAGCCCGCGATCCTCCGCGCGCGGCACGAGGGTGCCCTCGACGGAAGGCGGGGTCCACGACGACCAGGCACGCCCGAGGTCGGAAAGCTCACCCATCCACGGCGCCAGCGTGACGTCCTTGATGTTGCCGCTCGGGGCGCGCCCCTCGAGGTCCAGGAGCCAGGCGCGTACCGTTGCGTCGCCCCGCGTCGTGTCGTCGGCTGCGGTGAGATGCTCGATGTAGGGGTCGCGGTTCCCCGGCAGCCAACGGTTACGGTGTACGACGACCTCCGTCGTGCGCGAGATGACCAGGTCCAGCACGTTGTCGCGGAACTCGTTGTCGACGATCCAGTGCCCACGCGAGGACGTGTCGCGCTGCTTGCCGAGCGGGCCCTGCACGAGGCCCTCGTCCTCGTCCCAGTACAACTCCACCGCCATCTCGTTGTCGCTGAACGTATTGCCGACGATGATGCACTCCTGACCGTGCTCGATCGTGACGCCGCCGCCGAGCGTCCCATCGATCCGGTTGCGTAGTACGACCAATTCGCGCGAATATCCGCCCCACACGCCGTGCTGATGGCAACCGGATAGGTCGTTCTCGATCAGCACGTTCTCCAGCGAGAACGTGCCCTCGAAGGCGTTGGCGACCGCATAACGCAGATCGTTCCCGATGAAGGTGTTGCGGTCGCTGCCGCCGGGGTCGCCCTCGCCACGCGCCACCGCGCGCCCTTCGACGAGGTCCTGCCCGGCATACAAGAACACGCCGTCGCCGCCGTGTGTGGCGCTGTTGTAGGCGACGAGGTTCCGCGAGCAGCGCTCGAACATCAGGATCCCCGCCGAGTCCTGGCCGCGCCAGTACACGTCGTGGCTGTAACCCCGCACGCAATAATCGAACCAGTTGTGCGAGATGACGTTCTCACTCGCGCGGTACATGCCGAGGCCCCAGCCCGAGAGGAACGAGAAGTCGTTGTCGTAGACCTTGGACCGCTCGACGCGTGACAGCAGGATTCCGTTCTGGCCCTTGCGCCCGCGGCAGCGGCGCACGACGTGACCGTCGCCGCCCGTGATCGACAGCGCGGCGCCGTAATTCGCGCACCACTGCCCCGCGTCGTTCTCGTGTGGGAAGATCCAGTCGCTGCCGTCCTCGGCCGCGCTCGTCGACAGGAGCCGCTTGCCGTACCAGCTCGAGCACTCGAGGTCCTCGAGCGTGACGCGCACGCTGTCCTCCACCAGTACACAGACCTTGTAGCCGCCGAGCTTGCCGCCACGGATCGTCACGTCGGAGCACCTGCGCACGACGATGCCATGGCCGACGCAGCGGTCGAGGTCCGTGCCCGGCGCTGCCCCGCGTAGCTCCGCGCCGGCCAGGTCCAGCGTCACGCCGCGCAGCCCCTCGAGCAGGATCGCACCGTCGCGCCCCGGGACATCGGCCGACATCGGCGCGGGCAGGACGTGCAGCCCCGGCACGATGCGAGTGTCCCCCTTGATGCGCAGCGTCGTGCCCGGGGCGGGCAGCACGCGTTCGAACAGGTCGGTGCGGACCTCCGGCTCGTTCGTCGATCGGGGCGCGCCGCAGCCGCTGACGGCGAAGGTCGCGAGGGCGACGAGCCCTACGACGAGCCCGAAGAGAGGGCCGAAGAGGGGGCCGACGGAGAGGACGGAAACGAGGGCAGCAAGGGGCGCGGCGAGGAGGCGCGCGGCGCGGGGCGGCTCTGGCGTGCGGTACATGGGGCGCATTCGGACTGGGGGCGTGGCCTCGGCCAAGGAGCCGAGGTTACGAACGGCGCCGCCCCGAGGGAAACTCCGGCCTACAATCGGCACGCCAAGACTCCGGAGAACCTCCCTTGACCGACACCTCCCGCGCTGTGAGCGCCGCGGCCCTCGGCGCCGCGCCCACCCCGACCGGCATCTCGCTCGCGCCGGGCATCCCGATCTGTCAGACCGACCTCCCCCTCGACTGGTATCAGGCGGAGTTCAAGCCCTACGCGGAGGAGTACCTCGCGTTGCCTGACCGGAAACCCGAGACGGTCCTGCCGTGGCTCGACCGCTACGCGCTGCCGGCCAAGGACCACTTCGGCGACACGCTCCTGCTCCTCGCGCACTTCTACATGGGCGGCGAGATCGTCAAGCTCGTCGAGCGTTACGGCGGTGCGGTGGCCGACAGCTACGTCCTGGCGTTGCAGGCGCGGCGCAACCCAGAGAAACGTGTCATCGTCGAGTCCGCCGTGCACTTCATGGCCGAGACCGTCGCGATCCTCGCGCACGAGCACCAGGAGGTCTGGATCACGAACCCGAAGGCCGGCTGCACGATGGAGATGCTGGCGAAGGACTACCTCGTCGAGCCCATCGCGGATCAGCTCTTGGAGCGCTATGGCGACGACCTCGTCGTCGTCGCGTACATGAACACCTCGGGGCGCCTCAAAGCGCTCGCCGGCCGTACGGGCGGCGCCGTGTGCACGAGCTCCAACGCGCACAAGATCGTCGCGTGGGCCCGCAAGTCGGGGAAGAAGCTCTTCTTCGTGCCGGACCAGCACCTCGGCCGCAACGTCGCGGATCGGCTCGGGATGCCGCAATCGTCGCTCCTCGCGCTGCCCGATCCCGCGGTGCACGGCGCCGGTTATCACCTCGACGACGGGACGATTGAGGGCGGCGTCGCAGCGCTCGACGCAGCCGAGATGATCCTGTGGGGCTCGTACTGCGGTGTGCACACGATCTTCGAGCCGGCGATGGTGACATGGTGGCAGGAGCGCGGTTGGCGCGTGCTGGTGCACCCCGAGTCGCCGCTGGAGGTCGTGCGCGCGGCGGACGGCTCCGGCAGCACGAGCTACCTGTGGGAGGCGATCATGACCGCGAAGCCCGGAGCGAAGCTCGCGATCGGCACCGAGGGACACTTCGTGCGCAATGCGCTCGCCGAGGGGCGCAAGCGCGGCGTGCGCGTCATGCACCTCGCCGACATCCCCAGCGGCGGCTATGGCATGGCGGGCTGTGGCTGCGCGACGATGAGCCGGAACGACCCGCCGCACCTCGCGGGGATGCTGGACCTCCTGCGCCAGGGCCGCCCGCCGGAGATCAATCGTGTGTTGCCGGGCGACTCCGTGCACGAGCGTACGGGCCTGCGCGAGCGGCTCACGCCCGCGGAGCAGACGCAGCTCGTGCGCGAGGCACGCATGGCCCTCGAGAACATGATCGAGGTCACCGAGCGCGGCTGACGGCGCCGCGCGCCGACAGTTCAGGCAGCGCCGCGCTGGTCAGGACCCTCCGCGCGCGTATCGTTCACGGGCGCTTGGATCGGGAGCTGCCGTGCGCCGTTGTCGTGCACGATGATCACGATCGTCTCGCCGAAGCACTCGCCATCGAGCAGCCGCCGAGCTGCTGCGAGGCTCGCACCTGTCGACAGGCCGGTGACGATGCCCTCCTTGCGCGCGAGGTCGAGCATCGCGTCGTGAGCCTCCTGGTGCGTCACGCGCAGGATGCCGGCGAGGCGCTCCAGCCCGAGCAGCGGCAGCTCGGCGAGGCCGAGGCCTCCGCCGTCGATGCCGTGGTCGAGGGCGGCGACCTCTTCGCCAGACAGCGTCGCCGCGCCGGCAGGCTCGACGGCGTAACAACGGATCGTCGGGTCGAACTCGTGGAACGCCGCTGCGCAACCCGCCAGTGTCGCTCCTGTCGACACGAAGTCGACGAACGCGCCGAACCGTCCGCCGATCTGCCGCACGATCTCCGCGCCCGTGCCGAGGCGGTGCGCGCGGAAAGCGCTGGGGTTGTTCAAGAGGCTCGGGTCGAAGGCGCCGGTCAACGCGACGATGTGCGCGGCTTCGGCGCGACAGATCTCGCGGTCGGCCGCTGTGAGGCGTCCCGGGGGGCTCGAAGGGTGCTGGTCGACGACGACGAGCTCGGCGCCGAGCGCTGACATCGCCGCGCAACTGGTCGCGCCCGAGGCCCGGGAGACGACCGCGATCAACGGGTGGCGCAACACGGCGCACGCCTGGGCGAGCGAGCGGCCCAGCGCGCCTTCGGTCGCAGCGACGACGGTCTGGCAGTGCGCGAGGCGCCCCTCGGTCCGTGCGTCCTCGAGCACCTGCCTCGCGACGCGGTCATCCTTCGAGCCGGTCGGGTTCAGCGACTCGAGCTTGGCGATGATCCGGCCCTTCGCCTCGTCGCACGAGTGGCGCAGCTCGACCAGCGGCGTGTCGCCGATGGTCTCGATCAGCGAGCGCCGAACCACGCTCTCCGCAGAGTCGATACTGCGGCGGATCATCCGCGCTCGACCTCCCACACGCCTGCGCCGAAGTGGTCCCAGGGCAGGCGCCCTTCGTCACAGGTCGAGTCCGTCGAGAACTGCACGTCGACGAAGTAGATGATCGTCGAAGGCGCCGCGACACGCAGGTTCTTGCAGCCGTGCGCGACGCCCGGCGGGATACGCACGAGGCGCGAGTTGCAGTCGCCCAGCACCATGCGGCGCACGAGGCCCTTCGTCTTCGAGCCCTCGCGTACGTCGGCGAGGACGAGCAGGATCTTGTCGCTCGGCGGCACGTACCACACGTCCGTCTGCCGCTTGTGCAGGTGGAAGGCCTTGATCGCGCTGGGCTCGACGACGCTGAAGTTCATCTGGCGGACCTCGAAGCCGGGGAGGTCCTTGTGGACACCTCCGTCGAGGCGCCCGAGTTCCGTCATCGCGCCACCGTCATCGTTGAAGCGACGCAACTGGATGATCTCGACACCCTCGATCATGGGGGTGCCGGTGTAGTCCTGGACCGAGTACGCGGTCTGGGCGGGGGCTGTGAAGCGGGTCATGTGCGGGCTGGAGCGCGAGGAGGAAGAGATCGAGGGACCCCATTGTCTCCGCGCCGGCGCCGGATCCAATCGTTGTCCGACTCATCGACCGATCGGCCCGCGCGACCCTACGGGGATTCGGCCCGAGCACCTCGGAAATCAGACTCGGTCGCTCCGCCCCTGCCTGCGCGCAGGCCCGGGGCATGCAGTCGCAGGCCCCGCCCTGATTCCGCGCGGGTAGACTCCGCTCGAAATGAGCCCCACTCGCAAGGATCCACCGCCCCGCGCCGGCGCCTGCGCGCAGTCCGGGCGAGAGCTCGTCCACCGCTCCGTGCTCGAAGTGAAGCACCTCGACCACCTGCTCGAGGGGTGCTTCCCGAGCTTCGGGGGAGGCTACATGCGCCGGGTCTGGACGCTCCTGGACCAGGCGATCGGCGAGGGAGTGCCGATGACCCTCGCCGTGGCCGGGCCCGTGACGGCCTCGGGCCAGCACCTCGCGTGGTTGAACCCGCTGCTCGACACGGGGTGGTTCTGCCTCGTCTCGACGACGGACGCCGTGTGTTACCACGACGGCCACCGCGGGCTCGACGACGCGGCCAGCCACCCGATCCACGAGGTGCCGATCGACGGGGACGACGGCGCGCTGCGCGAGGACCGGATCATCCGCATCGCGGACGTCGGCTTCCCCGAGGACGTGCTCCTCGGGCAGGACCAGTTCCTGTCGGCGGTCCTCCTGCAGCCCGAGTTCCAGCGCCGCATGACAGGCACGGAGCTGCGCAACCTGCTCGGCGCACGTTTTGCGCGCCAGGAGCAGCAGAACGGCGCGCCCGAGGGCCTCTTGGCACTCTGCCAGCGCAAAGGCATCCCGATCTTCGTCGGGGCTCCCGGTGACGGCTCGGTGTTCCTGAACTCGGTGAAGCTTTGGGCGATGGCGAGCGAGGGCTGGTTGCAGTATCGCTTCGACCTCGACGTGCACGCAGAGGTGTTCGAGAGCTGCGCGTACCACCTGTGGGGCATCCGCGAGAGCGCGACGAAGGCGCTCGGCACGCTCGTGCTCGGCGGCGGCGTGCCCAAGAACTTCAACCTGCAACCCGAGCCCGCGCTGTCGCAGATCCTCGGCCTCGACGACGTCCAGGGTTATCTCTACGACGTGCAGATCACGACCGCGCCGGTGACGGACGGGTCGCTCTCGTCGTGCCCGCCCGCCGAGGCCGTCACGTGGGGCAAGGTCGACAAGGACGAGTACAAGCACACGACCGAGTCGATGCACGCGGACTACTCGATCATCATGCCGATCGTGACCAAGGCGCTGCTCGGGAAGCGCGCGCGGCTCGCGGCGCTCGAACAGGAGCTCGGTGCGGAAGAGCTGCGCCGCCGCCACCCTGAAGCCGCGGGTTACCTGCGCGATCCCGAGGGCTACCGCTTGTACGAACGCCGCGCGGAGCTGCTCGAGAAGCTGCGCGCCGAGGTGCGCACGAAGCGCGCGGAACTCACAGCGACGACGAAGTACGACCTGGCGTGAGGGGCGCGCGCCAGTCGCTCCTTGCAGCGCTCGCGACCGTCTCCGCGCCCGTTCTCGACGGTGCTGAGGAGGGCATGGTGCAGCAGTTAGTGGGACATGGACCCATCGCGTGATTCAACCCCTGAAGGGAAATCGATCCCGCCGATGAGCCTGACTCCTCACCACGCCAAGTACTTCGCCCACGACCTCACTCGGCGGGCAGCGAGCGGCATGGACCGTCTTTCCATGTCCCTCTTCGACGCGGCGGTCGACCTGAACCCGCACCAGATCGAAGCCGCGCTGTTCGCGTTGCAGTCCCCGCTTTCGAAGGGCGTCATACTCGCCGACGAAGTCGGCCTGGGGAAGACGGTCGAAGCCGGCATCGTGCTCTGTCAGTTCTGGGCAGAACGTAAACGCCGGCTGCTCGTGATCTGCCCTGCTTCCATCCGTAAGCAGTGGGCGCTCGAACTCTCGGAGAAGTTCAACCTTCCGGCGGTGGTGCTCGATGCAAAGACCTACCGGGAAGCGAAGCGCGGAAGTACTGACCCGCTCTCCCTTGGTTCGGTGCTCATCATGTCGTTTCACTTCGCCAATACCCTGCGCGAAGAGCTGAAGGCGCGTTCTTGGGATCTCGTGGTCATCGACGAGGCCCACAAGCTGCGGAACGCCTACCGACCCAGCAACAAGGTGGGCCAGGGCATCCGCTGGGCAACCGAGGATTGCCGCAAGCTGCTGCTGACCGCGACCCCCCTGCAGAACTCGCTGCTCGAGCTGTATGGACTCTCGACCCTGATCGACGAGCACCTGTTCGGCGACGTCAACTCATTCCGCTCGCTGTACGCGAGCTCCGACAGCAATCTGGACGCACTTCGGCAACGGCTCTCTGGCTTCTGCAAGCGCACGCTGCGCAATCAGGTGACGGAGTACATCCGCTATACCGAGCGGCGGCCACTCACGCGCCCCTTCAAGCCGACCGACGACGAGCATGCGCTGTACGAAGGCGTATCGGGCTTTCTGCAGCGCGAGGACAGCTACGCACTGCCACAGCGCCAGCGACACCTGATGGCGCTGATACTGCGCAAGCTGTTGGCCTCGTCCTCGCAGGCGATCGCTGCCACGCTCGACACTCTTCGCGCCCGGCTCGAGATGCTGCGCGATGAACGCGCCCAGAGCGACCCCCAAAGCGACGCACAATTCACCGAGCAACTCATCGAGGCGGAGGACATCGAAGGCGATCTGCTCGACGAGATCCTATCCGATGACGAGGAAGGCGAGGGGGCCGAGGCACCTGCGGTCACCATCGACCGGCAGAAACTGCGCGAAGAGATCGACATCCTGCAGCGCTTGGCCACTTGGGCACGCGCAATCGGAGTCGACACCAAGTCACAGACGCTGCTGACGGCGCTGGAGATCGGTTTCGCGCAGATGACGACGACGGGCGCGGCCCGCAAGGCGTTGATCTTCACCGAGTCGCGCCGCACGCAGGAATATCTCAAGACGCACCTGGAGTTGAATGGCTACCGGGGGCAGGTGGTACTGTTCAACGGCACGAACGGGGGACCCGAAACAACCGCCATCTACGAACGCTGGGTGGAGAAGAACAAGGCCACCGGCCGTGCCTCGGGCTCGCGAGCGGTGGACGTGCGCACCGCGCTCATCGAGCACTTCCGCGACGAGGCGACGATCTTGCTCGCCACCGAGGCAGCGGCGGAAGGCATCAACCTCCAGTTCTGCTCGCTGGTTGTGAACTACGACCTGCCCTGGAACCCGCAGCGCATCGAACAGCGCATTGGCCGCTGCCACCGCTACGGACAGAAGCACGATGTGGTGGTCATCAATTTTCTCAATGAGCGCAATGACGCGGACCGCCGCGTGCTCGAGCTGCTGACCGAAAAATTTACGCTCTTCAACGGCGTCTTCGGCGCCTCGGACGAGGTGCTCGGCAGCATCGAATCGGGCGTCGATTTCGAGAAGCGCATCCTCGCCATCTACCAGCAGTGTCGCACCACCGAGCAGATCGACGCCGCGTTCCGCGCGCTGCAGGCGGAGATGGACGAGCAGATCCGCACGCGGCTGGACGACACGCGCCGGAAGCTCTTCGAGCACTTCGACGATGACGTTCACCAGAGACTGCGCCTGCATCTTGCCGATGCAAGAGCTCAGCTCGACCGGATCGGTCAGCGCTTCTGGTCGCTCACTCATTTCATGCTCGCCGAGCGTGCCCGCTTCCACGACGCGGCGCTTGCATTCGATCTCGAGCGCCCTCCGCGCGAGGACATCCCGCAGGGGCGTTACCACTTGATCTCCAAGTCGCGCCCTCGCGACGAAGAACACAGCCGCGAGGAACCGAGTCTCTTCCTGTACCGCCTCTCGCATCCGCTCGGCGAGCACGTCGTGGACGGCGCGAAGGCGCTCCCCACGCCGTCGGCGCAGATCACCTTTGACGTGACAAACCACCCGACACGCCTGTCGATGGTCGAGGCGCTGCGCGGGAAGGTCGGGCACCTGACACTGAGCTGTCTCACGATCGACTCCTACGAGCGGGAAGAATACCTGCTGTTCTCTGGCTTCGACGAGGCCGGAGGATCGCTCGACCAGGAAACGATGGAGAAGATGTTCGCTTGCGCAGGACGAGTAGACGGCACTAGCGCAATGCCTGCTGCCGTGACGCAGCGACTCACCGCCGAAGCCGAGCGCCACGCGAAGGCCACGCTCAGCCGCTCGCTGGAGCTCAACAGCGCCCACTTCAACGAGGCGCGCGAGAAGCTCGAGAAGTGGGCCGACGACATGGTGCTCTCGGCCGAGAAGTCGCTCACGGACACCAAGGACCAGATCAAGGCCTTGCGGCGCCAGGCCCGGCAGGCGGTGACGCTGGATGAGCAACACCAGATCCAGGAGAAGATCCAGAAGCTGGAGCGCCAGCAGCGCCGCCAGCGACAGGACATCTTCAAGGTCGAGGATGAGATCATGGGGAAGCGCGATCAGCTCGTCGACTCGCTGGAGCGGCGGCTTGCTCAGCAAACGGCCACGGAGACACTCTTCAGCATCCGCTGGGCGGTCCAGTGACGCCCGCATGCTTGGCGGAGCCGGTGCGGCGGGAACTCGGAAGGCTTCATCTGACCGCGCCAGAGCCTTGCAACCGACCGGCGTGCTCGGGGAAGAATCTCCTTGACACTGCTCACAGTGTTGAGCAAAACTACTCAACGCCATGAGCGCCCCCAGAAGTATTGCGTTCGAGCGCAGCCAGGCGGCGACCATTTCCGCCAGACTCCGCGAGCCGCGCCGGTTTCTGCAGGTCGTCGCCGGCGCGCGTCAGGTGGGCAAGACCACATTGGTCGAACAGGTACTGGGCCGTCTGGACGCCCCGAGCCTCTTCATCTCCGCCGACGAGCCAACCCTGGGCGACGCCGCCTGGCTGGCCGCCCAATGGGATCGGGCGCGACTCGCCGCCGCGGACGCGGGCGGGGCGGGGACGGTGTTGGCCCTCGACGAAGTCCAGAAGATCCCCGGCTGGTCGGAGACCGTGAAGCGTCTCTGGGACGAAGACACACGCGCCCGCCGGCCGCTCAAGGTGGTGCTGCTCGGCTCGGCCCCACTGCTCATGCAGCAGGGG
>Ga0163154_10006039_pt1 | contig 15014 bp, 13 predicted proteins | sample OliLakLV19MP9P1_FD_148649 | JGI IMG/M metagenome (GOLD analysis project Ga0163154, IMG submission 148649) | Freshwater microbial mat bacterial communities from Lake Vanda, McMurdo Dry Valleys, Antarctica - Oligotrophic Lake LV.19.MP9.P1 | ecosystem: Environmental > Aquatic > Freshwater > Lake >... | reverse complement strand
TCTGCGGGCATTGCCCAACAAAACCTTTGAGTTTACGCTGCCCGGAACCTACAAGCCGCCGAAATAATCTTTACTTTTCTGGCAATATCTCTGATATATCGTTCAAGTTGTGCCTCGATTTCTAAGAGACTCTCATAGATTAAACTATCCCAGCGGTCAAGTTCTCTGGGCGGCTGCCTGTTGCTTTTGTGCTTGTGTTGCTGAAGAGTTACCCTTTTTATATAAGTCGGGTACAAGAACGTACCCGACTCAAAAACAGACGTCCTACGGACGAAATTCCCTTGCCCTTCGAGTGCGAAGCACGGCACGGCGGAACGAGACCTGCACGCAGACATTTATTCTGCTGGACTCTTGCAAGAGGTCTATTCACTATTGTATACGATGCAAGCGATTATGACAAATATCGGTTCAGTTCATACAATTGCCCTCAATCTGATTCGCACCCCAGTAATTAGCGAAGGAGGAATCGGGAATATCAGTGCAGAATAACGTGTTCGAGTAAATACTCTCAGCGAACGAAATACACCGAACAGCGCGTCAAAGAGGTTATCCAATGAGCAGAGGCAATGATATGGTCAGCAACGTCTGGAAACTCGCAGAAAATTTCATCAAACCGGGCGTCGTTGCGGGCGAAATCGATCTCGCCGCCCGCCGCGAAGAACGCACCATGCTTGACCGATGCGCCCTTGGCGACGAACGCGCCATTCGATGGGTGCTGAACAAATATCGGGATCGTGTCGTGCGGCTGGCAGCACACGTTCTGCACAATCCCCGCGAAGCCGAAGACATCGCGCAAGAGGCGTTCGTCAAAGCGTTTCGTCAAATCGGACAATTTCGCGGCGAATCGGGCTTTTATGCGTGGCTGTACCGGATCGTCGTCAATCTCTGTCTCGACAAAATGCGCCGCAAGTCGGCAACGGCAGAAACATCGTTAGATGATACTGTGACGCTGTGGCTCGGAGCCGTTACGCCCGATGTGGAGAAACGGATCGCCGTCGAAGGCATCTTGAACTCGCTGACTCCTCCCATGCGTGCCGCCTTGGTGTTGCGCGAAGTGGAAGGTCTCGAATACTCTGAAATTGCCGATGTTTTGGGGATTCCGGTGGGAACCGTGCGCTCTCGACTCAACACCGCCCGCGAACAATTTCGCCGTCGCTGGCTTGCCCTTCAAGAGGAGGCAAACAATGTTTGATCGCTGCCGACGCTGGCGACCTTTACTCAATCGCCGCGCCGACGAGGGGCTTTCCCCCTCGGAACAGCAGGAGTTGAATGCTCATCTCGTCTGCTGTGAGGCGTGCCGCAAATGTGCCGCCGCTGATAATACTTTGCGCCATGTGATGGGAGTTCATACAGGATTGCTCGATCCCACTCGTGCCAAATCCCTTGATGATCGCATCGTTGCGGCAATGACCCAATTGCCCTCGTCGGCAATGCAAAACACGGGATTCGGCGGTTCGAGGAGGTGGAGTAATCGGCTTCCGTTTCCTTTTCTGGGGCAATTGATGGCGGGCGGCTTGGTGGCAGCCTCATTGACTATGATCAGTCTTTTTGGCACACTCCACCCGAACCAACCGCCCGTTTCCGATGCGCCCGCCCAAACGATTACGCAGCAGAGCCAACCGCCCATTCCACTGGAGGCGTTGCTCGAAAGCCCGTCGCCGCGTGCCGCACTGCTTTGGCGCACTGCACCGAACCGCGCCAAACCCGAAACCTCGCGCAAGCCGGAACCCGATAAATTGCCGCCTTTGCGCGTTAGTCCGAATGGCAAGCCAAAAGGCGCGTCGCTCGATGTGTCCTCATATGCCTCATGATGTGACCAACAAACCCGTAGCCCTTTTTTCCACTTTACGACGCCAACCGCGCAACGCTCCGCGCTCCGGTTGGCAGATAGGCGTCGTGTTCGGCGTCCTGATTGGCTTGTTCGCGTTTCCCGCCGTTCGCAATATCCTGTTCGCACAAGCCCAGTTCACCCTCATTCAAGAGAGTACCCCTTGGTTGCGAGCGATGGACAGCCGCCAAATGCGACGCGAACTGCCTCGTCTCGATGTGACTGCCGCCTCGTATCCCGGCGATTATCTGGTTCAAGTCGGGCGTGCCACGCTCGCCGCCGATATTTACCTGCCCCCCAAACGCACCGACGCCGAAGAAGATCGCTCGCTGACTCGCCTCGCTGTCATTGCCAAAGACTTTCCAACCGCCACAGGAATTTATTCTCATCTTCCCCGCAGTATGATGCGTGATCGCGTCCGAATTCTCTCGGCGCATAGCCCCGAATTGCCCACTCCCTACGTTTTACGCAGCCGAGATGTGCAATTGATGCAGTGGGCGTTGCGGCGAGGCGAACTCAGTGATCCCGAAAACGCCTATTGGCAGGCGATGCTCGCGGTTGTCGCGTTTGCGGAGGGCAAGGACACGGAGGGACTTCGCGCTTTGAGGCGTGCATCGGGGAAATCGCGCTGGGACGCCTATCTTTACGAGGAGATTTTGGGGCAATGGCGTCTCTATGCGGCGACCTACGGCGACAGAGGAGCCATGCAGAAAATTGGACCGCTCTCGCTTCTCTCTTTTCCACACTTGCGCGAACTTCGCAATATGGCGGAAATGGCTCGCGACAAAGCCGACGAGGCAGAAGCAAAAGGCGATTTGAAGACCGCGATTCGGATTCGGCAGAACGTGTGGCGACTCGGCTTGCTGATGCGCGACACGGCACAATGGGCATATGAGGCACTGGTCGGAACCGATATTTTTCTGATCGCAACGACAGATACCGCCGCCAAAATCCCAACAAGTTCCATTCGGCAACTCGCGCAATGGGAGAAATCGGCGGCAGGCGTTGTGCGGTTACTGCATCGTGCCAAAAAGGGTTATGAAATCGAGACATTAAAAACGGAAGCGGCAAACTGCGGCGCGTTGCGGGAGCGAGTGGATGTTGCCCGCTACGATTCTGCCTATCCCGGCATTCCGCCCGGCATTCCCTTGCGTGAACTGTTCGGCAGTTGGATGCAGGGCGTTTTTTTGGCACAGCAAGGCTTGTCGCTGATTGTGGCTTATGGAGTGTTTTGGCTTGTGAAGAGAGTGCCGTCGGGCTTCTCGCGCCTTGTATTGCGACGGATCGCATTTTGGAGTGCGGGAGCGGTTGGCGGGTATGCGGCGATGGATTTGATCGGGGGCGTCCTCACGTCGCTCCGTGTTTTAATGCTGATGATGGCACTGACGATTTGGGGACTGCTTGCCCTGCGGAATCTCCCCCGCGAACACACCGAAGAGCGATTGACGCCCGACGAGTTGGTTTCGGTGCGCTGGACGCAGGGAACGGCGTTGCGGTTGCTGTGTTTGGTATTCCTGACCGGACTGTTCGCCCTGATTGCCCTGCGTCCGGCTCTGACAAGTCTGCATCCTGTCGCCCTGATGCTGACAGGAATGCTCGACGCTGCCCATACTGTGCGTTGGGAAACCGTCATCCTGCAAACCCTCTACGCCTCTGCGCTACCGTTTTTACTTCTCGCCGCACTTGTTGGATGGGCAATCTATCGGCGTGTCAGTCCCATTGCCGCTATTCGTTTCGGGCTGCCGCGACTGTTCCTGCCGTCGCTGTGCATTCTGTTGGTCTCGTATCTGTTAGTGCTGAACCAAACGCTTCGATGGGACGCCGAAGCCAGCCGCTCCATCAATATCGCCGCCCAAAACGACCTCAACTGGGTTCTGACGCACAGTAATATCGAAGATACTGCGGAGGAGTGATGTTTGCATCAAACTCGCATCACAAAGGGCGATGTCGTGGTGAAATTGCGGCGATTTTGAGGTCAGGCAAACTGATACAGCGATGTTCGCGGCACAGGGCGGCATAGGACGTTATAATTGCGCGGAGAGAGGCAAATTATACCACAGCCGCCCTGCTCTCTCTTACGCGCCGAGTTCGTAGCAGGTGAGATGCTCTTTGTCTTTGATATAGAGGCGATTGCCGACAAGCGCGAGCGGTGACCAGATTGTTTCCGGTTCCGCGACTTTCCACTCCCCAAGCGGCTTATACTCTTTGGTGTCGGCGGCGAGAACGTGCAGTTTGCCCGTATCGCTCAATACCAGAATCTGATCGCCCGCCACCACGAACGACACGAACAGTTTGCCCATGCCTTTGGGCGAAGTCCATACGGTTTTCCCTGTCGCCAACTCGATGCACACCAAGCGTGTTCCCCGTTGCGAATAGCCGAGCAGATGATCTTGAAACACAACGGGCGTGGTGAGGTACGCGCCCAAGTCGGCATTGATCCATGCGGTTTTCTGCGTGAGTTTGTCGCCCTCTTTGGTGATGCGAAGGGCAGTTGTCGGCTTGGCTTCGCCGCACACGATGACATGGTCTTTCCACAAAACGGGCGTGATGATCGTCTGCTCAAACATCGCCGTAAAGGGAAATTCCCAGAGTAGATCGTGGCTTGTCGCGCCGATGCCTACCATGCGCGTCCCTGTGAAGCCGACAAGCTGCGGGGTTCCGGCAAGCGTCGTGATCAGCGGAGAGGCGTAACTGCTCCGATCTTCGAGGGCTTGCCACTGAATCTTTCCCGTTTTGCGGTCGAATGCCGTAAACGCCCCTGCTTTCTTGCCGCCGACGGGCAAAATCACGCTGTCGCCCTGCACAAACGCAGACGCAGACGCGCCGCACGGCGGACGCCACGCATCTTCGCCGAGTTTGTCTTTCTCCACGCCCCAATACTCTTTGGCGAGGTCGTGCTTCCACAGAATTTTCCCGGTTTTCACGTCGAGACAGTGGAACATTCCGCCGAGTCCCAGCATATACACACGGTCTTTGTCCACTGTCGGCGTCGAATTGGGACCTTTTCCGGCAGTCGGGTCGGGCGGCGCATACGCGGACGGATACGACTGCCGCCAGAGTTCTTTGCCCGTATTGGCGTCGAGGGCAAGGCACACTTCACGCTTGTCCGCCTCACGCCCCATGATGAACACACGCCCATTCGCCACGACGGGAGCCGAATAGCCGATGCCGACTTTGCTGCGCCACTTGGGAGCAGGAAACGCGGCAGACCATTTGGCAGGCAGTTTTGCATCAAGGGCGTGTCCGTCCCGGTTAGGTCCGCGCCACTGATGCCAGTCGGCGGAAAAGGCGGGTACGGAAAGGGAGAGAGCAAGGGCGGCAAACAGCCAGCGTGGCTTCAGCATAAAACACTCCGATCAGAAAAAGTAGAGCGACAATCCCATTGTCATAGCCGATTGACGCAACAAGCGGCAGGAGGTTATCACGGCTCTGTCCAATAACAAGGGGTTACATCGAACGATTTCACGATTTTTGAGGAGAGAAAAACCATGAGCAAAACGGTTAAAGTTGGATTGATCGGTTCGGGCTTTGTCGCCGATATTCACGCGCACGCCATCAAAGAGTTTGTTCCCAATGCCGAAGTTGTCGCCGTCGCGTCTCCTACTCCCGGCAAAGCGTCCCAATTCGCCCGTGAACGCCATATTCCGCACGCCTTCGAGGATTATCGCGAAATGCTGGCACTGCCGGAAATTGATATGATTACGTTGTCTCTGCCCAACGATCTGCACTGTGAAGCCACTCTTGCGGCGGCGGCGGCGGGCAAGCACGTTGTCTGTGAAAAGCCGCTGTGCCGCACTCTTGAAGAGGCAGACCAAATGATCGCCGCCTGCAAACGGGCGGGTGTCCTCCTCTTGTATGCCGAAGAGTTGCTGTTTGCCCCGAAGTATGTCCGCGCAAAGAAGTTGGTGGACGAGGGCGCACTCGGCACGGCGTTTCTGGTGAAGCAGTGGGAGGAGCATTATGGACCGCACTCGGCGTGGTTCTATGATGTCAATCGTTCGGGCGGCGGCGTCATGCTCGATATGGGCTGTCACTCTATCGAGTATGCGCGGTGGATTTTCGGTAAGCAGCCAGTGAAGAGCGTCTACGCGCAATTGGGAACTTACGTTCATGGCGACAAGACCATAGGCGAAGATCACGCCATCGTCATTGTCGAGTATGAGGGCGGGCAGATCGGGCTTGCAGAAAACTCTTGGGCGAAACCCGGCGGCGTGGATGACCGCGCCGAAATCTACGGGACAAAGGGACATACTCGCGCCGACCTCTTGCGCGGCAACGCCCTGACAACCTATTCCGATGTGGGCTATGGCTACGCCACCGAAAAAATGGACACGACAACGGGCTGGACTTTTACCACGTTCGAGGAAGTTTGGAATTATGGATTTCCGCAGGAGATGCAGCACTTCGTCAACTGTGTTTTGGGCAAAGAGGAGCCGATAGAAACGGGCGAAGATGGGCGCGAAGTCCTCAAAATCATTCTCGCGGCGTATCAGTCGGCGGGCGAAGGGCGCAAAATCGAATTCCCCTATACGCCGAAACCGTATGTCCGCCCGATTGACCTTTGGAAATCAAATGGCGCATAAAAACGCCGACAGTTTCGCAAGTCTTTTTTCAGTTGAGGGGAGCAGGGTTTGGCACAATATATCGATTCGGGATCGGGTGATCCGGCACAGGCAATCGGCACATGGCTCGACGAACAAGTCGTTAACGGAATTCGTGGTTTTCGAGGTCAATTCGGTTACTTTGCGTTCGGTGCACTCGAAAATTACGTGGGGGTGTTGCGTGAAACCGCCGAAGCAGGAAACCCTGTTCATCTTGTTTTGGGTTCCAACGAAGGCAGTCTGCTTGCCTCGGATTTACAAAATACATGGAGCGTTGTGGAGGGAACAACGAATGCGAGTTTGACAGTCGTTTCATACCGCAATGCCTTTTTTCATCCGAAGACGATTCATATCACACGCACTGATACGTCTACAACGGCTCTGGTCGGCTCCGGTAACCTTACGGAAAAGGGACTTGGTGTCCATGTCGAAGCGGCTCTCATCCTCGATACAGATAAGGGAGACAATATGACAACGATTCAGGAGATTGCCGACGCGGCAGAACGATGGCATACTCTGACACAGCCCAGTATTTTTCCGATCCGTAGCCAACAAGATATTGACGATCTGCTTACAGCGAATATTATTGCCGTCCTGCCTCCCCCTCGCCCTGTTCGTCCAACAGTCGGCACAACGTCTGGTCAGCGAACACAGCCTTTGGCGTCACGTCCTGTTTTGTGGAGACCAAAACGACGCCCTGCGGTTCCTGCTGCGACCCCGCCGATATTACAACCGACAATCGCCCCAACCTCTGCCCTGCGTTGGTGCAAACAGTTACGCGCTTCGGATGCTCAGCAAGTGATTTCAGGAACAAATCCGACAGGCAAACTTCGCCTGTCCCAAGCCGGAAATCCAATTGATCACAGAACATTCTTTCGCAATGGCATCTTCTCACATTTGAGCTGGGCAATGCAGATAAGAAAGGGAAACGCTGTTGAAATGGCAGTCGGACAATTCGATGTTACAGTGAGAGGGAGCAATTTAGGGACTCTTTCACTCGTCATCGATCATGCACCACATCGAGAGGCGCAGCAAAACAATGTACCGACGATTCTTGCGTGGGGAAGTACATTGGGGCGGACGTTGAGTTCCACTTCGCATATCGGCGACTGGAGCATTATCGAACGGGATGGATTTGGAAATCTTTCGATGACGATTCAATCAGCGCGTCCAAGCTGGCATCCTTAAATATCAAGCGAGCTGCCGTGAAAGCGGCGATTGCGTAAACAAATGCGTGCTGCTGCAATCACAGGCAGGACATCCCGATAAAGAGGAATTTTTTCCGCCAAGAGAAAATCCGTTGCAGCAATAAGCGAGTCGTTTTGATCCTGCTGTCCTCCTGCTTTTCGGCTGATTTCGTCTAACGCGGTGAGATGCGAAGCGATGTCTATCATCGGGACAAAGAGGCGGGCAATCTCGGACGGGACAAGTTCCAATACTCCTCCTCCATAAGTCCGCCCTTCGAGTTCTGCCGAAAGCAATGTCGCCGAGTTATGAAAACCAGCCGCGAGATTCTTTTCTTGACCAGCGAATCTCTCTTTCATTTCTCCGCGATAGATGGTATCCGTTGTAAAGACATTGGCAGTATTGAGGATGAGACGATGATGCTGATGCGAACGCTTCGCCATCATCAAGCGTCCCTGCTTGATGTGCGGCACGCGGAACCACGGGGAACGAATGCGGCACTTATAGCGTTTGGGTAACCCTTGCTCTTCTCCCATCCTGAGATAACGGGATGCACCTTGTTCAAGAAGAGGATCGGGACGTTCGCAAGAAAAATCCAGCAGCCACGATCTTTTGCCTTTCCTGCGTGCCGTCTCGAAATCGTTAGACCGGAACTCTATTCCCGGACTCTCCGCCGTGCGTGCCAAAAGAGGGCGTATCCAATGAGCCAACTGATACGTTTCGACGGCTTGCTCAGCGACGGTAAAAAATTCGTTTGCTCCTGTAACAATGGCAACACCAATCGAAGCCGCATCACCGAGAGAGCAAAATTCAGGCGAACTCTGGAGGATATGAAAGGCTTGAGACTGCTCTCTCGTTAGGAGAAAGCGCGTCCAAGAGATATGAGAAGAAGCGACAGTATGAATCCATTCTTCTCTTGTGCCGCATACTTTTTCACTGAAGGTGACTTGACGTGAAGTAGCAGATTTTTCAACACGGATACCGCTCACAATCAATACATCTTGTAGAATATCGGGGAACGAGTCACGCGGGAAAAGGTCAATACGAAGTTTATCAAAATCACGCAGTAAAAGCGAGCGGACTTGACCTGCTGAAATTGTGGAAAGCAATTCATTCGGCAGAACGAATGCAAAAGCACCGCCAATTTTGAGATACTTTAGACTTAACAGTATAAAGGGTATCCACAGATTGGAAACCCCTTGTAACTCCTGCCCTTCGGCACGCAGCATCCATTCCGCCAGTAATCGATCTCGTTCTGCAACGAATTGGTATCGGATAAAGGGCGGGTTCCCAATGACGGCATCGTAGTGCAGATCACTGTGACTTGCCCACTCGAAAAAACTGTCAGCAAAGACCTCTCCGTTCAAGCCGTACCGAATCAATTCCGCACGGCACTTAGCTGCCTCAATGTCAACGATTTCAAGGCACGTTGGCTGCGGACAGGAAAATTTGTTTTTTTCGACTGCCCGTGCCATTCCACGCAGAAATGCTCCATCACCTGCCGAGGGTTCTAAGATACGAAGAGGCTGCTGTGTATCGAGGAGAGCAGAAAGCCGGTCAAGGCAAGCATCTACCAAAGCAGGAGGGGTATAAAACGCGCCTCTTCTCTTCTCTTCTCCGATTTCTTCGATAAATTTCACATTGTTCTCCAGAACACTCTTCTCTACATATCTGACACAAACGAAGCGTAAACGCAAGCAAGACAACTCCGTAAGAGTGTTCTCACGGAGTTGAAAGGTTGTCTTACATCGAACGAACCGGAATAATTGCTTATTCCGCTTTGCCGATCTTGAAAATTTTGGTGCCGCAGGTGGCACACACGCCTGTTGTGGCGGGTTTGCCGTTTTTCATCGTGATCGGCTGAGGGTCTTTGACCTCTCGCTTCTCTTTGCATTTCATGCAATAGGCTTCCATACTTCTTCACTCTCCTTCCAAATCGGATAATGTCTGTTTCGCGGTGTGGGCGGCATATTCCTTCTGTTTTCCTACAAAATGCAGGAAATTCTTTGCCGCTTCGAGAAACAGGAGAAATAACAAACACTTTTCTGCCTTCTCGCTAAGGAGTTTACCCATGAAATCACATTTTTCAATACTTTTGTGCCTCTCTTTTTTGAGTTTGTTCACTCTCAGGGCAAAAGCGATTTTTATGCCGGGCGAATCGGTTCCCGTAGACCGCTTGATTCGCAATGTGGAACGTCAGCTCAAACGCACGCCCAACAACCCCGAAGTCGTCTATACACTGGGGCGTTTGCACAGCCTCGCCTTTGCCCAAGGGAATAAAGAAGTCTCGGTCAATCTTCCAACCAAGAATTTTGGCGACGAGCGCAAAGTTCTCAGTTTCGGTGCCTACAGCACTCCTCAAGTGAAGCCTGATGATACATTCGACACGCGCAAGGCTCAAGCCCTGCGACATCTCAAAACTTCGCTGAACCTTTACAGGAGAGCCGTCACGCTCAAACCGAAAGAGGGATTGTATCTCTTCAGTTATGGGTGGATGCTCGAACAGAGCGTTCCGTTCGCTTCCGAAGCGGACGCGCCTTTCCTCGCCAAGCCCGGCAAAGCGAAAAAATCCGCGTGGAGCGAGCAAGCTCTCAAGATGTATCGCTGCGCCTTCGAAGCGAGTCAAGCAAAAGACCTCAAACGCCAGCATATTCTACAGGGAGCCGATACCATTGTCAGCGTCGAAGCGGGACAGGCGATTCTCGATACCTACAAAGGTCGTACTCTAAGCGAAGTCCAAAAAGCGGAAATGTTGGGTATCGAAGCCCACCTTAAAAAGATCAGTGCCATTCCGCAAGCCGTGACGCCGTTGATTTTTCCGCTCGACGGACAGCAAACGCTCGTCGAATTGACCCGCGATACGACGCCTGTTCGTTTTAATTTATCCGCCGAAGCCAAGCCGCGCCTGTGGAATTGGGTGACGCCGAACACGGGCATCTTGGTTTGGAACCCGCAACAGACGGGCGCGATCACGTCTGGCAAGCAATTGTTCGGCAGCGTGACATGGTGGATTTTCTGGAAACACGGTTTCGAGCCGCTCGTCGCGCTCGACGATAATCACGACGGCTATCTTTCAGGCAAAGAGTTAAATGGCATCGGCGTCTGGCAAGACAAAAACAGCAACGGACGCTCCGACTCTGGCGAAGTGATTTCCCTCAAAACGCGGGGAGTCAAACGCATTGCTGTTCGTCCGCACGGATTGCAGGAGGGCGTCCTCTCTCATCCACAAGGGATAGAATTGCGGAACGGTTCGACGCGCCCACTCTACGACTGGACGCCAACGTCTCTGCCTGAAAACAGCCAGTAGGCGCAATTTGGTGCAATATCGAAAACGGGGCAGGAATCGGGAAAGCCGCGTCGAATCTAACACAAAACGAAACAGGAGGCAGACGAGTGAGTTTAGAAGAAGCACTTCAGGAACATGAGAAGCGAGTAGATGGACTGTTGAGCGCGGCGAACAAATACGTTGGCGCACTCAAAGCATGGAAAAAAGCGTGTCAGGTCGGGCATATCGGCAACTTGACCAAAGCGGCGGCGCAATCGGAAGAACTCGTCAATGCTTTGCCCGATACGACCAACGAAACCCGAAGCAGTTGGGATTTCGATATTCGTGCCTATCTGGAAAGCGAAGCGTGGCGCAGGGAGATTCAGAGCCTTGCGGCAGAACGCTATAGCCTGAAAATCTTGGAGGAAGACGAGACGCTGATCTCCTCGCCCATCACTCTGCGGGCGCAGTCGGCACGCAGCACCCTTGCACTCGGCAAAGTTAACTGGGCGTTGATCCGCCCGCGTATTGTCGTCGCAGAACTCAAACGCCTTCGAGACCGCACCAACGCCGCCAATTCGCAGGAGTTCGTCGAGAGCCTGTACAGTGCCTGTGTTCATCTCAGCAGCAAAGAAGACCCCATCGCCCGCTTCCGCGATATTTATGACCTCTTCTGTCTCGCGCCCGGCTACAAAAAGGAAGTTCCTCCTGCGGCGTTCGCACAGCAGATATATGCCCTGCATCGCTCCGATGTTCGCGCCACACGCGGCGGGCGCAAACTGGAGATCGAGTATCCCGCAGGCAATTACAAAGAAAAAGATGTCTTCACCGTGATGTCCGAAGATGCACGCCCGATTCGCTACTTCAATATCTTCTTCAAATAGTCAGGATGCAAAGAGTGTCAGGAATAACCGATGAGGGGAATACGCCCCTCTCCAGCGCAGATTGGCTCCAAACCATTGCAGACGAATATCTCGCCGATTATATTCGCTCCGGCGGCTCGGCAGTCAAAGTCCTCACGGGATCGGACGCGCAACTCACCCGAACGGCGGAAGCGTTGCGTGAGAAAGCCGTCGCCGGTGAGTACTATTATGCCCATCTCGATCCGGCGCAACTCGATACAGAGGGCAGACGACCCGATCTGCACCGCATCGAACGGTTCTTTTTCGCGGTCACACAGGCGGTTGACTGGAACGCATGGGCAGCGGAACAGGCGCGGCAATATCTCGAAAACAGCGGCATTCATCTTGCCGCAGGACGTAATCTCGGCGACCTCGAACAGATCGCCAAGGACAACGGACGCGACCCGCAAGACCTGATCAACCAATATCAGCGCGAACTCGCCACACCCCAAATCCGCGATACACGCCTCTCACTTGAGTTCCGCACCGCAGTCACTGCCCTCGGACGCGCCCTGCTCATTCCCGATGCGATGTCGCCGACAACCGAAGAGGTTCTGCTCGGATGGTTTCAGGGGCAGACGCTTCCGGGAGCCTCGTCCGCTCTCAAAAAAGTCCAAATCTACGAGCGAATCTCTCTCAACAATGCCCGCCCGCAACTGATGTCGTTTTGTCGCTGGCTGCCGCAAACGGGGCATTCGGGGTTGGTTGTCACGCTCGACTTTCGCCCTTATGAGTACAAAAAAGTCGCCAAAAGCAAACTGCAAGCCGAACAACTCCAAAAGATTCGAGAGGCAGTCGCACGCGGAGCCTCCACCGACGAATTGGCACAGTTGGTGGAAGAGAACGACAGCGCACAGCCTGAAGTTTTCTACAGCGATGCCGCTTATATGCAGATGCTGACACTCATTCGACGCTTCATAGACGAGATTGACCGCTTCGAGCGATTTCTGCTCGTAATTTTGACGACCCCGAATTTCTACAAAGACAAGTCGCTCGACACTTCGGTCAAACGCTGCTATTTCGACTATGACGCACTCCAAACGCGCATCGGGCAGGAAGTGCATGATGCACGCCATGCCAACCCTGCCGCGTCGCTTGTCTCTCTGGGAGGTGCAGAATGACTCCGCAAATCGTACAGGCGCGAAGTGCCATCGAATCGCTGCGTTCCGGTGTGCCGAGCCACGATGCCGTCGCCCAATTGGGAACCACACAACACGATGTTCGCGAACGCTTCGAGGAATCGCTGACCGCTCTCGAAGAGGGCGAGGGCACGTCGCCCCTTCACATTTCGGCGACCTTTGGAGCGGGCAAAACGCATCTCCTCAATTATCTTCAGTCCATTGCGGAACACGAAGGGTTTGTCACCAGTACTGTCATCGTCAGTCCCGAAATGCCGCTCGGCAATTCGCATTTGGTTCTTAAAGCGATTTCCGAAGCCGCCATCGCTCCCGAACAGACAGGCAAAGCGGTTCGCTCTCTTGCCGCCGCTCTCCGCACCGATTCCGAAGCCTATCAAGGATTGAGAGAGTGGGCGCGAACGGCGAAGATTGATGACAGGTTCCGGGCGTTGCTGCATCTCTATGAGGCATACCGCGCCGACGAAGAGTTCCGCGTTCAGATACTCAACGATTTCGAGGGGCGTACCGTCCTCAAAACCGTTCTCAAAAATCGCCTCAAGCAGATCAATGAAGCCGCCGCCTATGATCTCAGCGGCGGCAGAAACGCGCTGATCGCCCATGACCGCGTTCGGCTTTTGGCGCAGTTTTTCCGGGCGTGTGGGTATAAAGGCTGGGTCGTTTTCTTCGATGAAATCGAGCGTATCGCCAAATTCTCCCTAAATCAGCGATTGGCGGCATACGCAGAGTTGGGCTGGTGGCGGCAGATTGCCGAGCAGACAGGCAGCGCGATTTTGCTCGTCTCTACCGCAGCCAGCGGTTTTGTCAGTGAATCGATTACCGGCGGAACTCATGACGAAATGCGGCTCACTTCGGGAGGACACTCCACCGATGAACGCGATCAGTTGGCGCGGCAGGGCATTGAACTGCTGAAATCGCCGTTTCGACTGGAATCTCCCACTCGCGAACAAGAGTCGGAGATCGCCTATCGTCTCAAAGCGATCTATGAAGAGGCTTATGGCGTTTCTGTTCCCGATGTCTCTCAAGTGCGCCTCGACGTGCGAACGTCGATTCGTTCCGAAATCCGGCGATGGATCACGCTTTGGGATTTGCACCGCTACTATCCCGCTTATCAGGCGCGGGTTGAAACCGACGTGATTCATTTCGATACGACTGCCATTGCCGACTCGGAAATCTCTTCCGACGAAGACGAGAACGCCGCCCTGTAGCCTCGTCTTTTCATAGAGGGGAGTGTAGAGATGCCTGTTCCTTATCGCAAAACGCCGCGTGCCGCCGAGATCGGTCTTGCCGCCTATTTCGACGTGATCTTTTTGCCTTCGGATCGGGCATTTTTCGGGGGCTTGCTGATCGTTGATGGCAAAGGACAGCCGCAGGAATTTGTCCATAATACCCTTGCGGCTCCTTCGGGATTGCTCTGGTCGGAGACAAAACTCCAAACTGTCGGTGTTACGATGCTTGCCCATTCGCTGTTCGAGGCGTGCCGCCGTGAGCCGGATATACTGATTTGCCTCGAAACGCTCGGCTCTCCCGATTTCCTTAAAACCGAGATCGCGCCTTCCATTCCGTTTGTGCAGGTTGTGCCGGAACGCGATACGCTTCCCGCCGAATGGAACTGGATCAACGAGCCGCCTTCCGCCGCGATGCGTGCCGCGATTTTGGCGCAGGAGTTGGCGCGGCGCGGCGAAATTACCGAACCGTTCGAGCGTCTGCATCATGCGCTGCGCCTTGTCTATCCGCAAGCGTCGTGGCACGAAGCAAACTTTATAGGAGAGAATACTGCTGATGGCGATGCCTTATGATGTGACAACCAAAGAACTCGTTGAGTTCAATCCCCCCGACTGGCTCGACTTTTTGGGTCTGCCGTCTGCTCCCGTTACGGTGGTGGATGCCGATCTCGCCACGCTGTCGTTCGAGGCGGACAAAGTGCTGAGAGTGGACGATCCCAATGGCGCGTACATTCTGCATCTCGATTTTCAGTCCAGTTACGACGGCAACTTCGATTTGCGGGTTCTGCGGTACAATGTGCTGTTGAGCGAACGCCATCGCCTGCCCGTGATCAGTATCGGTGTTCTGCTGCGTTCTGATGCACAGGGAGTG
>Ga0163154_10006033_pt1 | contig 15024 bp, 8 predicted proteins | sample OliLakLV19MP9P1_FD_148649 | JGI IMG/M metagenome (GOLD analysis project Ga0163154, IMG submission 148649) | Freshwater microbial mat bacterial communities from Lake Vanda, McMurdo Dry Valleys, Antarctica - Oligotrophic Lake LV.19.MP9.P1 | ecosystem: Environmental > Aquatic > Freshwater > Lake >... | reverse complement strand
TCAAACCCTCTCATCGCCCCCCTGGCACCTGTTTTACCGAGGTAAAGCCTGTCTCTCCTGCTCTCAAACCCAACTCGCGTATGAAATAACCGGGCTAGGAAGTCACTCATGGTACTATAACCAGAGAGCAAATTCTGAAGATCCTGGCCCTTTATTACAATGGGAGTAAGTCCTAGATAGTCGAACCCGTTGACAGGATCATTCCCGGCGTATGCATATAAATTTGCTCCGCCCATCTCGCCGATGGGATCGCGGTTGATAAACCGACCCAGTCGTGCGCTGTAGAACCGGTGGTTGTAGTCGGCCAAGCCGGTCTCACTGTCCACGTACTTGGTTGCAAAGCGGAACGGCATGGTAGCGGCGATGCCGCCGGTGCCAACGATGAGTTCTCCGAAGGACGTGTAGTCGAAACGTGAAGCCAGACTGCCGCTGGTGGGATCGACTAGGCCCCGGATGTTGCCGGATTCATCCGAGATTGCCAGGAAGCGCCCAGTTGGGTCGTTCACCTGGAGTAACCCGCCGACACCCCCGGCGCCGTGAATGGAGCCACTCTTGTCGATTCCCCAGACGTAAGATTGAATCACCGTCGTCGCCGGCATCGGACCGTCGATTTCGGCGAGCAGCTTCCATCCTTCGTAGATAAACTTGCGATTCTTGATGACGGCGCCGGACGATGTATCTCCCGAACGCACGACTTTCTGCGCCCGACGATTCATGTAATCGTAGGCGAATTGGACATTCTGGGTGTCATCCTTCCTGACCATCCAGGATAAGCGGTTCTCGGCGTCGTAATAATATTCCCAAAGGTCGTCCTCGGTCAGGTTGCCATCGTCATCGTAGGTGAGGTCTTCTACACTCCCAGTCGTGATCGACGTATACTGATTGGCTTCATTTCTTTCATAGCTCGATGTTCCAGCTGGGCTAAACTCCTGCATTCGATTGCCTTGTCCATCATAGGTCCAGTCTCTCTGAAGGTTCGTGTCATAGGTGCCGGTAGGCGTGCCGCTGATGTCCAGATACTCCCGATCCAAGCTAATCGCTTCCGTCCGCCACGAGAAGTTGCGCCAATCCCGGAATCCATTGGAAGAACCAAGATCGGCGGCGAGGGTGCCTATGACGGTCTCTCCCACGCGACGCTCGAGCCAGTCGTAGTCGTGGCTAAACTCCGCGCGTTTCGATCCCGCCCATGTGTACACCATGCTGTCCGTCACTTCCCGCCAGCTTTGCCAGTTATTGGTTTTGACAAAATTGCCCTGAGTAACGGTCTTTACATGGTTCGACCCACTTTCGTAGGTGTAATCCGCGCTCGAAGACTGCTGCGTATCGAATAGACCAAACCGCCAGGCGGCATTGAGCGTCGATAATCTGCCGGTCGAGGACGCGAAATCGTAAAGGACACGCAGGGTGCGATCGTCCCCCGCAAATCCGAGCTGGTATCCCCGGTATCTACCCGTAATCGAGCCGTCGTACTTGTACGTGAGCATCCGCCGATTCGAACTCCCATCGAGGCCGAAGGTGGTGGGAAGCAGTTCCGACTGCAGCTGTCGATCGGTGGTGCGGTAGACAAAGTCTCGCTGACCGAATGCGTCGGTGATCTGCGAGATGTTACCATCGCGAGTATAGACAGCACTCACCGATGCAGTCGAGATCATGCCCCCTGGCTCCGCCGTGTAGTCCTTGTGGTCGAACTCGCCCGTCCGCTGACCGGAAGCGCTGCGATAGTAATACGTCGTCACCGCTTCACGCGCCCAGATTCGCGTGGACAGTCGATTTAGGGTGTCGTACGTAAACGAGACAGATTTGGATTTCGGATCGAGTTTGCTGGTGAGTAGACCGGAGGCAGCCTGGTACGCCCACACGGTTATATAGGGGTCCGGAAGGCTGGTAGGCCAGGTGTCCGTGCCAAAGCCCGACGCGTCTTGATACACAGTCTGCTCGGTGCGCCATCCGTAGGAATCGTAGGTATACTGCAGCGGCGAAACCCGCGGTCCCCATTGACGATGAAGATCACCGCGGCTCGTGTAGCTATAGTAGGCGGATTTCCAGGTGCCATTGTCGTTCACCTTATGTTCGGCAACCCGCGCCGCGTTGTCATATACGAATTCCTGCCACTCGGCCGAAATCGTATCCGGGTTCATAAAAAGATTCCGCAGGTTTTTTACCAGGAGATGACCAGGATAGTACGTCTTCTCGAGAAAGACTGACGAACGTCCCTGAACCTTGGTTTCGCGCCCATAGACATCGTAGGTGTAGGTACTGACTACGCCCTCTTTGCTGCGGGTTTCTTTGACAAAACCATTTTGGGTAATGCTTCGCACGGTGGTTGAAGAACCAGGGACAGTCGACTCGGTAGTCATAGTTGCGGTCGACGCAGCTACTGAGGTCGTGGTGCTGAGCTTATTGTTGTTGGCGTCGATCTGGACCGATTCCGAGGCCAGCGTCCCCGACAGCCCCGTCAATCGAACGCGTGCGCGATTGATTCGCGCCGTGCTAGTCGATGCCGAATCGTAGTACACTAGGGTGTCCTTCTGGTACCACCACGCACCGTCGGCATTCACAAAATCGAGACTGTATTCAGTGATGCGATCGTTCGAGGCAGCATTATGCGTCAGGATTCCGTCTTCATTTAGGTCGAGCCCCTCCCGCAACACATTCCCCATGCTGTCGTAGACAAAGCGATACGGACTAAGTACGTTGGTTCCGCCACTGTCCTGGGTAAGCCTCGCGACAAGCTGACCCGCTGCATTGTATTGCAGCGTTTCACGGTATGTGCTCGCCGTCGTGGGATAGGTCTGTCGAAAAGTCCTTCCCAGCCAGTCGCTACGCGACTCTTGCCAGCCCACCCCGGGCGCGATCGCGGTTTGTACACAGGCGATACCCCCCGCCTCGATCGTGTAGGTAAACAGTTGCGGAACCTGCGCGGATCCAGTGACACTGGCCATGGTTCCATCAAGATTCGTATACTCTATACGATCGGCTCCGCCCGGCAGGACTTTGCGGGTTTTACGAAGATCACTCGAGTATCGATATTCGTAGGACGTCGTGAACAGGAGGGTGCCTGCACCCGACTCGCCCTGACTGCTGCTTGTCATGCGGCCGGCTGTGTCATAGGCAAAACTTTCGACCAAATCCCCCGCGTCCACCGATGCGCTCGCCTGGCCTCGCCGTTGGGTCACACGCCCTGCGCCATCCAAAATGTAAGCAGTGAACTGCTCACCCGCTTGAGGTTGTCCTGACTTGGACTTGAGAACTTCCAAAATTTTCCGGCCACCTGCATCATAGCCGACCTCTGTCCGCTTCCCTTCCGCATCGACTCGGGCGGTCAGCAACCCTCCGTCCCAATCGACTGTCTCCAAAATTCGAAGTGGATTCCCTACGCCGTGAAAAAGATCCGTCTGAGTCGGAAACATCTCCGCTCCGAAGCTCCCAAAATACGTTTCCAGCAGCTGCGTTCGAATCCACCCACTCGACGTGTACGCTTCGGACTCGGTCCATAAAGGCTGCCCATAGGCCGAATAAGTGACTGATTTCCGGGTAGACTTTCCCGCGACGAGATAAAAATCGGTTTCCGTGTTCTGCGTCGGGAACGTGCCGAAGGTAAACGATGGGGTTGATACTCCCCCCGAACTGACAGTCGTCCCCTCGACTGTCACTTCTTGCCAACCGGGTCCGGACGCACTCGCGCTGAACGTGCGATTGGTGGGGTCGAGTGTGCCTCGCAGGTAAAGAGTAACCTGCATGGTCCCGTCGGGCCGGCGTATCGAGTGAACCTTGCCTGGAAGCCGTCGACGAGTCGGATCGCTGTCTGATCGATACGTCTTGGTGATGGTTTGAACGTAATTAGAGGCATCGTAATAGTCCTTCTTCGTGGCGACCACCAATGGCTCGCCATTTTTCGTTTCGGAACTATAACTAAATTCAGTCTTCGCTGTGACTACATTATTTATCCGCGTGATGATTGAACTCGGCCACGTTTTCGTTCCGGCCCAATCGAACGTGTAGGTGAAGTCGGTTACTTTTCCTGTGGTCGCCGTGGCCGATCCCGGAGTGGCGGGAGAATTCCCATACGGCTGATAGATACGTTCCACGAGGCCACGCGACGCCACGACGTTGTTATAATCGTAGCGAATCCAAGTGCCCGTGGGGGCGATCGACCACTTTAGTCTTCCTGTGCTTCCAGCATTCGGTGCCGCGTGATACTCGCGAGTCGCCGTGTCGGGATTGCCAAGGTCGTTGCCTCGGATTTCCTGCGTCAACTCGTCACCCCATGCGTAGTTGGTATAGAGTCGCCGGGTCTTCGACGCGACCGTGCCACCGCCAGACTTCACCGTCACTACCTCGTCGCGCTCTAGCGAGGAATAGACCCACTCGCGAGTGGAGGCGCCGACGGTTCCGACCGCAGTCGTAGACCAATCCACTGCGCTCCATTGGCTGGCGGAGGTCTTTGTGAGTTCCGTCCACCAATTCCGGGTGACCCCACCTTGTGTTACAACCTTTGTAATGCGGATCTTGTCATAGGTCCCAGGATTTGGATTCACGATCGTGTAATCGTAAATTGGCGTGCTGCCTCCAATGATGGGCCAAAGTCCATCTCCTCCCTTGCTTGAACCGACTGACGTGCGTTCAAAAAACCTTAGTCGCACCGAGTCGCTATTGGGTGCGGTAATGTCCACGAGGCATTGATCGGTGAGAATCTGCCTGAGAATTCCGGAAGGCCGGATCACTTCAATTGCGACGGCATCGTAGTCGTAGATCAGGGCCGACGGCGTGAAGGTTGTGGACGTGATGCCGGCTTCGCGAAGCGAAATGGTCCCCGCGGGCTCGCCGTTACGCAACCGGCCAAGACCAACGCCCCAAACCAATCGGCCTGGTCGAAGCTGAGATGCTTCACCCAATCCCAAAGACAGATCGTCGAGGATTCGCACCTTGATGATGGCACCACTGCCGGTGACGCTGATGGTTCGTTTCTCGACATCGTCGATGAATAGGCGATGTCCCGAGGGAGGAGCGAATGTCAGGGTAAAGTCACTGACAAATACGCTCGAAACGGAAATGTTATAGACTTTGCCAGGCTTGAGGTATTTGGTGGCCAACCCGATGCTCGCGGGACCTGGCGTAGTGGCCTGTCCAATATAGGTCGTGCTGTCGAGTGTGACCCAAATAAATGCCGGATCTGCGATGGATGCGTTTCCGTCCGCCGTGAAAGCAGATTCAAATTCCAAGGGAACGGTCAGCGCCTCGTTGTTGGTTTGGGCGGGCGCGCGCGAAAGTCCCACGAGCGCGATCAGAAAGCCAAATGTAAAAAGACGGAAGTTCATAGCGACGATCTCCTAGGTGTCGGGTTTGCTACAACTTCCGACCGGGGTCGTTCTCCAAGCCGCGCAAACGTGAAGCCTCGGCCAATAGGTCAAGACGCTCGATTCCTTTCAAAGCGGACTCGTTCTTTTCATTGAACTCGATCGCCTTCATGTACGAGCCCCGTGCCGCGGTAGTATCTCCCAACAGCTTTGCTTCCACATCGCCCACACGCGTCCACACCTGAGACATAGTCGATTTGTCTGCCGACGCCGCGGTGGCGCCGCGCCGCATCTCGGCCACACAATCGACCAAGCCCCGCCCTTCTTTTCCATAAAGCATGACGGAAACGTCGCTCAAAATCGCCATTCGCCCCACTGCGGCAGCCTCCCTCGAGGGTCGTGCGGCCGATGCCGCATCGACACGCGAGCGCGCGACCTGAATTTCCCCCGAACGGAAAGCGCTCGCAATATCGGCCCTCTCATTCGTTGCGATTTCCCCTCTATTGTCTGCCGCGTAACCTAAGACGCTACCGGCGAAAAACATACCCCACCACACTCGACGCCACCATGCGTTGTTGTAAAACATATACTTACCAAGTAAGACTTCGTATATGTGGGTGGGTTCCGTCAAACCTAGGGCCAAGCTACAAACAATTGCTTTTATTTATAATTGTCAAATCGATTCCGCTACCAACTGAAGATCCACGAGAATCAAAGTCAATTCGGTTAAAAATTCACGCAACCATACTTAAGTGACAGATAGACAAGCACTTAATGTCGCAACCTGCGCTTCGCCTACTCTTGGATCTAAGCTGTTGATGTGGGCTGAGCAATCTGCCGTGGGCCTTCATTCCAGACTGGGCGTCTCCGACACCAGCTCCGCCAAACTGTACGCCGCCTCGTTGTCGGGGTCGATATACCGGCCGAGGGTCGCAGGAGACCGGTGGTTCGAAAATGCCTGAAGGGCGGGCAGCCCTAGATTTGCGGTCTTCATCAGCCGAGAGGCTTTAGTGATCGCGGTGTGGCGGATCCCATGAGGGCGAACCCGCCGCTCGATCCCCGAGCCGATTCCCAGCTTCGTGATCATGTCGTGGAGGCCGTCCCCGGAAAGCCTGCCCGCTCGCATTGATCCCCGCCGACCGATTCGAACGAACAGCGGCCCATCCTGCGTCCCTCGAACCTCAATCCATTTCTTCAGTGCATTGGCGGTTACCGGCGGGAGCCTTTTCGGCATGCGCTGCGAGTGGCCCTTGAGCATGACATAAAGCGTCCTGCTCTCGTCGCTCCAATGCTGGAGGTCCAACGAGACAATCGATTCCCGTCGTAGCCCCAGATCGAACAAGAGCCGAAGAATCGCTTGATCCCGTCGGGCTTTCGGAGAGTCAGACTTCCCGAGGGTCTCGAACATCTTCGCCACAGCCTCCTCGCCGGGGCCTCGCGTGTCCCGAAACGGTTCCACACGTCGGCTGGGAATTTGGATCTCCCAGGTGATGAATCCGACCATCCGAGCCAACTTCACCATTGATCGGATCCCCTGCAGACGTTGATTCACCGCCGAGGGCGACAGGACCGCCGGCAAGGAATTCGTGTACCTCAACAGAGTGAGGTTCGCTTCGCCGGACTTCATGGCGCACAGCGCCACGGCCACCCCTTTTGCTCCCTCCACGCCAAGCCATTCGGCAAACTTCTTCAGTGACTGTTCGTACGCCACCCGAGTCGACGGCTTCAGGTTCCCAATGAACGACTCAGCCAAGACCTCTGGCTCCGTTCGGCCGGTTACTGGTGCGTCGTCCTTGTCCGTCACAGCTTTCACGTCTCCCAGTTTTCCACCCTCAGTCCCGGAACCCGCGCAAACTCCCGCATGTTCCGACTGACGACAACCGCCCCCAAGCTCAGCGCGTGTGCGGCAATGATCGTGTCGCGATCTCCGATCTTTTGGCCCGCGGCCTCAAGGGTATCCCGGACCAGAGCATAGGCGCTGCTGAACTCCGTTCCCACGGGGTCAACTTGGAACGCGCCTTTCAGCTGCTCGACCCGTTCCACGAAATGGGTTGTTCCCAGTGTTCGCACTGCCTTCCTCGCACCGAATTCCAATTCAGCCAACACCATCACGGACAACCTCAATTCGCCCGCCTCGATGGCCGTGCTCATTTTGGCGACCAAGTTTGGGTTCTTTCCTCGGAGATACCCAGAGAACGCGTTCGAGTCAGCCAGGTAGGTGGTCATTCGAAATCCCGGGTCACGTTCGGGGCGTCGTTGGACTCGATCTCAGGAAAATCGGGGCAGGAGCCCGCCAGGGACACCAAGACCTTCGCGCGCTCCGCAACTGCATCCACGTCGACGATCAACAGGCCTTGGGGGACCCTTTCAATGGTCACGGTCTTGGATGCCAGCCGAAACGGCTTGGGGATCCGTATGGCTTGAGAGTTCCCGGACTGGAAAACCTGTGCTTTCATCGAAAAGGGATATACCGGATATACGTTTCGGTCAAGAGAGATGCCCTCCGACATCGATTTGGTCCGAAAAACGGGCATTTCGAGGGGGTTTTGGTGCCTTCCATGTTTTTTTGGCAGTTTTCGACCTTTTTGCCGGTTTTCAACTCCATTTAATGCCTAATAAATGGAGTCATAATGCTGTAACGATTTTCTCACTTATCGTTGCATGCTACGTATCGTAACGCTATCGTACGCATATCAAACATGCCGCACAACTGGACGAAAAACACCAACAATTACTACCTGGTCCCCAAGCGCGAAGGGTCGCGCGGACCGGTCGTGGTCGACGCGATCGAATGCTTTCGCGGCGTCCTGCGGGACGCGAATGACCGGGGCGAAGCGCTCGAACGGGCACTTAACGGTGGACGCCTCTACGAGGAAATCCGGGTCGAGGCCTTTGAAGAGGCGCGACGGACCAAAGACGCGGCCTCGATCGGGCGACACCTTGCGAAGGCGCACATGGTCTACGTTTTGACCGAGGTGATGGCCTCCAGGTATGCTGGTTTCGAGCTATGGCCGCCGAACAAGTCGAAAAGGGCGGGAAAACGTGGGGGAGTGTTCGCATGAACACCCATACCGACCCCAACCCGAAGATAGGGAAGGGGAGCCGCCCTTCGCTGACCGAAGACGAGGTACGGGCAGCCTGCGCTAAACTCATTTCGGAGAGGCAGACCGTCTCGCATCGGAACGTCCGGGCAATCATCGGACGGGGGAGCTTTTCGACGATCGGGCGATTGATGATGGAGATAAAAGCCAAGGACACCCACACGGCCCAAGCTCCGGAAATCAAAGAGCTCTTCGAAGAGTTGTGGGGTTTGGCATTCGCGAAGGCCAAAGCGGAAGCGGCGAAGGACCTCGAAGAACTCCGGACCAACCTCCAGGAAGCCCTTAGCGAGATCAGCCGCATGGAGCTCGTGGAAGAGGAGTCGGCGGCAAAGGTGGCGGCCGCCAATGCGAGCAAGGATCAAGCGCTCTCAGAGCTGACCCGGGCACAGGACAGTGCCCACGCCGCCCGCGTCCAGGCTATGGAGGCGGCGTCCGAAACGGCCAAGGCAATCCAGGAATCAACCTCCCTTCGGGTTGAACTCTCCGTGCTGAAAATGACCAAGGAGGATTCCCTCAAACAGGCCGAAGATCGGTTTGTGAGTTTGCAGCGGGATTCCGATGCCAGGATCGCGCGTCTGACAACCGATCTGGAATCCTCTCGGAATGAACTCGGTCGCTGCGGATCAGAAAACGCCGGTCTGCGTGAACGCCTCGACATCCTGACGCGGCAACGCGAAGCGGACCTGGCTCAACACCGTGAGGAAATCGTTAACCTTCGCCGGGAGAATGGTGCGGCCGTGGCAAAAATGGATGAACTCCGGGAGAGCACCGAAAAACGGGTGCAGGATGCGCAGGCGAGGGTGGAGGCCGCTCTCCGAGATCAGGCAGCGCTCGCGGAGATGCATCGCAAGGAGCTGGCGGGAATGCTGGAGAAGACGCGGGGAGGGGTGCCGATTAAGGGGACGTAGGTGCGTCTGTCGTGGCGACGCAAAACAAGCCGCTGCGTGTCGGTGCGCGAGCTGGCCCGAAAGATCGAGGAACAGGTCGCCGAAAAAACTATGGGTTCCACTACAGGCCCAGGCCGGCTGGGAACGCAGCACTGGCGCCCTCCGCCCCCGTGACCTCTCACTCCGGGCCGCTGCATTTTCCGTTTTCATCGACCCCAATTGGAGCGACGTCCAAGATACCGATGATTCCTCCGCCAATCAGCACCGTCTGAACGACCGCTTTCATCTCTTTCGCCCGAGCTCAAGGTTCAAAGGAACGAACCTTCTTAGGATCGAGTTCGAGACCACGACTGCCGGTGGGATTGATCGCCGCGTAAGCGATCCGGTATTCAAAACTATTCTTCCCGCCGCCCAATGAACACACAAACCTGGCAAACCTGCCATTCGGCAGTCGGGCAAAAAAATCTCCCCCAAATGACGCTCTCCAATCTTTGTCGTCCGCGTTCACTCGACCTTCCAACGTTTCAACATAGCCTTGCTCAGGCGCGACAAAATCAAACTCATGTGCCCGCCGCGTTAGGCCGCCCGATGGCAGGGAAATGCGATACCACCACGAGAAGCGTTGCTGCACGGAATCCTCCACCTTCACCTCTACTCGCAGTTGTCCTTGGCCTGCGCCAACAAACTTTCCGGTATTAAAGTCATACCCCACTGGCGTTCCGTCCAGCGGCATCACGATCCAGATATAGGGTTGAAGAATCAGAGGCTCAACCTGTCCTTTCCGGTAAAGCTTCCATATTGCGGGAGCGTCTTTCGTCGGCATCTCCCCTGATTGAAGGAGGCGTCTGGATTCTTTCCCTGCGTAATAACCTTCCTTCTCTACTCCGACAAAAACACCCGCCCCCTTCACACCGGTGATTTCAAATAATCCGTCCAGCCCGGTGGTGCGCTGGTGTGATGATCCAGAGTCCCACGGCTTGTCAGCAACCCCGATCCTGACGCTCGCTCCCGCGACGGGCCGCTCGTCTTGGTCTACGACTTTGCCGTATAGCGACAGAGGGCTGTTAAAGATAGAACGAAACGTGCTCATCGCGTTGGCTGGCGGTTGCGCTCGTTCCGGCAACTGACCGCCGACAGGCTGTCCAACGTCGGCCGGTGGCGGATTGGCGGGTAACGATTTCGATGCGATCGGTGTCGCTTTGGATTTAGATTTTGTTTCCGCACGTTCCGGCTGATCTGGCACACGTCGCCAGAACATCACGAGCGCGACGAGCACCAAGAGCACCGCTATGATCCATGCAATGCGCTTTTTCATAGTGTAGGCGTCAGGCCAAATTCGACGAGCAAGTCATGATAGAACTGCGCCGTTTGCTGGAAGCGCCGCTGCCACTGGGCACTGTGCTCGCGATCGAAACCGTAAACACCCATATCGACGGTTCTCAGGATGGAACCTCTCGTGCTGCCGTCTGCGCCCGACGTAAAGGTGGGCACCTTGCAGTCGTAAGACATCACTTCGTGAGCGTCCGTCACCCTTCGTTCGCTTCCAGAAAAACTCTTCAGACGCAGGCGCCAATTTGGATCGTTCAGCGTCGCGATATATTTGTAACCAGAACTTCCATCGGCCGGCAGCGCAAAAGCGTCGGGACGGGCCACCATGTTGTTTGCGTTCCACGAGATCGACGTGGCAAAATCGCTCTCCAGATAAAAGTTGATGACATTCGTTGCATTCAGCGCCCCAAGTTGGTTCACATAAGACAAGTCGCGAACCGACGCGGAGGAATCGTCCACAGGCGTGCCCGAGTCGGGCGCGTTCGGAGTCGGCGAAGGCACGTTGTAATCCCGATGGAGGGTGACGGCCGAATAAATGCCGGTGAAGGCCGGCCACCGACGCTGAACAGTCGCTTGGTAAGCGATCGCCGGCACAGCGGCATTAAGCAGCGCATAGCTGTCCACCGACATTCCATTCTTAAACGCGGACCCGGTCACGACGTTACCCATGCTGTGCGCAGCAATTCGGCGTTTGTAGCCGCTCGGCAGTTGGTTGACATACTGTGCCAAGCTTTCCCCGGCCTTCCACGCACGATACTCGCTATCGTTGTAGGTTAGTATTCCATTCAGGAAATTCTGGTCGTCGAGCTCCGGGCCGCTGTAAAAAGTCGGCCACCGAAAGGCGGCAAATCTCCCTTTGTAGCCTGCGTGCCAGAGCCGTTTGAACATCGTCCGGGCATACGTCAGCGAGGAGGTGACTCCGGCAGGAGGCGTCCCCGGTGCCTGTCGCCATCCATGAACAAACGCGATGTAATTCTTATTCTGCAAGTCCTCCCCCGGATCGGGCACGAAGGCTTCGCCACGATCGTCAGCCGTCCAGCCCATCGTCGGCTGAGGAACCTGCGCTGGATCGATGGAATCGTGCGGCAACGGCATGGTCGCGTCGATCCCGTCGGAAGACAGCGCATACTGTGTGGTCGCCTTGACGCGCTCGAACATCGTGTTGATCCGCCTGATATCCATCCACACGCCCGATCCTTCTCCGACTTGGTTGCCGCTTTTATCGAGGAGCAGGAGCTGCAACTGCCCCTTGCCGACGCCGGCACCTTCGAACAACAGGAAAGTCTTCGTCTGGCTGCTCGACAGGTTGGCGAACACTTCCTTTTTTAAGATGAAAACGCCATTGGTCGAACTGACGACGTTCTTGTTTCCGGCATCGATCAACGTGGTCGAGTAAGGGGGCGTCGTCTGCTGGATCGCAGTCGCGTTGTCGGTCAGATATTTGATTCCGCCGTCGGACTCGTAGTGCCGGTAAAAATTGACGGCAGGCGAACCCGTTACCGTGTCAGCATTCCATTGCAGCCCAAGCTGCAAGTCGCCGTTCTTGAGCGCATCGGCAATTCCCGTGCTGTTGATCCACAACCTCGCGAAGTCTTCCAAGTCACGTTTCGAGGCGATTCCGAAGTCTCCCCGCGAAGCGTAGTCGGGATTTGTTGAGCCTTCGACCTCCTTTTCGTCATTCAGCGCGTCGCCGTCATCATCATCATTGATCCAGAATCGGTAAGGAGCGCCGATCGCTGTCACATCAGAGGTGTCTTCGTGAGAGAAGCGAATTTGGCCATCGCGGTTGGCGTCCACGGCTAGGGAAAGCTGGGGGTTCGCCGGGATGACCAAAACGTTGAACCAGCGGTACTGACTGTCCTGAACTTTCACGCCAACCTGGATGGTCCCCGTAGTGGAGATGCCTATCCGGATGGGCCCTACACCCGTCGAAATTGTGATGCCGTCCCGGCGTAGCTCCCAGCTGACGTTGTTCGCAATGACACGGCCGAACTGGTCCAGCACCTCAAGAATCTTTTCTCCTCCGCTTTGCTGGGTTTCCACCAACGTTCCTCCTCCTTGAGTGGTTGTGCCGAGGTCTACTCCCCCGGTGACACCCTCAACCCGCACTTTCGTTGCGCCTTGACCGAGCTTAGCCAGAACTTGAGGAGTAGCGAAGAACTCGTTGTATTCCCATGTATGGCCGTCATAGATTGTGTGATACGAAACCGGCGCTGAAGGATCGTTTTCCAAGATTCTCGGCGAGAGGGCGACTCCGCAATCTGTTGGCGTGAAAAGAGAATATACCGCGTATTCGACTAGTGGTTCAACCTGGATTGTGTACGCTGGGGACACATACGTGTGGATTGTAATTACATCATAAATGAAGATGGTTGAATCGAGGTACGCGTTATAGAAATCACTTGGATACCAACTGACATAAAACCACCAAAACGGGGGTATGGGAGTATAAGTCCATGGAATGCTCCCAGTCTCTGATATTGCCACGTTATGAGTTTCGCCCACGCCGTAGGTGAACTGCTCGCTATTCGCGGGAAAGGTCTGATCAAGGATTCCATCACCGTTGATATCGTGAAGGGTTCCTGGGGTGGGGGGAGTGGATGCAGTTGAGGATGAGGGGTCCAGAGTTGTGACCGTCAGCGGACTACTCCATCCTGAAGTGTTGCCCCAAACATCGCGCGCGCGAACTCGGAGGGTGTAGTTGGTCAATGGAGTCAATCCGCTGATCAAAATTGCCGCCCGGTCACTATTGGTGAGTGTGGTCGTGCCTCCGTCTATGGAGATGTCATAATAAACGCGGAATTGTTGGGAACCGTCGGTCGCGTCGAGCGAGGGCTGCCAGCGCAAACCCAATTTGGTAGATTCAGCGTAATCCGAAACAAGGTTTGTGGGAGTTGTGGGGGCCCTGGTGTCAAGGTTCTGAAAAACTGCCGTTACCGTCGCTGGTGCATAGTAGCTATCTCCCGCATAGGTTGCGGTCACGGTCAATGGTCCGTCGAAAGGAACCAAACCGCGAGACAGGGACGCCGGCGTAAAGTTGGCGAACGTCTGAGTTTCTCCCGCCCTAGTAAACGTCGCGCTGTAGGTTACTGGTCCGGATGGAACCGCAGCGTTCTCACTACCCGGGTGTTTGAGCATCGCCGCCAAGGCGCCCGACGTTATCTGGAAGGAGGGTACGTTTTCAACGACTTGGTTTACCGCGATCGGCGTGGCGCGCAGGACCGTGAGCGTGAGCGCGGCCGGCTCGCCCGCCCCGTGGACGTTATTTCCGCGCACAGTGATCGGGTAGTTACCCGGCATTGGCAAGATACCGGAAACGAGCCCGGTGGACGCATTCAAGGACAGCCCCGGGGGTAGGCCAGTCGCGGAGAAACTCGTTGGCGCGTCGCTTGCGGTGATCGTGTAAGAAAACGCACTGGCGTAGGTTCCCGAGGTGGTGAGTGGGCTGGTCACAATCGGCGTTGGTGGCGAAGTGCTGAAGGACCGGCCGGTGGACCAAGCTGACCGATTGCCCTTCGCGTCCCGGGCCTGCAGCTCGATCACATAGCTTGTACTGGGAGTCAATCCGATGAGCGCGCAGGCGTTGGTCGGCCAGAGATTAGGTTGAACTACGCCGCCGACGCGGATCTCGTAGCCCGTAACTCCGACCGTGTCCGTGGACGGTGGCCAGCTCAGCGAAAGTGACGAGCGGGTGATGGCGGTGGCAGTCGGCAGTCCGGGCACTGACGGTGGCGAGACGTCCGCGGGGGTTGTCACTGACAAGGACGCACTGGGACTGGAGAGGTTGAGGGCAGCGTCGCGCGCCCGCACCTGAAAGACATAGGTCGTCTCCGGGAGGAGACCGGTGATCGTGCGCGCGGTCTGCCCGAGAAGGGGCTGCGGCGGATGAGGCAACGCGACGCCGTTCTGGTAGACGACATAGGCGGTGACACCGACGTTGTCGTACATGGCAGCCCAACTGAGCACGACCGAGACCGGGGTCAAGGAACTGGCGTAGAAATTGATCGGGGCGACCGGCGGGGTGGTGTCGGCCGGGGTCGTGACGGAAAGCACGGTTGAGAGCGGCGAGCGGTTGCCGGCGTTGTCTTGCGCGCATACCCTGAATTGATAGGAGGTCCGCGGTGTAAGGCCAGTGACCCACCAGTTCGGAGTGGCGCGGAGACCGCGATCGACCCCATCTTGAAACACCACGTATCCCTCGATTCCCGAGGCGTCAGTTACCGATGACCACAGCAAATTAACGCTTGCGGCGCTGATGTTGTTAGGCTCATTCCACGTTGGCGTCGGCGGCGGCTGGACGTCCAGGAAAGCGGCCTGTACAGTGGCGTGACCGGCGCCGACGATGAAATTCGCGGGGTTCGCCGTCGTCGAGGAAAGCGCGCCCGGGCCGCTCACGTGCGTCCACGACTT
>Ga0163154_10006028_pt1 | contig 15028 bp, 16 predicted proteins | sample OliLakLV19MP9P1_FD_148649 | JGI IMG/M metagenome (GOLD analysis project Ga0163154, IMG submission 148649) | Freshwater microbial mat bacterial communities from Lake Vanda, McMurdo Dry Valleys, Antarctica - Oligotrophic Lake LV.19.MP9.P1 | ecosystem: Environmental > Aquatic > Freshwater > Lake >... | reverse complement strand
GAAATAAATCAGATTAAGTTCACTCCTCCTAAAATCGTAAAGGATGAAGAGGTGAAACCTGAAGAAAAGATTGAGGAAATAAAGGAAGATCAGGTAATCAGTACTAAGACGGTAGAAAGTGATAATAAACAACAAATTGTACAGGCTCCTATTGATGACAAAGGCAGCCAGGTGGTAGAGGCTCCAAAGAGTGACGAAGAAGATAAAGTATTTACCAAGGTAGAGAATGAAGCAGAATTCCCTGGCGGAACTGCAGCATGGACGAGGTACGTTCAAAGAAATCTGGATGGTTTTAATCCTGCCGAAAATGGTGCACCTCCGGGAAAGTACCAGGTTATTGTAAGATTCATTGTAAGTAAAGATGGTTCTATCAGCGACGTACAGGCAGAGACTAAGTTTGGATATGAAATGGAAGAAAAGGCTATTAGTTGTATCAAAAAAGGTCCTAAGTGGAAACCTGCTTTACAAAACGGTCGTAATGTAAATGCTTATCGCAGGCAGCCTGTTACCTATGTTGTTCAGGACGAGTAGAACAGTTTTTTAAACTTTTTATATGTCCCCTTTCAATTGTTGAAAGGGGATTTTTTATGTAATACCAATTATACGCTGTTGTTAGTCCAATGCCGAAATCGATCGGCACAGGTTGGTACCAGCCTACCGGGAGTCAGGTTTACCAAATCCCTTCACACTAAACCATCGCACATAATTGCAGCCAGCACATCCCGATAGCTATCGGGAGCCTGTAATGAAATTATATTTGGAATAATAATCTTATGGAATCAGGTTGCCTTTTCATCATATAAAAAAATAATTATGGCAGCAATAGAAAATCATCCAACTGACAAAACAAACAAAAAATTCTTATTTAAAAAGAAAGATACCAGGGTTGATTTGACCCCTATGGTTGATCTGGGATTTCTTTTAATTACTTTTTTTGTATTTACAACCACCATGAGTAAGCCTACCGTAATGAAGATTGATATGCCCTTTGATCAAACAATTGAAACCAACGCAGTGTGTAATTCCTGTGCACTTACTGTGCTGCTTTGCAATGATGATGTTATCAAATATTATGAAGGCGATTTTACTGCCGCACAAATCCAATCAACCAATTATGCTGGTATAAGAGGAATTATCCTGAAGAAGAAGGAGTTGGTTAAGCGGGCAAGAGGTACAGCTGATGAGTTTGTCCTGATAATAAAGCCTACCGAAAAATCCTCGTTTAAAAACTTTATAGATATAACAGATGAGGTTACTATAAATCAGGTTAAGCGTTACTATCTGGATGAGGTTTCTTATGTTGAACAGAAATTGTTGTAACTGTTATTATGGCTTAACAATAGAGTTGTTGACACTAAATTTTTCCAAACTTTTTATAATAGGCAATTAATAATCCAGTAACCTCATTGTAGCTTAACTCTCCTGCTGGTTGCTGGTTATTGATTAAATATTTACTGTAAATCCATCTTACAACGGGTTCAACAGGGTTTTTATGCCGTTTATTAAATTGACTCCATTCATGCAAATCAGCCTTAACTTCTGGTAGTAATTGAGAGGCGAAATCTTTTACGGCAAATGAATCTGCTTTATATAGATTGCGTTGTGCATAAAGGAATAAATCAAGATATGTAGAATAATGAAAAAAGGTGTCTGTAGAAGCGGTAGCTGCCAGATAACCAACAAAGTTTGCCTCGTCTTCTTTTGCATAACCTAGCTGGTGGGCAGTTTCATGACAAAAAACATAGGGCTGTAAAAATTGCGGCACTGTAGTGTTAACCTGTGCTTCACCGGTAAAAGGATTATAGTATCCCATAAAACCAAGATAGTTACCGAGCCAGCCCCATAAGGAAGGTTTAATGGAGGTGGGATGATTAGCTAAAAATGGATATCGAATAGAAATATTTTGGTAGGCATCTTTTGTACCTTCTTTTAACAATCTTGTTGAAACTGAATATTGTCTTTTTTGTAAAATGGCTCGTTTGCCGCTATTTACCTTATTTAATAATATAGAATCGATTATCCTAAGGTCTTCAGGTTTATATTTCTCCAGCCTTAATCCTAACTGACTTGCAATACCTCTTCTGTTGTAATTTATCCCCCACAGAACATTAAAAAAAATATAGATTAGCAATAGCCATTTAAATGATTTTATGCCGGAAATAGGAAGTTTCCCCGCTGAAATGCTGTTGTTCCTGCAAAATCGCAATAACTGTGCAATTGTATAAATTAACCAGATTACAATTACTCCATAAAATAAATCACCAACACTAAATGGCAACCAGCCTAGTAAATACATTAATGATGTGGAGATATAGGGATAAATTCCTGTAGAATAATATTTTTCAATCCAGATGGTATTGTCTGATAAAAAGTGAATAATAATAGCAAAAAGCAGAAGTATTAAATTGGGTACCCATTTTTTAACTCTTTTCATATTTCCTTAAAAATAGTAAAAATGCCTTTAGCAGATATTTTTTCTTCTTGAATACTTCGATTATTGTTAAAAAAGTTTACCTTCGCCGTCCTTTAAATCTGTGGTTATGGGAAAAAGAAAGCCTTTTGAGATAGCTTTTGTGGGTTTGAAGCCAGGAATACATGAGTTTATGTATGAAATAGAGGATAGTTTTTTTGACGAAAACATCCTCCGTGAGTTTGAACATTGTATTGCGAAAGTAAAACTGCAGTTAGATAAGAAAACTAATTTTTTCTTGTTGAAATTTGAAATTGGAGGTAAAGCCGATGTTGTATGTGATCGTTGCAGTAACGTTTTAACCAAGGACCTGTGGGATGAATTTAACATGGTGGTTAAGATGGTTGATAACCCGGATGAGATGAATGAAAAGGAGGAAGACCCTGATATTCATTATATATCTAAAACAGAAAGTCACCTTTACCTGAACGACTGGATATATGAATTTGTGAGTTTGAGTGTACCAATGCAAAAAATGTGCAGCGAACAGGAGTTTGGCGGTGAGAAATGTAATACAGCGGTATTAGAAAAGTTGCGGACAATGGAGGTGAAGGATAACGGACAAAATGCCAATACAATTTGGAAAGGATTGGATAAATTTAAAAAGACAGATAAGAAATCAAAATAAAACAGCATTAATCAAATTTATAACAACAATTAAAATTAACAAATATGCCAAATCCCAAACGCCGCCATTCGCAACAACGCAGTGCAAAGAGAAGGACACATTATAAGGCTTCTGAAACTACTTTATCGGTAGATCCAACAACAGGCCTTACACATGTTCGTCATTGTGCTCACATTAGCGAAGGTAAACTTTACTACAAAGGACAGGTGGTTGCTGAAAAAGCGCCGCTTAAGGCATAATATTTTTCAAATACTGCATTCTAAGTTCTACATTCGATAATCAGCATGTGGCACTTAGAATTTTTTATTTAATGTATCTACCATGAATATTGCATTAGACATGATGGGTGGCGATTATGCACCTATAGAAGCAGTAAAAGGAATCAAAGCGTTTTTATCCGATCAAGGTAATTTGTTACCTCAGCTCACTTTAATTGGCGACCAGGACTCAATACAGCAACTGCTTTCACACTATGATATTGAAACCAACCGTATTACCATAGTTCATGCCAGCCAGGTTATAGAAATGCATGAACACCCCACTAAGGCATTAAAAGAGAAAAAAGAATCTTCTATAGCAATCGGATTTCATTTATTGGCCACCGGCGCTGTTGATGCCTTTATAAGTGCAGGCAATACCGGTGCAATGATGGTGGGTGCATTATTCAGCATCAAAGCAATTGAGGGGGTTAGCAGGCCTACCATTGGTGGTTATTTTCCCCGGGAGAATGGTAAATTAGGTTTGTTGGTTGATGCTGGTATTAATGCAGATTGCAAGCCTGAAAATTTGGTACAGTTTGCGTTATTGGGCTCCTTATTTGTTGAACATATCTGGGGCGTCAACAATCCCAGGGTAGGGCTGATAAATTTGGGTGAAGAGGAAGGAAAGGGAAACTTACTTGTACAAGCAACCTATCCATTGCTCAAAGATAGCAATCAATTAAATTTCATTGGAAATATTGAAGGACGGGATATATTAATGGACAAAGCAGACGTAATGGTTTGCGAGGGGTTTACCGGTAATGTGGTTTTAAAAATGGCTGAAAGTGTTTATGACATTGTACAACGCAGGGGTATACAGGACGAACACTTTGAACGTTTTAATTTTGAAATGTATGGAGGAGTGCCGGTATTGGGTGTTGCCAAGCCGGTAATTATTGGTCATGGAATATCACATGCTACCGCTTTTAAAAATATGATATTGATTGCACAAAAAATGATTGCTACCGAATTGCTGGCTAAGATGGAAACCGCATTTAGTAAATAATTTTTTGTCCAAATTGACCATTCCCTTTCTATTTCTTCAATCATTAAAATAAATCTAAGATCTACTTCCCCAGGTTCTCAAACATATCCTTAGTCATTCTTTCCAAATCATAATCCTCCTGCCAGCCCCAATCTTTTCTTGCTACACTATCTTATAGCATCAAGCCCCCAACAGATGTGATAATAATTACACCAGAACGCTCCTGCATATTAACTGGTGCCATATACAGTTTTGGAGTAGTGGCTTTTATTTCATCAACCTATTTGCTAAAAGGCAACTTTGCAACCAATTGTAAAAGCTGAATTAAAATTGGCAGACCGACTAATTTTATCTCCGTGTTTTTACCCATGATATTTTTGTTTCTCAAACTCAAATTACAAATTGGGCTACCTGCTTTTTTAATGCCGTTATCTAAAACTTTTTTAGTTACTTGAAAATGATTAATTAACATTACCATTTACTAATTTTTTTTACATTGTTCGTTATTATTCCTCTATATTCGCCCCTCACCTAAACTTAAATTAAAACCTAATGAAGCATTTTTCTAAACTTACTCTACTGAGTACATTTTTTCTATTTTTAACTGCCAGCACAATTCAAGCTGCGTTTCCAACTGGAAAAACCTCAACGCCTGCTATTGTGCTAAATGCAGAAAATGGCATTGAAAACAACGTTGTTGAAAAGCGAGCCACCAGTAAGGAACTGAGAAAGGAACTTAAAGCTTTAAAGCACGAAAACTCCAAGCCAATGGCCGGCAGTAAAAGCAAAGTAGTTGCTGCACTGTTGGCATTCTTTTTAGGCGGTTTGGGTATCCACAGTTTTTACATGGGGCAAAACAAAAAAGGCTTCATTCAATTGGGGCTTTCAGTAGTTGGTATTGTATTATTTATTGCGGGTATCGCTGGATTTGTTTCTGGCACGGGCGTAGCATTTCCTACAACTGCATTAATAGGATACCTGTTGCTTATTGGCGTTGGTATCTGGGCATTTGTAGATTTCATCCGTATTCTTACAGGTGGCCTTGCTCCTGAAGAAGGATTTAACGATTAATTTTAAGCACTAAATTTAAAATAAAAAAGAGGCTGCTTTGCATGCCTCTTTTTTATAAACATCCATGTTATCCAATCCAAATAAAATATGAAGATCATAGTAGCCCTCTCCCTTTTTTTAGTATTTGCTAAAATTTCACAAGCCGCTGATACCCTTTATTTTGCAGGCAATATAAAAATTTCAAAAACTGTATCATACAAATATTATCTGCGGTTTACAATTGACAGTGAAAATCAGTTAAATGGGTACAGTCTTTCGGATCCCGGCGGCCCGAGTGAAACAAAAACAAAAATTTCCGGTTCATTTGACAGTGTAAAAAAAACATTTAGTTTTCAGGAAAATAATGTTTTACGATCAAAGGTAAATTTAAAGGAGAATGATTTATGTTTTGTTCGTGCTACCCTTGTATTAAAAAAAAATAAACTTGTTGAAAGTTTGTCTGGCAAGTTTACTGGATTTAAAATTGATAAAAATACTGAATGTGCAAATGGACAGATAAATTTAATAAATACAGACAGGGCAAAAGTAATCCTGAAAACCTGGGACGAAGAAGATAAGTTTCATGATAATTCAAAAAAAATTGCACGGGAAAATAGCGGTAAATTGCTCACACTTTCAAATGAAAAGGGCAAGACATTATCTATCACCGGAAGTACCGTAAAGCTTACCTTTTGGGATAATGGACAAATCGATGGTGACAAAATCGCCATTTCTTTGAATGGAAAGTATATTTTGGAAGACTACAGCCTGACTGCCGAAACAAAAGTGATGGAAATCACGCTCTCCGGCAATGCTTTAGATACCTTGAAAATTATTGCTTTGAATGAAGGTACCATACCCCCAAATACCGCCGCAATAAAAATAGAGACGGCCGTCGAAAATTATCCTATTTTAACCAAGGCAATAATTAATGAAGTAAGAACAATTTATTTGGCAAAAAAGAAATCTGAATAAGATTCCGTAAGATTTATATATAATCTACCGGCAAGATTTTTTACTTCTTTAAATTGATAACTTAAGCCTGCTTTTAGAAAACATGAAGAAGCCGGTTGAGGTAAATAAAATATTTATTCTATTTTATAATTAAAGTTCAAAAAAAAAGCTACATCGCACAGGGGAGTTACCCGCCAACGAAGTTGGAGGTGAAGCCTAAACGATGATACTACAAAGAACTAAAGCTGAATTTAAATATAAATAAATCAAACAGCCTTTTGAAAACAATTTTTAGAGTTTTAAATTAATTTAAAACTCTAAAAACAGCTAAAAACCATGGATAATCTTTTTAATAGCTATTTCAAATTATCAAACATATCTTTCGTCATTCTCTCCAGATCATAATCCTCCTGCCAGCCCCAATCTTTTCTTGCTACACTATCATCAATACTTTGCGGCCAGCTGTTTGCAATCTGCTGTCGGTAATCGGGTTTATAAGTGATTTCAAAAGTGGGTATATGCTTTTTAATTTCTGCAGCAATTTCTTTTGGTGAAAAGCTCATGCCAGCTATGTTGTAGGATGTTCTCACTAATATTTTTGCGGCAGGGGCCTCCATTAATTCAATGGTAGCCTTTATGGCATCCGGCATATACATCATTGGCAGATAAGTATCTTCCTGCAAAAAGCATTCATACTTTTTTTCTTCCAACGCCTCATGAAAAATTTCAACTGCGTAATCGGTAGTGCCGCCGCCTGGTGCACTTTTATAACTGATGAGGCCCGGATAACGAATACTCCTTACATCCAACCCCCATCGCTGGTAGTAGTAGTTACACCAAAATTCACCTGCATACTTGCTGATGCCGTAAACAGAAATTGGTTCAATAATGGTTTGCTGTGGACAATTTATCCTGGGTGAAGTTGGCCCAAAAACTGCGATGCTACTGGGCCAGTAAACCTTATGTAAATGCTCTTCTTTGGCAATGTCCAGTACATTCAACAAACTCTGCATATTCAGGCTCCAGGCCAGGTTGGGATTTTTTTCTCCGGTAGCAGAAAGAATGGCCGCTAATAAATAGATCTGGGTAATATTTTGCCTTATTACCTGTACATGCAACATCTCCTTATTCATTACATCAAGGCTTACATAAGGCCCGGTACCTTTCAGTAACTCATTTTCTTCTCTTAAATCACTGGCTACCACATTGGCATTGCCATATATCTTTCTCAGTGCTAAAGTAAGTTCAACTCCTATCTGGCCACTGGCACCTATCACTAAAATTTTTTCCTTTATCATTTATGCAATCGTTTTATAAAACAAAATTACGGTTCTAAATATATTATACCGCCAGCTAACTGGAATAAGTGAATGACTCAATAGGATTGTTTTTTTAAATTTCATTTAGTGTATTTGCTGGTTCAAATCTTTTTAAGCTTTTTTACTATCATCATTTAATTATTTATTTTTCTTCAGCTGTTGTGCAATTTCGTTCGTTAAATCAATAACTGATTAAGAGCTACGTAATAAATGCCAGGCCGATATTAGTTGTTAGTTGCAAGGGCTGAAAGAAAACCACTATCCAGGATTTACTATCGATAAAGAATCATATTACTAAATCAATTATCTTACTTTCTTTAAGGTAATTAATGAGAAAAATATTTAACAGTACAATTCTATTTATTGAAATTGACTTTTTTAAAATAATTACTGGATGTGTATAATTATTTTAAAGCAATAAAAGTTAGCTACCAAAACTTTATCAGTTATTATTTATGAAAAAAAACTTGTTCATTTTTGTTTTCCTCAATTGTATGTTGCTTGAATTATCTGCACAAAACAAAATTGTTGACAGTTTGATTAATTGGGTAAATACAACCAATAAAATAGATTCACAATACATATTAACGCTGCATCGCATCAGCTATCGCCAAAGTGAAAAAGATATAAAACAGTCTTTTGCCTATTACGAGAAAGTATCTTACTACAGCGATAGCCTTAATTTTTTATTTGGCAAATCGCTGGCACAAATTAACCTCGGTATTTTGCTTAACATTTCTGCAAATTTTGATGCCAGTAATAAAGCCTATTTTACTGCAATAGATTATGCTGAATCCTGTGGAGCCCTTCGTTTAAAGGCGGTTTCTTTAAATAATATCGGTGAGAATTTTTTAACCTTGCGAGACTTTGAAAAAAGCCGCCAATATACAAAGGAGGCTATTGACATCAATACAAAATTAAAAGCATGGAGAGGCGTAGCTATCAATTACGAGCAGTTACAAAAATGTGATTTGGATGAACAATTATACAACAATGCTAAAGCCAATTTGCTACAGGGAATGCCTTTTGCCCTTCTTTCAAATGACAGTTATGTGCTTTCGCAATTTTATGTAGGTTTTGGTAAACTACATGCTATCAATAACCAGGTTGATTCTGCAGTTTTTTATTTTGCAAAGGCCATTGATGAAGCAAGGTTGCAGGGAGATTTAAAAAATGAATACAATGTGTACCTGGCACAGGTGCAGTTTTTAAAAATACTAACGCCGGAAGAAAAATTGATCCTGTTAAAAAAGGCTTCTAAGATTGCCATACAGACGGGGTATCTTGAAGGTGTTGCGGATGCTGCACAGCAGGTGTCTATTGTATACGATGGACTTAAGAACAAAGACTCCTCACTTGCCTATTATAGAATATATAGAAATACAGCCGATTCTTTATTTTCAGAAAAAAACAGCCGAAATGTTATTATCAAAGAATCGGAGTGGATGATTAAACGGAAGGAAATCGAAAATGTACACCTTAAAGCATTGGCTGTATTACAAAGTGAAGACCTTGCTATCAAAAATTTTTTATTATTAGCGTTGGTTGTATTATTAATATTTACCGTTGCTTTCGCTATTGTTTTTTATAAATCGAGGGAAAATAAAAAGAAAAGAATAGAAGCTGCATTAAAGCAGCAAATAGTAGAAACAGAAATAGCAGCTTTAATGGCTCAGATGAATCCGCATTTTATTTTTAACTGCATTAGTAGTATCGACGGGTTAATTCAGGGGGATGAAAAATACAATGCCACCAGGTATCTGAATAAATTTGCAAAACTTATCCGCAATGTATTAGACAGTTCTAAATCGCCTACCATCGAACTTACAAAGGATACAAAAACCTTGCAATTATACATCGACCTGGAACAACTGCGAAGTGAAAATAAATACAGTACACAGTTGCATATTTCTGATGAAATGCAAAACAGTGATTACCGGGTACCACCCCTGGTAATTCAGCCTTTTGTAGAAAACGCCATTCATCATGGTCTTAGAAACCGGCAGGATAATAATGGGTTGCTTACAATTGATATTTTGAGAGAAGAAGATACTATTTGCTATACCATCACTGATAATGGAATTGGCCGGACAGCATCAGCTAAATTAGCTAAGCACAATCATCAATCCTATGGGATAAAGATGAGTACCGACAGGATTAAAATGTTTAATTTGGAAACAACTGCTTCAGTAATCATTGAAGACCTTTTTGAAAATGAGCAAGCATCTGGAACAAGAGTAACAGTAAAACTTACGATTAAATGATTAAAGCAATCATAATAGAAGATGAGGCAAGAAGCAGGCAGTCGTTGAGGAAGAAATTAGTGGACTATTGCCCACAGGTAAATATAGTAGCCGAGGCTGAAAGTGGGCAGCAAGGTATTGCGCTTATTGAACAACACCTGCCGCAGGTAGTATTTTTAGACATAGAAATGCCACTGATGAACGGGTTTGAAATGTTGCAACAGATTCCAAAGAAAAATTTTCATATCATTTTTACTACAGCCTACGACCAATATGCCATCAAAGCTATTCGCTATTCCGCTTTTGATTATTTATTAAAGCCGGTAGATATTGAAGAATTAATAATGGCTGTTGAAAAAATCAGCAGCAGTATCTCTGCAACAGAGCAGGAGAAAAAAGTTGAAACCCTCCATCATAACCTGGTTTTAAGTAAAGAGCTTAACAAAATTGCCATACCTACATCAGGAGGACTGTTGTTTTTTGAAATCAAAAATATTACTCACCTGGAAGCACATAGTAACTATACCCATATTTTTTTTAACAACAGATCCAAATTAATATCTTCTAAAACATTGAAAGATTTTGATGAATTACTTCCCTCAACAATGTTTTTCCGTACCCATCATTCACATGTAATTAACCTGAGTTGTATAAAAAAATATATAAAGGGAGATGGGGGGAAAATTGAATTGCTGGATGGCACCTTTATTGATTTAGCAAGACGAAAAAAAGAAGCATTTTTAAAAATGATAGGGCAATAAATTAATCAAGGCTAAGTTGCTAAACAACAATATTTGGGAAAATACCGATTGGTTTTTAAAAAAGGCACTTTCAAATGCAGCTTACCTTAAGTGTTCAAAAAAAATAGATAAGCTATTCTTTATTCTTTTTCTCATTCAACAATGCCTTATCTGCTTTTTTAGTTGAGTCTTTAATTCTTTGTTTTTCTTTCTTCTTAAAATAGCCTCTTAATAAAAAATTACTTTTAGCAGCCTTTAAAGTTTCATTAGCTGCGTTGGAAGTTTTATTTATGCTGGCCGCAGTTTGTTTAGCAGCAACAATCGTGCTTTCTAACCTATCTGCAAGTTTGTCATCAGCAAGCAAGCGGCCAACCGTGCCTTTTCCACTGTTTATTTTTGCAACTATATCAGCAAGCCCGTCTGTAACAACTGATGCGTTGGTAGATATTTTAGAAATATTATTCATAATCAAATCAACATCAACAGGGTTGGTGCTAAGTAGTTTGGAACCGTTTTTTGCCACGGGCGATGTGCTTGTGCCCGGCGCAATTAATATTAGTTTGTCGCCCATTAGGCCATCACTGCCAATGCTGGCAACGGCATCTGTTTTAATAAATGGCTGAATTTTCTTTTCTATGCTTAATGTGAGTTGCACACATGTATCACTGGTAATGCTGATACCTTCAACCGTACCGATATTGATACCTGCAAACCGTACAAAATTACCTTCCCGTGTGCCGGAAATATTTTTAAATTCTGCATAAACTACAAAAGTATCCCCAAACAATTTTTTTTGTTTGCCAATAAAAAAAATCAATCCCAGTAGCAGCGCCAGACTAATAATTACAAATATTCCGGTTTTAACTTTTTGTCCTATAGTTGTGTTCATATATTTTATTTAAAGAATGAGCGTATATATTCATCTTGTGAATTTTCCAATTCATCATAAGTTCCTTCAGCAATAAAAACGCCATCGTCTATTATCAATAGCCTGTCTGCAGTTATTTTGGCGCATGGAATATCATGCGTAATAATTACCGAAGTTGCCTGGTATTTTTTCTGAATCTGCAACATTAAATTGCTAATCTCTTTGGAAGTAATAGTATCTAGACCTGTAGTAGGTTCATCATACAAAATTATTTCCGGTTTTACTACCAGTGTTCGTGCAAGCCCCATGCGCTTGCGCATACCACCACTTAAGTCTGCTGGCATTTTATCAATTGCATCTGCAAGTCCTACTGCTTCCAATACCTCAACACAACGTCTTTCAATGAGCGCTTTATCCTTAATTTTTAAAACCCGTTTTAATGGAAAAACCAGGTTCTCCCTAACTGTCATAGAATCGTACAATGCTGCCCCCTGAAAAAGAAATCCAATCTTGCAACGCAATTCTTTAAGTGCATCTTCTTTAAGGTCTTTTACCTCTTCTCCCAATACTTTCAGTGATCCTTCATCCTGCGTTAATAAACCTGCAATGCATTTGATAGTAACAGATTTGCCACTTCCGGACTTGCCAAGTATTACTACATTTTCGCCCTTGTTAACAGTAAGATTGATGCCCTTTAGAATAGCCTTATCTCCAAAACTTTTTTTTAAATCTTTTATCTCAATAACTGCCTCCATTGTTAATTTAAAATTTAAGAATATAAAAGGGAATTAGTTAGTTGTACAACGATTCCATCAATAACAATAATCCAAATAGAAGAAGTAACTACGGCTGAATTGGCCGCCAGTCCTACGCTCGCTGTTCCATTATTATAGGTAAACCCTTTAAAACAGCCAACAAAACCAATACTTAGACCAAAGAATATCGTTTTAATAAATGCAGGGACAATGTCAGTATAGTCAAGAATAGTAAGCGCTTTGTTGAAATATAATTTCATACTTATTCCATTATTCATTGCCGCTGCAATATACCCTCCCACCAATGCCATCGCATCTGCAAAAATGGTCAATAGCGGAATCATAATGGCACAAGCCAAAATACGGGTTACCACTAAAAACTGAATAGGATTGGCACCGGAAACATTCATGGCATCAATCTGTTCAGTTACATTCATACTGCTTAATTCTGCGCCGATACTGGAAGCAATTTTACCTGCACATATTAATGCAATTATAACAGGGCCTATTTCCCGTATGATTGATACAGAAACCATACTTGGGATATAACTTTCTGCGCCAAATTCTTTTAAAGTTGGTAGCGATTGAAGTGTCATTACAATACCCAGGATAAAGCCGGTTAAAGTAACTATGCCAATTGACTTGTAACCGATAATATAGGATTGACGAAACAACTCATCCCATTCAAATCCTTTTTTAAAAATGTTGCGGATAAATGATTTAAAAAAATATGCCTGATCGGCTACTGCCACCAGCGATTGTGTAAAGGGTATTTCTTTTCGCATAATTTGTACAATACTTTAATCAAATGGGTTTGCAACAATGAATAATTTGATTGCTTATACTTACATACAATAAGCGAATCACCTGCCAAAAAAAAACAATTGTATTTAACAGGAGACAAGATGCAACAGGATGTTTACTTGTAAAATGATTATATCATCATTAAGTTAATGGGAAAAAAATTCTACAGAATTAGCATACGCAAGCCGTATTTATATAAACCCGTCTACAACATTGGAGGAGAAGAAATCAGAATAAGTGCAGTAGTTTTTCGAGGTCATCCGGCGTATCAATACAATGACTTTCGTGTGCAGTAGTTACACATTTTATTGTAAAGCCATTTTCTATCCAGCGAAGTTGTTCTAATGATTCAGCCTTTTCCAGGAAAGATACAGGAAGCGCTGTTATTTTTTCGAGTACATCTTTTCTGTAAGCGTACATACCTACATGACGAAAATAATGGTGGTGTTGATGCCATTCTTTTTCATCAATTCCTTTTATAAATGGTATCACCATCCGGCTAAAATAAAGCGCCTCTTTATTTACATTGAGTACAATTTTTACTTCGCCTTTATTAAATAACATTTCATAATTATCTACCGCAATCATTTGTGTTGCCAACTCAGTTTTTCCATCCTGCAATACAGCAGCCAATTCGTCTATTTGTGCTGGTTCTATAAAGGGTTCATCGCCTTGAATGTTGATGACATATTGGTATTCTTCCTGCAGTTGTTGCAGTGCATCCCAGCATCTGTCTGTACCACTTGGGTGATGTGCTGCTGTCATTACAACCTCGCCACCAAAACTTTTAACATGATTAAAAATTTGTTCATCATCCGTAGCCACCACTACTTTGTTTAACAGCTTGCTTTTGGCTGCCTGTTCATACACACGATGTATCATGCTTTTACCTTTAATATCAATTAAAGGCTTGCCGGGAAAACGGCTGCTGGCATATCTTGCAGGTATTATTCCTACTATCATATTTTTCAGGCTTGTGTAATTTCGTTATCCAGCAGTGTATAAGATAAAGTGGGGATTTGTTTTTTTACACCCAGGTATGCCTGGTAAGGTTCACTAAATTTTATCCGATGGTCAATAGCCGTAACATAATTATTTGTCATCACCATTATCATCTCTGATATCTCTCTTAAAGCATTGTTGTTACCATCAAAAAAAGTAACATAATCTACCAGCCTGTTGTTTTTGGCATATTCTATCAATATAGGATTAGCGGCTCTGTTTACCATCATTCTTACACCTACTAACCTGGCAACTGATAAATCCAGCACATCGTCAAATACAAACATTACTTCGGAGGGAGAAATATTATGTTGTTTACACAAATGCAAAATCGCCTTTTCTTTGTTAGCTACTTTATAATAAACAGCATTAAAATTTTCCCGCCTGGCATATGAAAAAGCCAATTGATTATTTTCGCCAGTAATAATGGCTGATATAGGTATCTGCTTATTGAGCAAGTGATGGTTGAAACGGATGAGGTTGATGCCCATTGAATCTACCTCGCTAAAAGTGCTGTGGCCATCAATGTTTTTTTGACCGTTGTTAAATACACCGTCCCAATCAAAAACGAATGCTTTTATAGTTCTGAATTTTTGTCGTAATGCTGTGGAATTAATTACAAATTCTCCTTTAAAATAATCTTCAAGAATGGAACTAAACTGCATGGTGCTAATGGTTAAATTATTGATTGATTAGGATACATTTCAAATCTGAAAGCGCTCGAATGTCGCTGGCTGGTGTTGCGCTAGCCAGGCAATCAACTGTGGGCGGTGCCCCCACCGCCCACACTCTTAAAAAAATACTATAACGATCTTATTCAAAAAATAAGCCATCGTTAAAGGATGGCTTATTTTTTAATTCGATTCTAAATCCTGTATGTCGAGCATTCCAATTGGTTTGCCGTTATCAGTAACCAGTATTGTATCTACATTTGTTTTCTTAAACATCGC
>Ga0163154_10006027_pt1 | contig 15031 bp, 6 predicted proteins | sample OliLakLV19MP9P1_FD_148649 | JGI IMG/M metagenome (GOLD analysis project Ga0163154, IMG submission 148649) | Freshwater microbial mat bacterial communities from Lake Vanda, McMurdo Dry Valleys, Antarctica - Oligotrophic Lake LV.19.MP9.P1 | ecosystem: Environmental > Aquatic > Freshwater > Lake >... | reverse complement strand
GGTATCGGGCTATGGCAAAATCGCTGAAGTCACTTTTAAATGGGATTATGTCATCATCATTGACGTAATTGACCGTACCGATTCCAAGATTATCCCGTTCGTCGTGCCTGTCACGGGCATCCGCGCCATAGACGCAAACGGCAATATCAAAACCCTTTCTGTTCCCATCCAGCTGGACACCGTATGGATCAAGCTTGAAAACACCAGCCCGACGACCAACCCTGCCCTCTCCGAGCAAGTAGAAGTATTCCCGAATCCCGCAACCGACGAAGTATTGGTCTACTTGAGCCACCTTTCGATGGAGCAAATCGAAATTGTCAATATATTGGGACAATCTGTCGCGCATTCAGCAATATCCACTGGAAAATCTACCCATCGCTTCAGTGTGGCCGGCTGGCTGCCGGGCCTTTACACGCTCCGGATTCAAACGGCAGAAGGAATGGTGGAAAAACGGCTGATGGTAGGCGGGTGATTTTCCTGCGGGTAATTTCCTTGCGGGTAATTTTCTGAGAAGTAATTTTCTGAGAAGTAATTTTCTGAGAAGTAATTTTCTGAGAAGTAATTTTCTGAGAAGTAATTTTCTGAGAAGTAATTTTCTGAGAAGTAATTTCCTGAGAAGTAATTTCCTTGAGGGTAATTTCCTTGAGGGTAATTTCCTTGAGGGTAATTTTCCTGCGGGTAATTTCCTTACGGGTAACATCAGTTATGGAGTAATTTTTTAGGTAATTTTCAAATACAAGCGCCGTCCACGATACAGATCGGGACGGCGCTTGTATTTGAAAATTACCTAAAAAATTAATCCTCAGAAAATTACTTCTCAGAAAATTACTTCTCAGAAAATTACTTCTCAGAAAATTACCCGCAGGAAAATTACCTGCAAGAAAACTACCTGACCAGCGTCACATCGCCTTTATACAGCAGCACCCGTCCGTCAATCATCAGAATCTCTGCATAATAGGCGAATACTGCCGGCACCATCAACTTCCCGTCGTGGCGACCATTCCAGCCGTGCGCCGGGTCATTGGGTTGGAAATTCTGATCCTGGAAGACCATTTCTCCCCAGCGGTCAAAGATCTGGAACGACTTGATTTTCACAATTTGATCGTCATCCGCGAAGATATAAACCTTGTCGTTTGCTCCATTCGCATCCCAGGGCGAGAAGGCATTGGGAATGTAGATATGCGGCTCATTGTCTACCCGGATCAGTACGCGGTCCTGGGCTTCGCAGCCATCGTAGCTCACAATTTTTACCGTGTATTCCGTTTGCTTCACCGGTTTTGCTCCTGGTGTAAGCAGTCCAAGGATGGTTTTGTCTTTGAAATACAGGCCATCGATGGGCATCCAGATGACGGTGTCAATCAAAGTAAGCGGGTAGCCAAGCGGCAACGAGGCTTGCAGGGTGAGCGAATCGCCCAGGCTAACTTTCAATTCCGGAACGATGGTAATCCCCGGATCGAGTGCCTTCGGCACCACCAATGTTTTTTGGAACTCACAACCGTTTACATCCTGAATCATCAGTTTGTAAGTAGCGGGTGCGATTTTCGCAAATTCCAGCTCTGGTGAGAAGGTTTTGCCGCCATCAATCGAGTAGAGATACGGACCAACACCGCCTGCAACTTCAGTAATGCTGATTACGCCATCGTTGTCCTTGCAACTGGGCTCGTCAAGTTTAATGACGAAATTGGTCGGCATATTCGCTTCACGAAACACGACTACATCGTCGGTGGACGTACATCCTGTGCTGGTGTTGCTCACTGTTAATTTATAGACACCTTCCTTGTTCACTTTCGGCTGGAGCGTACCGGAACCTGAAATGAACTGGCCGCCCAGTGTTGTCCAGATATAAGTATAGGCCGGTCCGGTAGAACCATTGCCTTGCAGCGTTACTTCTTCTACGGTGCAAGTAAGCGTGAACGGAGTACCAGCCTCAGCAACAGGCAGCGCAATGTTGGAGCCGACAGCGACAGAAAGGGCGTTGGAGCATCCGTTATTGGTGTTCAGCACGGTGAGCGTGTAGTTACCGGGAGCATTTGCTACCGTTGTGCTGGTCGAAAGATTGCCGATGAGATTGCCGGTAAGGGTCGTCCATGCATACACGATGCCGTTGCCACTTTGCGAAGCAGAGCCATTGAGCGGCACTTCCGGCTTGATGCAGGTAAGGATGTCAGGTGTAGCGACCGCCACGATGGGCAATGCAACGTCCACACTTACCAGTACGTCGTCAGAAGAAGAGCACCCGTTGTCGCTGTTGACTACATTAAGTGTATAGGTGCCGCCAGCGACCACCGTTGGGGTCAGCGTGTTGGCGCCCGTCAGGATTTGTCCACCCGACCATTGGTAAAAGTAGTTGATGCCACCGCCCTGACTCGAGGTGGTTCCGTCCAATAGCAGCGAGGTAATTGAACAGCTGATCAGGCCGTCGGCACCTGCTTTGGCATTCGGGTTCTGGATATCCTGAGTTACAGTGGCCGTGGTCGTTGTTTTGCAGCCGTTTTCAACGTTCGTTACCACCAGGATATAGGTACCCGGCTTGTTGGCCTTCGGCAACAATTTATTCGTCAAATCTGTAAAATTACCGCCAGCAGTCGTCCAATCGTAGGTGTAATTTCCGGTAGACGAGATGGTTCCATCTAGTGTAATTTCCTTTGTTTTACACGTCAATACAGCAGGCGTTTGTATGGCTGAAATGGGCAGGATTACATTGTCGTCCACCATCGTGCTGGCAGTACTGGTGCATCCGTTCACCGTATTTGTAGCGGTGAGGATATAGGTACCCGTAGCATTTACAATTGGAGTCAAAGTAGTAGAACCCGACACGATATTGCCGCCTGGGGTAGTCCACTGATACGTAAAGGTTCCGTTGGAATTCACTTCCCCTGCCAGATTGGTGGAAGTTACCGCACACGTCAGGGTGGGTATTGGGCCAGCCTCAATATCAGGTGTAGCGACGTCTTCGTTGACGGTGACGCTTGAAAATGCTTTGCAGTTGTTGGTTGTGTTGGTGACGATGAGCTCGTATTTACCCGGCTTATCAATAACTGGGCTGAGCGAGGTGTTGCCTGACACAATGTTGCCACTGCCTGAAGCCAGCCATTCATACGTGAACTCCGTGCCGCTGCTGGAACCCGCACCATTCAAGGTAAGCGTGGTGGCTGTGCAGGTGAGCTGTGCCGTATTGCTGGCAAGGGAGACAGGTACATTGGCAGCTTTGGTGATTTGAACATCAGCAACCGTCGTGCAGCCATTGGTTACATCGGTAACCGTCAGGTAATAGTTGCCCTCACCATTCACCGTCGGATTCAGAATCTCATCCGAAGTAGTAAAGTTACCAGTATTTGTCGTCCAGGCATAGATGAACCCAGGTCCTGTGCTCGCGGTTGCCTGTAGCGTGTAACTATCAGCCGCGCACGTCAGCTGGAAGCCAGGCCCTGCATCGGCCTGCGGCTGATCGAAGTCAGCGTTGAGCACGGCACTATCTGTACTGGTACAGCCATTGGCAGTATTTGTCACCATAAGTTGATAAGTACCCACCTCATTAACCGTAGGCGCAGAAGTATTTCCGCCGGCGATGATGCCTGGGCCGGTCCAGGCAAAGGTATACCCTGTGCCTGGCGGATTGCCGGTACCTCCCAGAGAAAGTTGCGGATTGTAGCAGTTCAGGATTTCGTCACCTCCTGCATCGGCAGGCGGGGCGAGAATATCCTGCCCAACTGGTACGGTGAGCGAGGACGAGCATCCGTTGGTGTTGTTCGTGATAACAAGCGTGTAGTTGCCAGGCTTCGTAACAGTCGGTGTGAGCGTAGTGCCTCCCAAGGTGACAGACGGGCCATTCCAGAGGTAAGAAACGTTGGCCCCTGTTGTACTGCCCGCACCATTCAGGCTGATCTGACTGCCATTTTTACAGTTCAAAACGCTGGGTGTAGCGACTTGCACCATGGGATCGTTCGCATCTGCCGAAACCTGTACCTGACTCGTGCTTGTGCAACCGTTCTGGGTATTGGTCACCATGATTTGATACGTCCCCGGTTCATTCACAGCAGGACTAACGATATTGACGGAGGAAACAAAATTGCCCGAAGTGCCGACCACCGTCCAGGCGTAGGTGAAATTTGCTCCCGCACTGCTTCCACTGCCGTTGAGCGTGAGCGAAGGCTGGGTGCAACTGAGCACAGCCGTTGTACCAGCATTGGCTACAGGGGGTGCAATGTCTGCATTTACGTTGACATTGAACGTAGCGGTGCAGTTGTTCGAGGTGTTGGTGACCAGCAGCGTGTACAGCCCACTTTTACCGACCGTAGCGGTAGCGGTATTTCCACCTGAAATAATCTGCCCGCCGATTGTCCCCCATTGATATCCAAAAGTCGCCCCTGCGGATGACCCTGCCGAACTTAATGTGACTTGCTGGATAGCGCAAGTTAAAATGCCGGAAGGAGTGGCCACGGCTGTCGGCAAATTGGAATTACTGGCGACTGTAGTGCTGGCAGTACTGGTGCAACCGTTTGAATTGTTGGTCACCACCAGGGTGTAAGTGCCTGCTGCCGTCACAGTCGGTGTAAGCGTGGCAACTCCAGCGCCGATGCCACCGCCGGTGCTGGAGGTCCAGTTGTAGGCGAAGACCGGGCCATTGCTGCTGCCGTTGCCGTTGAGTTGGATCACAGGGGTCGTGCAATCAAGTTGCGAAGCGGGTGCGACCACAGCGGTCGGTTTGGCAATGTTCTGGTCAATCACTATGGTGGCCGTGGTGGAACAGCCGTTCTGTGAATTCGTTACCAGCAGTGTGTAAGTGCCCGGCTGATTCACAGTTGGGGTAGGTGTGTTGCTTCCTGTAGTAAAATTACCTCCTGTAGTTGTCCACGAATAAGCCAGGTTCGGGCCGATCGGTGCATTCGGGTCGCCCAGCGTTTGAGTAGTCGTCAAACAGGTAAGCGTTGCAGGTGAACCGGGATTGGCTACGGGTTTTTGAATATCCTGCGTGACGAGAATGCTGGCATTGGCCGTACAGTTGTTCGCAATATTCGTGACCAACAGCGTGTATGTGGCAGTCGCATTGACAATGGGGGTCAAGGTATTTTGACCCGAAACAAAGCCTGATCCGGTGCTGGATGTCCACAAGAAGGTATAGCCCGTCCCAGTGCTGGAACCATTGCCGTTGATCGTGAGCTGAGCCGTATTGCAATTGAGGTTGCCTGTCACTGCGGCATTGGCCAACGGTACGGAATTGTCTTGCGCGACGGTTATTGTTTCGGTATCCGAACAGCCATTGCTGTTATTCGTGATGATCAGGGTATACTGGCCGGATTCATTGACGACCGCATTGGCTGAAGTTTGTCCACTTTGAATATTGCCATTGATCGTTGTCCATGAGTATGAAACGCCGGTTGCGGGCGTAGAGCCACTGCCATTGAGCGTCACCGTTTTATTGGTGCACGACAGAATGGCCGGCGGTATAATTGCAGCATTGGGAACAGTGGTATTTTGATTGACGGTTACGCTGCTGCTGGTGGTACATCCGTTGGTCGTATTGGTAACAACGAGTATATAAACCGCTGGCGATCCGGCAATGGCATTGAGCGTAGTCGCTCCTCCGATGATGTTGCCGACTGGGGTGGTCGTCCACAGGTAAGTAAAATTCGCCCCAGTGCTGCTGCCTGTACCGTCCAGATTGACATTGGGCAGAGCACACGTGATGGTCTGCTGCGGACCTGCTACAGCGTTTGGATAAGCCACTGTGCTGTTGACCTGAACCTGTGCTGTGGAAGTACATCCGTTGCCAGCGTTGGAGACTTTCAGTACATAAGGACCGGGAGCATTCACGGTCGGGTTCAGGGTAGTAGATCCCCCCGTGATGTTGCCCGTACCGGAAGTAGTCCAGAGATAATTAAATCCAGAGCCGCTGCTGCTACCTGTACCATCTATCGTAACGGCGGTAACGATGCAGGTAAGTCCGTTTGCCACATTTGCTACGGCAGTTGGAGCAGCAAAATCACCTACTACGGATGCAGTCGTCGTTTTAGTACAGCCATTTTGATCGGTCACAGTAACCGTGTATGTCCCCTGCGTAAGGTTGATAGGGTCTTGAAGGGTGGAGCCATTATTCCACTTGTACGCGAAGCCAGGCGTACCGCCTGTTACATCCAAATCAATCGAACCGCCTGATGGTGTAGTACAATTGGGGCCCGTAACAGTTACAACGGTCGGAGTAACCGCATTGGGTGCGATCACATTGTAGGTCTGTGAATTGGTACATCCGAAGCCATCGGTCACAGTGACCACATAAGTTCCCGCTTGCAGGTTGAGTGGGTCGGGCAAATTAGTGATAGGCTGTGGCCCTTGCCAAACGTAGTTGTATGGCCCTTGTCCGCCCAGCACGGTGGTATTGATAGACCCATTGGTCTGTCCCGCGCATTTCACATTGGAAACTATACCCGTCATACTCAGATTGGATTCCTTGACAAGCAATGCGCCTTGCCCCGGACCTGCACACCCCCTGCTGTCAATCACACTGGTCAATTGATACAGACCTATCTGGTTGATCGTCATGGTATAAGGATCATCGGTGATGTCTGTAATGGGTGTTTGCGGGTCTCCGTTGAGGGTATAGTTGATTTCAAATGGCCCCACTCCATTAAAATTGATCACAATGGTCCCCGACTGCCCTGGGCAAAGTTGCGGTGCTGGCGGCAGGAGCTGCGCAGTCGGCGGAGCGTTTACAATAACGCGCCCGGTAGCTACGATTGATTTGCCACAAGCATCCGTTACAGTGACTTTATAGTCGGTAGACACCGCTGCATACGGCGAAATGGTTTCGGTGGTGGTACCATTGGCCCACTTATAGGTGTACGGTTCAGCCCCACCTTCTGGTGTTACTGTGAGCACACCCACGCCGGGGCCACAGATTTGCACCGTGTCTACCAATGCTTTCACCGGCAGCAAATCCTTGATGGTCAGGATAGTTTGTGGCAGCAAACAAGAGCATGGGTTGACCAGTGTAATAATAATGGTTTCATCGCCCTCCAGCAAGGCATCCGTCAGGATATTGACAGTGAGCTCCAGTTTATCCTTTCCTGATGGAATGACGATAGAGCTGGGAATGGGCGTGTAATCCAAACCAGGTGTAGCCGTTCCAGTGATGACGTATTGTACCACCAAGGGTATGTTTAGGTTGGAGCCTACCCGGTCAAAGATGAGCTTCACCGTACCGCAGCCTTCGTACACAGCATCCACGTCGGGATCGCCGTTGACGGCCCAGTCTACAGAGGCATTTCCACCCGCGTCGAAGGAACCTTCTTTCAAAAATACCGCTGAATCGAAAATACCATCCCCTACGTCACCGATTTTAAGTTTGATGTGGTAAGTCTGGCAAGGTACCACCGGCGCCAATGCCACCATGCGGCGGGTGAACCCGTCAAATTGCAATTCATTCACTGCGGCCGCAACCGAAGGAGTGACCTTCCCGCAATTGTTGCCGCTGGCAGGGGTATTATGGACGTAGAATCCATTGTTGGTCTGGTGGTTGACATTATTAATGGATACAGGAGCGCCTGATGGCAACACAGCGATGTTTTGAGTGCCGCTAAAACCGGGACCAGAAATAAAAAAGCCGAACACATCATTGAATTGTGTACCAACATATTCGCAGTATTCTTCAGAAGCAAACACATACTCGAATGTAAGGGGCGTTTGGGTGGGCGTAAAGTCAAACTCGATATTGGCCATATCGAAGATGGAGCCCCCGTTGGCTAAGCCACTCAGGTCCGAGTCGCCTGTACCATTTCCATAGCCTGCACTGGCATTGTCCTGATCGTTCGGGCCAGGGCATACATTGATATCGCCAGTTGCCATCACCATACCAGTCGCAAACCCCACATTGGTTTGACCATTGGTAAAGGTACCAATCTGGCCACCCACACCTGCAAACGTCACCCCGGTGATATCAAAACAGTTGCCACCGATCAGCACTTCTTTGACCAATTCCTCTGCACTGCCGCCAGCTTGAACTTCAAGCACGGCCATATCTTTCAGGTATTCTTTCAGTTTTTTCTTGGTGCATGTCTGGCACATCAATGATACATAGTGGCGAGGCGGATCAGCGGGATTAACCGTGCACGGATAGTCGAACCGAAAACTGGCTGTCGCCCCGGAAGCCACAAAACGAAGTTGTCGGGATGCAGCCTCCCAACCCAGTACATTCAGTGCGGGGTCAATGGCTGATACAGCAGGTTGACACGCCCCCATTGCAGGGTCGTTCGGAACGACCAGGGCATAGGTTTGCCCTTTGAGCAATTGTTCGAAAATCACTACCTGGCTGGCCGAATACGCCGTGATGACGTGTCGCTGCTGATGCCCGTCGAGCACGAGCGGCGTGGTGGGGTTTGTGTTTTGAGCTTGCGCCGTATTATGAACAACGGTCGAAGCCAGACAAAACACTGCAAGAAGAAATGTGTGTGTAGAAGTTTTGCGCATATTAGGAAGAAGGCTTGGATTGTGAATCGGTGGCTGGCTGATTGGCTGTCAGTTCTTCAATATCAGTTGATGGTATAGGCGGCACTGAAAAATCAAGAAGCAGAATGAACACTGAATGCGTGTGAAACGATGCGACTTTACCGTTCGAAAGGAATCTCAACGACCGTCGCAACGGTGCTGAGATGCACACAAGAAATGGATTGAATATGCCCGGGGGAGTGGATTAGAAGGCAAAAGGCCGTGTTCAGCGCCTGTTTGGCAGATTTTACGGTAGGACAGAATCAAATTCGACCGCAGAAAAGCCGCGCAATAGTACGAAAAATTTCAACTCTCTGATTTCCCTGTTTACAAAAATAAAGTATTTCGACGAATGGGATCTATTGCTGTTCTGAGCACCTGATAAGCGTAAATTCGCAGGAGATAATTTTGGCGGCACATGGATAAAACCTTGAACAGGTCCTCTACGAAAAAAATTGGGGCTATGCAGTACACTTTTTTCAGAGAAAAAATATGTGCCACACAGCCCCCAACTGCACTATTGAAAAATATTTTTGGCTTACAACTTCGTAATCCGCACTGTCTTCAACTGCTGATCCCCCAAACGAACCCGCGCAAAGTAAATGCCGGTCGGCAGGTCGCCCACCGGCAATTCAATGAATTCCAGAGAGCCGGCCGGAATAATGAGCGTATTCAAGACAGCCCCGTTCATATTGACGATCTGAATTTCAATTTCTGATTCAAAAACCAATACGTTTCTGATGTTCAGCGTCGTGTTCACCGGGTTGGGCGTGATGACGACCGCTCGTTCCGTAGAAATATCCAGACTCAGTACCACGACTTGCGAGAAGGCCAGGGTGCCGTTGGCGTTCTCCCGTTTGATGCGGTAAAAATTCTCTCCGTTCAGTGGTGTCTGGTCAATAATGCTGTATGAATTGGGACTGTTTGTTTTATGTTGCCCCATCACATTGGTCACTTTTTCCCAGGTGATTTTGTCTTCCGAATGCTCGACCGTGTACATGTACTGGTCATTTTCGGGTTGGGTGGTCCAGGAGACTGCTACCGAAGTAAGGCCTTGCGGTGAAGCCACAATGCTTTGAATAAAAGACCCACAGCCCGGAGATCCGGCAGGCAACACGGTAATGGTCACGATGTTGGTTTCCAGGAAAGAAATACAACCTTCCCGGCGGGCACAACGCATATAATAGGCCGTTGCGTGCAACGGGCCAGGCTGGTAAGAAGCGGAAGTAGCACCCGTGATACCCACCCATTGCGGTGGAGACTGACCGATTGCCACCAGTTGAAGCCACTGGTATTGAATAGGGCCTGTTCCGCCCGTAACCGGCAGCACACCCGTGATCGCGGCAGGCGTTTCGCCCTCACAGATCGTGTGGTTGCAGCAGATGATCCCTGCATTCAGCACATTTTCGCATTTGATGTGGATACCCGCATCAAAGCACGGGTTATCGGCTGCGCCCGGCATGATGGTAAATGACGCAGTTTTACCGTTGGTGCCTGCATCGCTGTCCTTGCAGTCATTCGGTACGAAGTCTTTTTGGGTAAACTGATATCCCGACGGAATACCGCTGAACATGATAACATAAGAGCCAGGAACCACGCATGTGAACTGATATTTGCCCGCAGCATCCGTGGTGACCATGCCCACCGTAACATCATCGCCATTGCCGAAGATGCCGTCAGGACCCGCCTGAATGAGCATCACTTTCACATTGGGCACCCCACTGACTTCCAGCGGGTTCTGGAAACCATCCTGATCATTGTCGAACCACACATAGTCGCCGATTTTGATGCCGTCGTTGGCAAAGCCAATCGTCACAGAAGCAGTGGCTGTGCAGCCGTCAGCGGCCGTTACGGTCACGGTGTGCGGACCAGCATTGAGGTTGACTGCTACAGCAGTCGTTTCGTTATTGTCCCATTTATAAGTGAACGGTCCGGTGCCGCCCGATACGCTGGCAGTGGCACTTCCTGGTTGCCCACATTTGGCATTGGAAGACGCGGAGATCACCACGGCCGGTGGCAAGGTACCGGCAATGGAAACTTGCAGGGTCGCAGTACAACCGGCAGCATCCGTCACGGTCACCGTATAAGAACCGGCACTGAGGCTGGTTTGTGTAGTGCCGGTAGCGTTGTTGCTCCACTGATAGGTATAGGGGGATGTGCCGCCAGTACCCGCTACCGCAGCGGAGGCCGGTGTAGTACAGCCCGCAGTCGTGCTGCTTGCAAGCGTCAGCGATGGAGCACCGGGCTGCGTGATCGTCACGGACGCCATCGCTGAACAACCATTGGCATCTGTAACGGTAACTTTGTGCACACCAGGTGTGAGGTTGGTGGCAATGACGGTGGTCTGGTTATTGTCCCAGAGATAGGTGTAGGGGGAACTGCCTGCCGAAGCAGTAGCCTGTGCGCTGCCGCCCGCTGTGCAGGTAGCACTGGTGAGAGGCGCTGCCGTCACTGACGGACCTTGCGACTGACCGATACTGACCGCCGCAACGGCTACACAGCCTTTTGAATCTGTAACGGTTACATTGTGGGGACCTGCGCCGAGATTGGTGGCGGCTTGTGTCAACTGACCATTGTCCCACTTGTAGGTGTAAGGCGGCGTACCACCCGTACCAACCGCTTGGGCGCTGCCGCCGACGGTACAGGTAGCGTTGGTTTGTAAATTCGCAGCGGCCGTCAAAAGCGGCGCAGCAGGGATGGTGACCGAACCGGTACCCATACAGCCCGTCGTGACATCAGTGACGGTAAATTTATGGATTCCCGCGCTGAGGTTGTTAGCCGTGGCGTTCATCTGGCCGTTGTCCCAAACATAGGCATAGTTACCGGAGCCGCCGTTGGCGGTGGCTTGAGCACTTCCGCCAATCGTGCATCCTGCGTTGCTCTGCGGCGTAGCATTTACATTCAGCGCATTGCCCGAAACGCTGACCGTCGCAGTAGCAGAAATCGCGCAAGCATTCGCATCGGTCACCGTGACGGTGTAAGTCCCGGCAGGCACCGTGATGGTCAGCGTCGTCGCGCCAGTACTCCATAAAACACTATACGGTGCAGTCCCACCACTGGCAGTGACCTGAGCCGTGCCGGATAAGCCGCACAATGCATTGGTGGTTGTGGCGGAAGCTGTCAAGGCTGGCGGCTCAGTGATCGTGACATTGTGCAGGGCGATACAACCGCTTGCATCCGAGACTACCACGCTGTAAGTGCCAGGCGCCAGGTTGCTGATCTTTTTCGTGGTTGGGCCATGTGCCCATTGAAACGTGTAAGGTGGAGTGCCGCTCATGGGCATTGCTTCAGCCATGCCGTTGTTAAAACCAAAGCAGGTAACGTTCATGGTAATGTGCTGCACCCAGATTCCTTCGGCGGTGTAGTCAATCACCGTCGCACTGCCGCTGACGGTACATCCATTGGCATCTGTAACAGTGATGGTGTAAGTACCTGCAGCCAAGCCGGAAATAGACGGCGTCGTAGGGCCGGTATTCCACAGGTAGGTGTACGGCACCGTGCCGCCTCCGGGATTGGCCGATACTTTGCCCTCCGGGCTGGAAGCACAAATTTGGTGCATATTCACTTCCACATAAACACCCAGTGGCTCCGGTTGCGAGATAATGGCGGTAGCAGTGGCAGATCCCAGGTCTTTGTCCGTAGCAGTAACGGTATAAACGCCGGGCGTCAGGTTGGTGATTTTTTTGGTAGTTGCTCCATTGCTCCACTGATAAGTATAAGGATCCCAGCCACCGCCAGGGAAAGCCTCAGCCATACCGTTGCTGAAGCCGGAACAGGTAACATTGGTAGAATTAGTGGTAACGGTGACCTGCGCGGAAGAGAAAGTGGGAAGCAGGCCGAAAGCAGCGACAAGGCTACATAAAAATGCGAAACTGCCAATGCGAAGATTGAAAATTGTAAGTGTTTGCCCCATGGGAACACGAGTTTTGAGAGTAATCGGATACTAGTGAATGTCGGATTATGACAGGAAGGGACCGGCTACCTGGTCAGAGGTAACCGTAAGAGGGCGTGTGTAAGAAATGATAGGGAGTAAAGGTTGGCGAATATTGCCGATGTCTTATGCGCCTCAAAAATAGAGGTTTCCGCGCTCTGCGATGCCCGAAGGTTGTTAAATGGTTGCTTTTAACTCTTTTGAAACAGGAAATACCCCTTTTGGAGTAGTTTTTTGCGCCTGTACCCCTATTTATCTTTTGATTTTAACAATTCGATCAGTTCACAGCAGTCTTCATAAAATGCTTGAGCATCATAAGCGACGCTGAGTCGGACGTCGGGTTGGTAAGCGATCAGGGAAGGACCGGATACTTCAAGACGCAACTCCCCATATCGTGCAACGAACATTTGAACTGAAGGGCCGAACAGTTTCTGAATCTGCGCTTTGTCTTCGCCGGTCAGCAGAAATGTTTGTGAAAAATCAGGATCTTCTTTCAGGGCAATTCCGCTTGGGAAGCCAATCGTACCCATCGCTTTTTGCCAGCCTGGTTTACGCCTCAGGCAAAAATCGGGCAACGACCAGGTTTTGTCTAAGGCCAAAAAGACCGTTTGCCGACTGACGCGATATGAATCTCCAGAACTTTCCCTGTATGTGTAATCGAATAGGAACACCTGGGTGTCGCCCAGCATACCAGGCAACACATTGGAGATTCCATACTTTCCCCACGACAACGTGTCTTTTTTGAACAGGCTGAAATTGACCTGAGCTTCCAAATCGAAGGGATCTTCCTCAAAAAACTCAAGACCCATCTCCTGAGCCAATTGGCTCATGGCACCTTGGCGCTGGGTTTTATCGGCTTGCCTAAACCAGGAAGCAACGAATATTGCCACTATGATACATACCACTACAAATGCGATCATCAGGAGAGGGTTTAAATTTATAACTTCTCAGCTACTGAACTGTAAATTACTTGACCGCTGTCCAAAAGAAAGGTCGGGTGAGCCATCCGGTAAATAGCGCACCAGCATGTTGTACTCAGACTGGACCCCAAAGCCTTGAACATCAAAGTACGCTGCGCCTACCAGGATTTTTCCATCTTTGAGCACTGCTACACCATCTCCCCAGGCATTATCAATTCCATAATCAGGCACAATAATGCCACTATCTCCAAATGAGCTATCTAATATGCCGTCCGGCCGGAATCGAGCGACCAGCAAATGATATCCCTTGGCGGTTTGAATGGCTGTCCCAACGACCACGATGCTGCCATCCGGTTGAATGGCAACATTGTTTGCAAAGTCCAGATCACCCCAAATATCTAAGGTGGCGAAACCATTACCTCCAAAAGAACCATCAATCTTGCCATCTGCCAGGAAGCGCACAAGGAGCAAATCGGAGTCTGTGCCGTAGTTGATATGGCCAGCAACTATGATTTTCCCATCGGTTTGCAAGGCCATCGTAAGGCCAACAGAGCCACTGGGCTGGTTCGGCAAAGTTGCAACCCCCTTGGTGCCAAAAGTGATGTCCAAGTCACCATTGGATAAGTAACGCCATACTGTCAAGCGGTCAAGAGAGTCAGTCACAACACCCGCAACCATAATTTTGCCGTCGGGCAGTAGCAGCATATCATGCCCTTGTGCATACTTTGACTTGTACCAAGTCTGTACCAGGCCACCTTGACCAAAAGTAGGATCTAAAGTACCGTATTGAGCCGATAGGTTGTGAGCGGCGAGACAAAGCAGTAAAATGGTGTATATTTTTAACATGAGAGAAGAGGGTTGTTTTTAGCAAAAATAGCCACATTTTTAAAAGTGGAAGGCTAGTTGCTCTACATAACGCGCTCATCCTGCTGTTGCATTTGAAATTAGAATCCGCCTTCTGAAACAATATTTTTATTAAAATCAAAGGTTATATGATACCCTCCAAGAAAAAAATTGTTGAGATGTCCAGCAACTTTTTCAGCATCAAAATCCGAATAAAATATGATGGGTATTTTTTTGTTTCGTATCCTTATAAAACGATTAGTCCGTTTTACCAACCACACGATATCTTTAGGCATTTTATGCACATGATTTAAAATCAAAGTAGTTTCGATATCCCTTTTAATAACGATAAATAATCTATCCAAATTTGAATTTTTCGTTAGTTCTGTTATTACGTTTTGGATAGCTATGTTTAACGGTTGGGGGTAATGATACACAATTTGCTTTATCGGTTTGCATGAATGAGCAAGCCATAAAAGTAAAATAATTAAGATGTTTTTCAAGTAGTTCATTGCCCCGCAGAAGTTTTTATAGCATCTCTAGTGCCGCATCCACCGAATGGCCTATGAATTGATGGCTATATTTTCTGTTCCTCTGTGTTCTTCGTCGGTTATAATGTACCACATTACGTCCTCCTCGGGCCTTGATGAACAAAAAATCTATCGCATCAATTCATAAGCCATTCTGTGGATGCGGCACTAGCAATACTAAAATTACAGATAAATTACTTCACAACCCATATTGCTGCAACACCTCCACCGGCACCCCATCCCACTGATTCGGCGTATTCCCCATATACCCCATATCCGCAATCCCCATTTGGCTGGTCCAGAATCCGCTGGCTACGAGGTTGCGC
>Ga0163154_10006026_pt1 | contig 15036 bp, 9 predicted proteins | sample OliLakLV19MP9P1_FD_148649 | JGI IMG/M metagenome (GOLD analysis project Ga0163154, IMG submission 148649) | Freshwater microbial mat bacterial communities from Lake Vanda, McMurdo Dry Valleys, Antarctica - Oligotrophic Lake LV.19.MP9.P1 | ecosystem: Environmental > Aquatic > Freshwater > Lake >... | reverse complement strand
GGTGGTTCTCAGAACTAAAAACCGATTACTCCGGTATTGCCTAGTATGGATCGAACGAGGTAAGCAAAGGTGTAGGTATAAGCTGGTGTGCTATCGATAATCCTCAACCTGATAAAGTAATTTCAAAAATTATTTTACATGCTGTAGAAGATGAAACCATTTATACAGTTTTGGGAATTTCGCTTTCTAACCAACCACATTATGTTCCCGTAAATCCCGTGTCGTATGGTGGCCCTGACAACTGGGCAGCAGCAACGAACATGGCAGCATTCATTGAAGGACTAGTTGGTGTAAAAGATTCACCAGGCACAGAAAAATATTCTGCCCCTACCCTTTCTCCACGTTGGATTGAAACCAAATCAGATACCGTGCAAGCCACGGTTCGATATGCGGCTTCCAAAGGGTATGTAGCGTACACCTACATTCATCAGCCCGATCAAAAATTAATTCAGTTAACGATTACCGGAAGCGGTGAGAAAATAAACTGCCATATACTTCTGCCAGAAAATGCAAAACCTATATCCATAACAGCAAGTGATAAGGTAATTCCGTTTACTATTAATCAAGTTGAGAAGTCTTCTTATGCTGATTTCGAGCTAGTGGGCGGTGCAGTGAACGTAGTAAAAGTAAAATTTCAATAAAAGGCCTGCATAACTTTGATTGATTTTAAATGCCTCCCAAAATTGGTTCTAATTCCTGATCTAAAACTATATGCTTATGTCCTATTTTTTAGCTAAACATTCGGACTAGATCTGTGACTTGAAGTTTTTGTGCAAAAAGGCTGCTGAAGGATGAAAAGAAAAAAATAAGGACGGTGATAATTCTCATGGTTGGTAGTTATAAGAGTAGAAAGGTACGAAGTTCATTTGTGAGAACTAGCCTGCTCTATCATGACGGCATGCGCATCAGCTTTTTTACTCATGATGCATTTATTTGAAACAAGAATTAGAAATAACCCATTGGGGTCTCCCCTTCTGACAAGAACTATTTTCCACCTATCGTTAAATTTGAAATGTCTCTATTATCAATAGTAAAGAAAAACAATTTGCTCTCATGCGGATTTAACCTAATGTTAATGCTGTCGCGAAAGGCTGTTTTTGTTTTGCCCGCGATAGTCCACTCGTAACAGGCCATTGCTTGCTGGTTAATTAATGTATTGACAGCAAACGTTTCTTCTATCACTTCCTCTTTTCTATTGGTAAATAATACAGCATAGGTTCCTGTTGAAGAATACTTTCTAAGCATAACATCAGCCTTTGTTGGTGTATCTATAAATGGAAATGTTGACGTCCATTTTTCTGAAGCAGGTTCCAATTCTCGAAAAAGTTTTAACCGATCTGGCGGCAACTCGTTTAATATATCCGATGTGTTAATCATTCCACCGAGCATACCCATCCAAAGCGTTAGACTTTCGGCTTCCCTATCGGTCATGAGATTAAACTTTTTCCGTAAAATAATGGCATCTGGATCGTTTTGCCACCATACATTATTAAAGTGCTGACAACCGACAGACTCCTTGTACATGCTAGCACCGCCCTTCCAGTTGGAGGTGATGTCTGCGGATATTCGCATGCCATCCACGTATCCTATCATAGGTGCGTAGGGTGCTATACATCCCAACCAAAAAGATTCCGCACCAATCTCTTCCCGAATCATATCATAAAATTCACGCTGATATTCCATCGAAGTTTTTCCTGGCGTATGCCGCGCCAGGTTTTGTGTTTGTTGATCGCCCCAAAGCATAAAATCAGTTTTAAAAAAAGTGATTCCCATTTTTTTGAATGCTCTAAATACACTTCGTAAGTATTCCATCACAGCCGGGTTGCTGGTATCTAACGTATAAATTTCTTCATCTAATGCGCCAAAGAGTCTGCTCTCGTCATAAAAATTCATAAACATAAGAGGCGATTTATCTCCCCACCTTAAAATCCAGTCAGGGTGTTGCTGGTAAATTTTACTTCTGTTACCCACCATATAAGGCGCAATCCAGACACCCGCCTTGTAACCCTTTTGAAGAATATCTTTCACCGAACTCTCCAAGCCATTTGGAAATTTTTCACTGGGTTCTAGCCAATCGCCAATATGAGGATGATAGCCGGCATCAATTTGCACCGTTTGAATAGGCACTTTCGGGAACAATGTTTCAAAGCCCTTCAGGTAACTGGCCAACATATTTTCGGTGAGGTAATTGAAGGTGTAATACCATGAACACCAATGGTACGATTGAGGCTTACTGGTTTTTACATTCATAGCAATGGCTATTTTGCCTGCTTCATTTCGCATTCCATCGTACACCGATTCATTTTCAGTAAAAAAAATCGTGGGCAGTAAATCAGGTTTAATCTTCTCCGTTTGAATAGAGACGCTTATTCTTTTATCCTTGCCCGACTGAGTAGCGAAAACTTCAGAATACGAAGTGTATTTTTTTAAATTTCTGGTAGCTACAATTAACGAATATCCATCATCCGGCATAAGCCCTATCATCAACGCACTTTTTTCTTTTTTCTCTTTTGGCCATTCACTTACACCAGCCTGCCCCATAATGGCTTCTGCATTTCTAAAAAAACGATTGGCACCTATTACCTTAGCATTTCCAATGGGAGAAATCGTTGCAAAGTCGAATGCAGTTCCTGTAAAAGAGGTTTGCAATGAAACTGCGCCATCTTTCTTTTCCAATAAAAGTTCTAGTCGGCCTTTGGCGAGATGATAAATTAACTTTGCATTACTTTTGGTTACAACCTGTTCGTGTCGTATTGTCATTATATTTTCATTGCCAAGGGATGGATAACAATCTTTCAAGGTTATAGAGGTTCCGGAAACTTCAAAAGATCCATCAGGATGAACAGCGTAGTCAACAGATTGTGCCCGACTAATAAAGGGCAGGAGATTAATTAGACAGAAGGCCAATAAGAAAATAAATGCTTTTTTGAATTTTACCATAGGCGCAAATTGATTTAAAAATAAAACTATTGCATCCTGATCAATCCTGTTTAAATGATAATAGCCAAAGTAAAAAATCATTTGGTACTTCCTGTTTTGCTTTAAGAACAGGCCTCTTCTACTATCGGCCAAGGGCGGCTATGATTTTTTAGTCGTTGCTGTGTAGCGTTACTTTTGATAAATATCTATTCAATTAGAATATGAGAACTTTTCAATCAGTCCATTTCGGCTATTTCTTCTCAAAATTTGCAGTTACACTTCCTACATTATCAATCACCACTTTCAATTTAATATCCTGATTAATAATTACCAGTTCAACAGGAGAACCTGGGATTACCAGGTGTCCTTTTTCTAAAGATAAGCCTCTATCGGTTAGAGAATTCACCAACCATCGTAACGAGTGAAGAGGACCCCCCATTATCTCTGAAGCCTTTGCAGAAACTATGAAGGAATCATTATTATAAACAGTAAACTTCTCATCCAAGAATTGTAAATCTTCAGGAGAAACTCTTTGGTTTCCTATAATAAGTCCAGTATGAATGCCACCAGAACAAATTAATTCTTGGATTGTCGGTGGGTTAACCCAAAAATTGTACTCATGAATTTCAATTCCCGGACTTACGTAGTCTATTGCATTTATAAGCTCTTCATCAGAAAGGTTTTTTCCTTCAAGGGTTTTTCCAATTTTTAAAACAATTTCTGGTTCGATTGCGCAATTAATGTAATCACTCCAGTTAACATTTACTTGGTTGTCTCCAACATGGGGATAGAATAATTTTGCATAAATAGGTTCACTTAAACCAAATTGCTTCCGAATTGAATTGCTCGTACAACCTATTTTGAATCCTGCAACATGCTCTCCGTATTCGATTCTTCTTTTCGTTACTAAATCCTGTACTTCATAAGCGTCTTGAATTGAAAGATTTCGTACTGAATCATCTTCTCCATGCCATTCTTTTTTATAAAAGGAGTGATAAAAGTGACTTGCTATAGATTCGAGTGTCTTCATTTAATTTGGTTCAGCTATGATTATCGGCAATAGTTTTTAGCTTATTAATCAAGCTGAGGATTTATTAATCAATTACTTTTTCTTTTTCTCGTCTCTTTCGATGATGTATCGATTTACGTGGTAATAAATTCCGCGCAACAGAATACTTATCCAGTCTGGTCATCCATTCAATTCGTATCCTAATTCGTATACCGCTTTTTAAATCAAGAGCGTGCGAATTAAAATATCATCCTCGTTACTCAGTGTTGACCCCATGCCCATACTTTCCATGCAAGCACCTAAATAAAAACGGCTTACACAATGTTGCAAACGCTTTGCGGAATGTTATTTTAAATGAATTTATTTTAATAGCGGGCATGTGAAGCAAGGTTAGTGAGGGTTAGGGGTAGCTAAAAATATTTCATAGGTCTTTGCTTCCGAGGTCCATTTGTATCCCAACTCAAATCTGTTTTACCGCCAACAGGTTACTCCGCTGGAGTAAAATACACGAAGAAATAATTTTCCACAAACACGTTGCTCCTCTGGAGAAGCAAGCATCAAACAATTAAAGATTTATCAATCAATGTAAATCAACTATTATAGTTTAAAAGCAATTTCCCAGAGCTCGGCACGCATTCGTCTTGATCTTGTGTAGTAAAGTTGTTAATTTCAATTTTTATTCAGGTTATGGTTAACTATTATCAAAGTGCAAAAAACAAACCGCAAATATTTAATCAGCTAAATTGTAAGGAGCTTTTATTTGTTCACTACAATTGCCCGCTAGAATTTGGCAAAACTATTAATTGGTCTGAGCAGAATTTTATCTTATATATTATTTCAGGAAAAAAAGGTTTGCATACTCCCGGCCAATCTTGGATTCTCACTAGAAGTGACGCTGCCTTTGTAAAGAAAGGCGCAGCCATCATCGATAAATATTTTACTGAAGAAGTACTTTGCATCATCACCTTCTTTATTCCCGACAATTACCTACGATCTTTCATTCACGACCATAAAAATTTAACGCGTCAAAAAGTTTTGAGTACATCCTGTAATGATCTGGTAATACCCTTACAGACCAATGATTTAATGAGTGCCTATATAGAATCATTATTGCCTTATTTTTATGCCGAAACAAAACCTTCCGAAGAGCTACTCGAGTTAAAATTTCGCGAACTCCTCCTCAACATTTTAAGCAATCCGGAAAATCAACAGCTAAACAATTATTTACATCAACTCACCATGTCGCGAGCCGACAATCTACGGCAAACGATGGAGGCAAACTGTCTTTTTAATCTCACGTTGGAGAACTATGCAAGATTAAACAACTTAAGTCTATCATCTTTTAAACGACACTTCTTTTCCGTATTTCACATGAGCCCGGGGCAGTGGTTGCTGCGACAAAAACTTGACTATGCGCACAAGCTGTTGCTTACATCGGACAGATCGATATCAGAAATTTGTTTTGAAAGTGGATTTGAGGACAGCACCAACTTCAGTCACGTGTTCAAGAAAAAATTTGGCGAATCACCATTAAAATTCCGCGCGAAATTTAACCCGCCATACAGTTATAAAATATGAACCGCGTTCACAAATAGTTGATCTTTTTAACAAGGTTTTCGCTGTTATACCTATTTACCTTTATTGGACAATTAAATAAGGTATAACTAACAACCCTTGAGTATGAAAAAAATTAAAAACATTCAAGCAATGTTCACGATGTTCACACTTACAATCTTGACCTTCGCGTTTAACGCCTGCGAGAAAGAGCCTGTAGTGAACATTGGAACCGCCAGTAAAGAAAATGCCAATGTTATTGTCGATTGGTATGAACTTCAATTGAAGATGACGTTAAATGCCAGTCCCGCAATTAGCCCTCTAATAGCTAACCGGTCGTATGGCTTTATTGGAGTAGGGCTTTATGAATCTGTGCGCCCGGGCATTAAGAATTCAATCAGCTTAAGTCAAAAGCTTTTACAAATGCCAACAATGCCCATGACGGAGAATGGGAGTAGATATTCATGGTCGGTTTCGGCTAATGCAACATTGGCCAAGTTGGTTGCTTATTTCTACCCAGTGGCAGTTGTTACGGCTAATCAACAACGGATTGATTCTTTGGAAACGGCTTACAATGAGACATTAAAATTAACGCTTGACGCACAAGTATTTGTGCGCTCGCAGACGTTCGGAATCGCAGTAGCAGAAGCCATTATTAACTGGTCACAGAGTGACAATCTTAATCTTTCGAATGCTGATTACACGCCTCCCGTATTCCCTGGTTCTTGGGTGCCAACATCGCCAGCAAATGGATTATCTCCTTATTTTGGAAACACGCGCCCGTTCATAGAAGAAAGTTTACAACATACCTCTCCTTCTTTTGTATATACATATTCGGAAGAACTAAATTCTGATTTTTACAAAATGGTAAAGGATATGTATGACAACTCTAAAACCCTTACAACAGATCAAAAAAACATTGCCCTTTATTGGAATGACGCGGGCGTTGGTGTTGGCTATTTACCTCCCGGACATTCTGTTTCTATTCTCACTCAAACTATTAAAAAAGAAAAAAGCAATCTGGCTGATGCCGCTGTAGCTTGCGCGAAAACTGGCATTTCTTTGCATGATGCTATTATTGCGTGTTGGAAATCAAAGTATGAACACAATTTACTTCGACCAATTACCTATATCAAAAAAAATATAGATGACTCTTGGGCACCCGTATTAGGGACACCGCCATTTCCTGAATACCCTGCAGCCCATGCTTTTATTACAGCAGCATTTATGGAAACCATGACAAACCTTTATGGGAATAACCATTCCTTTACTGACAATACCTATCAGACAAAATATGGTGGTGCGCGCACTTACACCTCATTCAACGCTGCCGCAGAGGAGTGCGGAATGTCACGGTACTTCGGTGGTATTCACTATCTGCCTTCTATTACCAACGGATTAAAGTTAGGAAAGGAAGTAGGCACATTAGTCAATAACATAAAGCTTACGCCTTCCAACGATCACTAAAAACGTATCGCAACACAAAGTTTAAAAACTTAGTCAATTGAAGGGAGTCTTCGGACTCCTTTTTTTTAACCTTTTCTGTTGCACTTATTACTTGAACTTAGGATAGACGTAAACTGATTTAAAAATAAAGCCATTCCATCCTGATCAATCCTGTTGCAAAGGCATTGTAAATTTTCTTTATTAAGAGAAATGATGATAATCAAATCATGCAATTATGTTGAAATGCCTGTTTAACTTCAAAAACAGGCAGGATAGAACAGGATTAAATTCACTGCGGAATTTTTAACATTGCTAATAAATTCTAAATCGATATGAAAAGAATAACGATAATCTTGCTTCCGGTTTTGATTGTAGTAGGGCTGATAGCATGCAGTGGCGATGAAGAAGTGAAGCGTTTTACATTATCCATTACCAATGGTACAGGTAGTGGCGTGTATCCGGTTGGGCAAACGGTTACCATAACTAGCCAAGCGGCAGAAGAAGGAAAGGAATTTGATCAATGGATTGGAGATGCTGATCTTGTTGCCAGTAAAATAAATCCAGTAACCACGCTGTCAATGCCTTCGCGTGATGCTGCCATTACCGCTACATATCGTGATATTGATTTAGGTGAACCGGTTGGAATCACACTTGACAAAACAGTAAAATATCAAACCATCGATGGCTTTGGATTTTTTGGCGCTTACGATGTTTGGTGGGGAAGTGCCTCTAACATGTGGAATGATGCATGGGGCGAAAAAGTAATCAGCGATTTGGGTATTACTATTTGGCGCAACGAATATTTTCCTCCTGCCACAGCTACTGTAGGGCAAGATGCCGACTGGGCAAAACAAAAGCCGGTTGTTGAAGGATTGAAAGCCAAAGCAGATAAATATAACGTTGACCTTAAATTTATTTTCACCGTATGGAGTCCACCTGCGGACCTTAAATGGCTATCAAATTTTACATGGCCAGGCGATGCAAACGCAACGCGAAATGCAGGCGCGGTATCAACAAAAAACGGAGGAACACTCAATCCAAATAAATACACTGAATATGCAAACTGGTTAAAAGATGGAATACAACTCTACAAAGATGCAGGGATTGATCTCTATGCGTTGAGCTTGCAAAACGAGTTAATGTTTACTCAAACCTTTAACTCTTGCACCTATACCTTTACGTGGTACAACGACCTTGTGAAAGATGTAGTGCCAAAAATAAAATCAACGTATCCAAACGTAAAAGTGTTTGGGGCAGAACACATGTTGGATATGGAAGGAGCAGACATTAACTGGCCTTTCTTTTATCACGCCAATGTGAAAGCTGATGCAGCCGCTGCTTCCAATCTGGATATTCTAGCAGTGCATGGTTACACAGATGGCGTGGCACCATCCAGTGGATCGGGTTTGGCAGAACGATGGACAAACCACCGTCAACAATTTTCTACGCCCATGAATAAGCCAGCATGGATGACGGAGACTTCTGGTTATTTAGACGCATGGCTCGGCTCTTCCGTTAAGCCCGGAGCATTAAGCCTGGCACAAGACATTCACGCAGGATTGTATTATGGAAACATGAGTGCGTGGGTTTGGTGGCAAGGCAGTGGCCAAGGTGGAATAGATGAATTTAATCTTATGAAAGGCACAACGGTAGGTAAGAAGTATTACGCATCTAAGCATTTCTACCGTTATGTTCGTCCCGGAGCAGTGCGCATCGCAGGTGTTTCAACAGATCCAACTGTTTTTGTAACTGCGTACGAGCACGCCACCAATGGAACGCATACAGTCATTGTTATTAATTCAGGAACAGCAGCTAAAAATCTTTACCTCAGTAGTGTTGGATCAGGCTTACCCGATTCATTCTCTATGTATAGAACAACTGAAGGAAGCGAAAATTGCACATTAATAGGCACAGTAAACATGGGAATGTTAAATAGCTTTGTTATACCAGCGAAGAGTATCATTACACTTCAGGCTGGTGGCGATCCGCTTTAAACGAAACTGATGAACTTGATTAAGACATATTTGGGTTTACTAGTCGGCTTTGTGCTCTTCTTAAGCTGTACTAAAACGGATGACCACCCAAAACTTCATCGCGCCATCTCCTATCCGCAAAGTAAGGTAATTAATTCCTTGCGGTGGACAAGTAATCCATCTCGTTATCCTGGCACTAACTCTGACATGCATTGGTGGACATGGGGAATTGATAGCGCAGTGTATATAGTGGATGATGACGGGAAAAATTTTGACGGCCCAGCGCACTATGCACATGTGCTCAGAATTAATGGTATCCCGCCACATCATATAGTAGAAACCATGACCGACTTTCAAGATGAAGCATATGACTTTCGGCATAACATTCCCAACGAACTTGTACGCAGGTATGTTTGCGGCATTGTGTCCATTGATTCAATATTGTATGTAACACTATATGATTATGACTGGAACCTGCCGGATAAAATCCTCAATCGCGATACACTCTATTCCCGTATCCAGCAATTTAATCCATGGCATCATCTTGATTCTGCACTGGGTTACACTATGGGCTTTATTGATTCATATTCCAAACACTATGGTGTAGCGGGTATTATTACTTCGCGTGATTCAGGAAAAACGTGGACAAACATTCCTACTAAAAACGCCCCTCGTTTTCTGGGGCCAAATTTTGCGGCCTTAGCCTTTCTTACTTTTGGACCAGGCAATAAGCAAACACCTGCCGAACTTCAGCCCTATGTGTATGCTATCTCAAATGACAACAACTGGGAAAGTGGTGATCATATTTTTCTCACTCGTGTACATCGCGACAGCATTCTGGAAAGAAAAGCCTGGCAATTTTTTGAAGGCATTGCTCAGCAGCCTTCGTGGACAAAGCAAGAATCAGAAGCCAAACCAATATTCTCAGACAACGGACATGCGGGGCATCCTACGATCACCTTTAACAAAGCTCTGAGGCGCTATATTCTATGTGTTGCCAGTGATGTAATTCCACATAAAGAAAATGCAACACCTGAAGAACGTAAGCAATGGGACTGGGCTTCAGAAATGCAACTGTATGAATCCATTAACCCTTGGGGACCGTGGTCAATCTTTCACAACGATCCGCAGTGGGGTGGAAAAGATCATACCTGCTACCTGCCTCAGATACCAAGTGCATGGTTGAGCAGCGATGGGCTTTCAGGTGTAATGATGTATGCAGGCGATTATACCAATCGCAAGGGTGAGTATTATGGATTGATGACACAAAAGTTTACGCTGGTTATACCAGATAAATAAAATTCATCTCGCACTTAAAAGTTAAGGGAAGAATTAGAAGTGCGAACATTATAACATGAAATATTTAAGTATTTGTTTTATTCTATGCAGCGGATTGGCGACAGCACAAAACGGAACCGACACATGGTTTCCATTTAACCCAACCGACTATTATAAACCCGGCTCACTCAACATGAGCGATTGGTTAGATAAACCCGCTGGCAAGCATGGCTTTTTGCAAATCAAAGGCAAAGACTTTGCGTTTGAAGATGGAACACCTGTAAAATTTTGGGGTGTGAACATTGCGGGTGATGCCCCGTTCTCCAATGCAGAAAAAGCGACAGAGTGGACTCGCTTCATGGCCAAGTACGGAATAAACGGAGTGCGCTTTCACAAATTTACATGGGATGCTACCGATGGAATTCATTCCACCCAAATTACAGACGAAAACTGGAAGCACTTCGATTTCTTCTGCAACAGCCTGCGCACTGCTGGCATTTATTACAGCTGGTCGCACATTTATGGTCATCGCGTGATGAAAGCCGATAGCGCACGGTTATTGGCATATGAGGAGGTGAAGGATACAAAATTTCCGTGGTCGCATTTAAACTCAACAACGTGCTCATTGGTAAACTTTGCAGAAGATTTACAAGCACTGAACATTGAGCTTACGGTGAACATGCTCAATCATTTAAATCCCCTAACTGAAAAACGCTATGCCGATGATCCTGCACTATCGTTTATCGAATTACAAAATGAAGATAACATTTATTGGGCAGCTATAGAAGAAACCTTAAAGCAAACACCAACCTATCGCAAGCTATTGTGCAAAAAGTTTTCAGATTGGCTTCAGAACAAATATAAAACACAACAAGCATTGAATGATGCCTGGAGTAATCAAGGCATGGATGCAGGTGAATCGCTTGCATTACAAAACATGTATCCGCATCCCAATCACGGATTATTTTCACATGAATATGACAAAGCACTAAAAGAAAATCGAAGTGTGCCGCAATACATTGCTGATCGCGCTACTTTTTTATATGAAGAGCAATTGGCGTTTTATAAAAAGTTTATAGCTGCCATTCGCGCCACCGGATACAAAGGTGTAATTGTAGGCAGTTGCTGGCAGGCAGGATCGGGCATCACACATTTTTATAATCTTCATACAGATTATGTAGCAGGTGCAATTGATCGTCATAACTATTTTGGTGGCGGAGAAGGGCATTCGTTAAAATTCGGTAAGTTTGAAAACAAAGCAATGGTTTCGCAACCTGGCTCAGGATTGTTTAGCACTGGTTTTCAACAAGTGGCAGACCGACCTTTTCAAATTTCAGAATGGATGAGTTTGATACCTACCGAGTGGACGGCAGAAAGCTCGCCCATCATTGCCGCCTATGGCATGGGCTTGCAAGGCTGGGATGCTTCGTATGCATTCGCCATGGATTACTCCGAGTTTACCAAAACCATACAAAGCCATGGAGTGTATAATGTTACATCGCCTACGCAACTGGCGCTATATCCTGCATTAGCAGCAATGATCTATCGTGGCGATGTAAAGGAAGGTGATGTTATTGCCAACCGAAATGTAAACATCCATGATCTTAAAGAAGGCAAACTCGACTTCGTTGAAAAAACCGCCCAACAATACGATGTAAAAAGTTTTGAGTCGGCCGTGCCCATGGAGGCATTAGCTATTGGGCCGGTTACCATTTCATTTGATGAATCAATGCCGACAATGAGAATTGATCTATCGAAGTTTTGGAACCAAGCGAAAAAAGAAATTACATCTACTACAAATCAGTTAAAGTGGAACTATTCAGGCAAGGGATACTTCACTATTAACACTCCAGGTACAAAAGGCTTAATTGGTTTTGCGGAAAATCAAGAGCAGACATTAGGTTCGATAAAAATATTAACGAGTAACAACTTTGCCGTAATCCTGATCAGTAGTATGGAAAAAGATAACTCCATTGATCAAGCTAATCGAATCTTGGTTACCACTATGGCGAGAGCACAAAACACAGGAATGGAATTTAGTGCTGACCGAACTGAACTCATGAGAGTGGGGACATCTCCCATTATGTTAGAACCTGTAAAGGTCGATGTTCAACTTAACCCTGCGCGAAAAGGAACTGTATATGTGCTCGACCATACAGGCAGCCGTACGGGAGAGACAATACCTATCACGAAAGGAAGACTTTTATTGGATGGCGCTGTACACAAAACGATCTACTACGAGATTGACTATTCGAAATAGCACGTATTAATTATCAGAAGTACGTTCATTCAAAATTTAATACTCTACCAATAGCTTAGTTGACGTTGATTTATAGTTCGCACCGGTAATCCGTGAAGTATAGATACCAGTTGGTAAAACAGGCAGCTTAATTTCGCGCCTACTTTTAGGGAATTTTTGAAGCCTGCATACCAATTGTAGGATCACATGGTAATAAACCCACATTATGCAATAGAAACGCATTTGCATAATTTGACGAATGAAAATCAAACACTTACGTTGAAAAATATTTTCCCTATTGGGCGATTTTCATTGTAAGGTCATGACGCTTCGGTCATGATCCTGATAGTAGCATCAGGGTTTAACCTTGACATCCTGACAGTAAACGTCAGGATCGTCCAACGCTACGGGCAGATTATGCATCCTAATCATAATCTGGGATAAAACGACTATTCCAGGAGATACTTTTTAATTTCTGACGAAATGTTAAAACTATTTGCCGTTAAGATTATTTCTTTTGAAGTAACAAGTCCGATTACTTCCTACCATTTTTTTTGCCTGTAATTACTTGAATTTTTCCGGCTCATACTTAGAGGTTGTATCTGGTTTTGCCTTTTTGTATTCCCAAACAGTAATGATCACCGTGCTGATCAGGACTAATAATCCTCCCACTACAGAAAATAAGTTTAACTTTTCGTGGAGCCATAGTGCAGCAATGGGCAACGCGAAAAAAGTAATCAAAAAGTTAGAGAAGGCTACTTGTATAGCATCCAGATTTTTTAGTGCCTTAAAAAACAAAAGCATGGATAAAAAATTGTGGAATACCGTTAGCAATAAAAGTCCAGTCCAAGTACGTGATGTGAAAGAAGAAATCGTGCTGAACACATCGCCTTCGTAATGCCAAACCAATGGAGCCAACAAAAGCACCATGAAGATGTAGGTATAGAAAAGCATTTCCATTTCGGTATAATCGTTGGCTATTTTTTTACAGAAGGTGTTATAAAATCCACTTCCAAAAACGCCAAGAAAAATCAGCGCATTGCCCAGCATGTATTGAATGGTAAAGTCGCTATTGAATATGTCTTTTAATGAAACGAGACTAACACCGACTATTGCAATCCCAAAACTTATCCAACGTAAAGGCGTCATCTTTTCTTTTAAAATAACATACGCAAGTACTGCCGATAATATGGGTAAGCATAACGCGATAATCGCTGCATTACTGGCTGTTGATTGCTGTGTACCAATGGTGGTGAGTACTTGAGCAGGAAATTGACCTACTATTGCAAGCAATATAAAAACTTTCAAATCGCTCAGCTTTCTCTTTTTATTTACTCTTACATCCTTAATTACAAATGGAATAAGAAAAAGTGTTGCCATCAGCATAGGTAAAAATACGGTGCTAAAGGCTCCAACCTGATCTTGTACCAACTTGATGGAGGTGAATTGTAAAGCCCACATCAAATTACATAGCAATAGTAAAATCCAGGCGGTTGTAGTTTTATTCATGCTAATTGCTATGTTTTGTTCGCGTGTATTTTTTTAAAACTAATGTCCGTTGCTCATGAATGATCATTTTAAAGTGGCCACAAATCCACCAAAAGGCAAAACTTCAACTATCAATTTTTTACCTGATGCAATAGAAAAATCCGAAGATGAAAATTCCTGATTGGTTTTACCATCGGTGATCACAGAAGCCGAAAAAGAATTTCCTTTCAAACGCGAGAGATCGATGTCCCATTTTTGTTTTTCATTTGTTCCATTAATGCCCCCGATATACCATACGCTGTTTGATCTTCTGGCTATAATACAATCCTTTCCGGGATACCCCGCGAGCAGAACGGTTGAGTCCCAGGCAACCGGTACTGTTTTTAAAAAGGTTTTTGGTGCCTCGGGTAAAGAAAGAATTGCTTCAACTTTATCAGCGATATGTAGAATACCGTTTTCAAATACAACGGCTAAGGCCAGCTCATGCGCATAGGTGGTAGCATGCGGATATCGTTGATTTGAAAACGTGACAGGTGTATAATCCATCGATCCGACTACATTGCGCGTAAAAGGAAGAATGGTGTTGTGCCACACAGCATGACTGGTATAGAGGCTGTCGAACGCATAATTTTCCGCACCTTTTACCGCTTCCATACCAATTAGGTTTGGCCAGGTTCTGTTCCAACCGCGCGGCAATGTGCAGCCATGAAAATTGACAAGTATTTTATTGTCGGCTGCATCCTTCAAAATATCCAAGTACTGCTTAATGATTTTCGGTTTATCACTTTGAAAGAAATCCACCTTAATCCCTTTCACTCCCCATGCTGCCAACTTTTTAAATTCTTCTTTTCGCTCTATATCATTGCTCATAATGTCGCGTGGTCTTTCTGTAACACTATTGTGAGCGCCACCAGAATTATACCACATCAAAATACCTACGTTTTTTGTACGTGCATAATCTACGAGTTGTTCAATAGTACCTCCTTCCATTATATCCCAATTGGCATCCACAAGAGAATACTCCCACCCCATCTCTGCCGACAAGTCAACAAATTTTTTGAGCGATGTAAAGTTTTTAGAACTTTCAGCATCGCTCCACCAACTCCATGAAGATCGGCCAGGCTTAATCC